>ERZ795055.1423-NODE-1423-length-19262-cov-215.390795_pt1 | contig 19262 bp, 31 predicted proteins | sample MGYA00375139_ERZ795055 | MGnify/ENA primary metagenome ERZ795055 (study PRJEB30184, sample SAMN05720283) | anaerobic digester metagenome | isolation source: active sludge of municipal wastewater-treating anaerobic digesters | place: USA | collected 2015-01-23 ... | reverse complement strand
GGTGACACAGCGCGCCGTCCGCCAGGTCGCGCTTGAAGTCTTCCGCCATCTGCACTCCTTGAGTCTGCGCTTTCATCTGGAGCGGCAAACCGGTGGTGTCTCGCGCGACATCGAACGTGGCACCCGCTCGATTTCCAGCCTGATTTCCTACACGCTCTACTCGATCCTGCCGACCCTGGTCGAAATCGGGCTTGTGCTCGGCATCCTGTTCGTCAAGTACGACCTTGGCTTTGTCATCATCACCCTGGTCTCGCTGGTCAGCTACATCGTATTCACGGTAACGGTCAGCAACTGGCGCATCGACATCCGGCGCGCCGTCAATGAAAGCGACTCCGCCGCCAATACGCGCGCGGTCGACAGCCTGCTGAACTACGAAACGGTCAAGTACTTCAACAACGAAGCCTACGAAGCGCGACGCTACGACGAGCAGATGCTCAAGTGGGAAGATGCCGCGACGCACAGCCAGACCACCTTGTCGGCGCTCAACCTCGGCCAGCAGGCGATCATCGCGCTGGGCGTCACCGCCATGATGTGGCGCGCCGCCAACGGGGTGGTCGCCGGGGACATGACCATCGGCGACCTGGTGCTGGTCAACGCCTTCCTGATCCAGCTCTACCTTCCGCTGAACTTCCTGGGCATCGTCTATCGCGAGATCCGCCAGGCGCTGACCGATATCGAACGCATGTTCAACCTGCTCAAGGAAAACCGCGAGATCGCCGACGCCGCCGATGCGCGCGACTTGCCCGAAGGGCCGCTGCAAGTGAACTTCGCTGCGGTCGACTTCGCCTACGATCCCGAACGTTCCATCCTCCACAATCTCGATTTCGCCATTGCGCCGGGCAAGACGGTCGCCGTCGTCGGCCATTCAGGGGCCGGCAAATCCACCCTCGCCCGCTTGCTGTTCCGTTTCTACGATGTCACCGGGGGCGCCATCCGCATCAACGGCCACGATATCCGCAGGATCAGGCAGAGCAGCCTGCGCGCAGCGATCGGCATCGTTCCGCAGGACACCGTATTGTTCAACGACTCCATCTTCTACAACATCAACTATGGGCGGCCTGACGCCAATCGCGAAGAAGTCTTCGCGGCCGCCCGCGCCGCCCAGTTGCACGATTTCATCGAATCTCTGCCAAAAAAGTATGAAACCCGGGTCGGCGAGCGTGGCCTGAAGCTGTCCGGTGGCGAAAAACAGCGCGTTGCCATCGCCCGCGCGCTGCTCAAGAATCCGCCGATCCTGATCTTCGACGAAGCAACTTCGGCGCTTGATTCGGCGACCGAGCGCGCCATTCAGACACAACTCGAACTCGCCGCCGTCGGCCGCACGACGCTGACCATCGCCCATCGCCTGTCGACCGTGATGAATGCAGATGAAATTCTGGTCATGCAGAGCGGTCACGTCATCGAACGCGGCACGCATGCGGCACTACTGGAAGCCGGCGGCGGCTACGCCCGGATGTGGGCCCTCCAGCAACTTGAGCAAGCCAGCGAAAACGCCTGACTTTCTCTATACTGCATCACACTCGCGTTCACTTGATTCGCCGTTTGCTCCCGATGACAAATTCAGCGACTTCGCCCTGCCCGCTTCCTTCGAGGCCGACGGCCGGAACCACGGCTCAGCCAGCCGCGTACGGATCATGAATTCAAGGATGTCGCGGTGAATGAGGCAAATGTGCTCCTCGTCGTCGGTGAGCCGCTGATTCATGCCGATCTGGCCAATTGCCTGAACAACGCTCCGGGCATCCGGCTACACACAGCCAGCAATGCAGATGAAGCCATGTCGGCATTACTGGACGGCAACGAACGCTGCGATCTGCTGATTCTCGATTCGCTGATGCGGGAGCCGGCCTCTCCAGAAATGCTACAACGAATCAGAAGCGACCGGCGACTGGCGACGATACCCATCGTCCTGCTGACGCCAGCACAGCCGACCGCCGACCAGTTACGCGACGGCGCCGCCACCGGCGTCTATCATTTCCTGGTCATGCCGGCCGGCCACGATACGGTGCTGGCCGTCGTCCACGCGGCGCTGGTCAAGTCATCGTTTCGCAATTCCCTGCGACGACAGATGGGAGCACAGGCCGAACGGCCGGAACTGCTCACCAATTGCGAGTTCTCGATCCGCACACTGGAGGAAGCCGGAGAGCTTGCCGCCCTGATCGCTCAAGCCTGCCCAAATGCCGATGCAGCACTATTCGGCATTTCGGAGTTGCTGGTCAACGGCGTCGAACACGGCAACCTCGGCCTGACCTACGAAGACAAATCACGACTGGCGCTGGACGATCAGTGGAAGAGCGAGATCGACCGCCGCTGCGCGCTTCCCGATAACCTCTCAAAACGCGTACGCCTCAGCTTTCGGCGTACGAAAGATCGAATCACGCTGAGGATTTCCGACGACGGCCAGGGATTCGCATGGCAGAAATACCTCGAACTCGAACCACAGCGCGCCAGCGACCCCAATGGGCGCGGTATCGCCCTGGCAAGATTATTGAGCTTCAGCAGCATTCATTACGAGGGTTGCGGCAATGTCGCCGTGGCAACCATCGGGCCGGACAGCAAGCAAAACATTGGCCTTGGGCAGCGCATTCCGCACCAGCAACAAGCCGTGACCGGGAAAACATAAACTGTTTATACTGCCCGGCACGGACGCTTCATTACGAAAACGTCTTCCGCACAACTGAAGCCCCCCCAGGAGATCAGAGAATGAACACCAAAAGCATTTTCAGCGCCGCCCTGATCGTTGCAGCGCTCGCTACCGCACCCGCCTTCGCCCAGGAATCAGGCACCCTGAAAAAGATCAAGGATTCCGGTAGTGCCACGATGGGCGTACGCGAGTCGTCCGGCGGCCTGTCTTTCACACTCGGTGACGGCAAGTTCGCCGGCTTCCACGTAGAACTCTGTGAACGCGTGCTGGCCGACGTCCGCAAGCAGTTGGGCCTGTCCCAGATGAATGTAAAGTTTCAGCCGGTCACCTCGCAGAACCGCATTCCGCTGATGCAGAACGGCACCATCGATATCGAGTGCGGCTCGACCACGAACAACACCGCCCGCCAGAAAGATGTCGCCTTCGCCGTCACCACCTTCGTTGAAGAAGTGCGTATCGCGGTCAAGGGCAACTCGGGCATCACCTCCATCGGCCAGCTGAATGGCAGGAACGTCGCCACCACGACCGGCACGACCTCCGTGCAACTCCTGCGCAAGCACGAACGCGCCAACGGCGTTGATTTCAAGGAAGTATTTGGCAAGGATCACGCCGACAGCTTCCTGCTGCTCGAATCCGGCCGTGCCGATGCCTTCGTGATGGATTCGCAGATCCTTGCCGGCTTGATAGCCAAGTCCAAGACCCCGGGCGACTACAAGATCGTCGGAGAAATCCTCAACGTCGAGCCAATCAACATCATGATGCGCAGGGATGACCCGGCATTCAAGAAGGCCGTGGATGACAGTTTGATCAAGTTGATGAAGTCCGGCGAAATCGCCAAGATCTACGACAAGTGGTTCATGCAACCGATCCCGCCGGCCAACGTCCGCATCGGCCTGCCAGCATCGGATGCTACCAAGGCAGCGTGGGCCAATCCGAACGACAAACCGGCTGAAGACTACGCAAAAAAGTAAGGCACCTGTGAAGATGACGCCTCCGCCCGCGTTCGGGCGGGGCGTGCAACCGGAGCGAGGGCAAATTGGCTAACTGGGACTGGCAGGTCTTCTGCAAGAACACCATTGATGGTGAGGTGGTCTCTAGCTGTTTCGGCAGCGGTGGTGATATCACCTACCTCGACTGGATGCTTTCGGCGTGGGGCTGGACGGCCGCGGTCGCCCTCCTCAGTCTGGCGGTAGCGCTGGTTTTTGGCTCGTTGATGGGCATCCTGCGCACGACACCGAACCGCGGCCTGGTATTCCTCGGCAACGCATGGACCGAGTTGTTCCGCAATATTCCGCTGCTCGTCCAGATCATGCTCTGGTATCACGTAGTACCGGCAATGATCCCGCCACTCAAGGACGTTCCCAGTTTCCTGCTGGTTGTCGCAGCGCTCGGGCTATTCACCTCGGCGCGGATTTCCGAGCAGGTGCGCGCCGGCATTCAGTCACTGCCGCGCGGCCAGCGCATGGCCGCACAGGCCGTCGGCTTCACACTGCCGCAGACGTATCGCTACGTGCTGCTCCCGATGGCCTTCCGTATCATCATTCCGCCGTTGACGAGCGAGTCGATGAACATCGTCAAGAATTCGTCGGTCGCCTTCGCGGTCAGCATTTCGGAGCTGACACTGTTTGCGTTGCAGGCGCAGGAAGAAACCTCTCGCGGTATCGAGATTTACCTGGGTGTCACCGCTCTCTATTTCATCACGGCATTCGCAATCAATCGGGTTCTGCATGTCATCGAGCAACGTGTCCAGGTGCCAGGCCTTATAGCGGCGGGGGGCAAGTGATGCTGAACCTCGACTTTGCCTTCCTCTCCCCCGCGGTACTATCCAGCTATGTCCTCAAAGGCTTCCTGTTCTCGGTTCAGCTAACGGTCTTCGCCATGCTCGGGGGCATTGCCCTCGGTACCGCCCTCGCGCTGATGCGCCTGTCGAGCAAACCCTGGTTGGTCATGCCGGCTGCCGCCTACGTCAACACCATGCGCAGCATCCCGCTGGTCATGGTCATCCTCTGGTTCTTTCTGCTCATTCCCCTGATCACCGGGCGACCGCTGGGTGCAGAAACGTCGGCGATGATTACCTTCACGCTGTTCGAGGCTGCCTACTACTCCGAGATCATGCGCGCCGGCATTCAGAGCATCCCGAAAGGACAGGTTGGCGCCGGCTACGCCCTGGGCATGACCTATGGCCAGACCATGCGTGAGGTAGTTCTTCCTCAGGCCTTCCGCAATATGCTCCCGGTTCTTCTGACACAGACCATCATCCTCTTCCAGGACACCTCGCTGGTGTACGCGATTGGCGCCTACGACCTACTTAAGGGGTTTGAGGTCGCCGGCAAGAATTTCAACCGCCCGGTCGAGACCTATCTGGTCGCGGCGGCTGTCTATTTCATCATTTGTTTCAGCCTGTCGATGCTCGTCAAGCAGTTGCAGCGGCGCATCGCCATCATCCGCTAGGTCAGGATCCAACATGCCCATGATCGAAATCAAGAACGTCGGGAAGTGGTACGGCGATTTCCAGGTATTGACCGATTGCACTACACAGGTCGAAAAAGGCGAGGTCATTGTCGTCTGCGGACCGTCTGGCTCTGGAAAGTCGACGCTGATCAAATGCGTCAACGGCTTGGAACCCTTCCAGCAGGGGGAAGTTTTAGTTAAAGGAACATCGGTAGGCGCCCCAACTACAAACCTGCCAAAGTTGCGTTCCCATGTCGGCATGGTTTTCCAGCACTTCGAGTTGTTCCCGCATATGAGTATCACCGAAAACCTGACTATCGGTCAGATCAAGGTACTCGGCCGAAGTAAGGACGAGGCCAAAGAGAAAGGCCTCAAGTTGCTAGACCGGGTCGGCCTCAAGGCGCACGCCCACAAGTTTCCCGGCCAGCTTTCCGGTGGTCAGCAGCAGCGTGTGGCGATCGCCCGGGCACTGGCCATGGATCCAATCTGCATGCTGTTCGACGAGCCAACCTCGGCGCTCGACCCAGAGATGATCAATGAGGTGCTCGACGTCATGGTCGAACTTGCGCGGGAAGGTATGACCATGATGTGCGTGACGCACGAAATGGGCTTCGCGCGCAAGGTCGCCAACCGGGTCATTTTCATGGATCAGGGAAAGATCGTCGAGGACGCCAAAAAAGAGGATTTCTTCGGCACGCCACGCTCCGAACGGGCACAGCAGTTTCTGGCCAAGATTTTGCAGCACTAAAAGCAAACAGGCCGGGAGATCCCGGCCTGTTTGCTTGTTTCTGACAGCTCAGTACTTACTCGGCTGCGCTTTCCTCGACCTCGACGGCTTCGGTCGGCTCCGGACGATCCACGAGTTCGACGAACGCCATCGGCGCATTGTCGCCGACACGGAAGCCGCACTTGAGGATACGCAGATAGCCGCCCGGACGGGTGGCATAGCGCGGACCGATTTCGGCGAACAGCTTGACGACGATCTCGCGATCACGCAGGCGATCGAAAGCCAGACGCTTGTTGGCCAGGGTCGGCGTCTTGCCGAGGGTGATCATCGGTTCGACGACACGGCGCAGTTCCTTGGCCTTCGGCACGGTGGTCTTGATGGCCTCGTGCTTGAGCAGGGAAACGGTCATGTTGCGCAGCATCGCCAGGCGATGGCTGCTGGTACGGTTGAGTTTGCGAAGTCCCAAACGGTGACGCATGGTTAATCCTTTCTATGTTCTACAGGCGTCCCTTGACTGCCCGGGTCGAAAAAGGCCCTTAGACCTTTTCCAGACCGGCCGGCGGCCAATTTTCCAATTTCATACCCAGAGTAAGACCACGGGCAGCCAGCACTTCCTTGATCTCGTTCAGCGACTTGCGACCCAGGTTGGGGGTCTTGAGAAGCTCGTTCTCGGTACGCTGAATAAGATCGCCAATGTAGTAAATGTTCTCGGCCTTCAGACAGTTCGCAGAGCGAACGGTCAGTTCGAGATCATCGACCGGGCGGAGCAGAACCGGATCGACCTGCGCCGGCTTGGAAGCCTCAGCGACAGGCGCAGTACCTTCCAGATCGGCGAAGACGGAGAGCTGTTCCATCAGCACGCGGGCCGCGTAGCGAATGGCCTCTTCCGGCTCGACCACGCCATTCGTCTCGATATCGACGATCAGCTTGTCGAGGTCGGTACGCTGTTCGACGCGAGCGCTTTCAACCGCGTAGGCAACGCGACGGATCGGGCTGAACGAAGCGTCCAGAACCAGTTTGCCGATGGCCTTGGAGTCACCCAGATTGCGCATGTTGCCCGGCACATAGCCGCGCCCCTTCTCGACCTTGACCTCCATGGCGAGCTTGCCGCCAGGAGAAAGGTGAGCGATGACGTGCTCCGGATTGATGATTTCGACGTCGTGCGGCAATTCGATATCGCCGGCACGAACGGCACCCTCGCCCTCCTTGGAGAGTTTCAGGTTGACCACGTCACGATTGTGCAGCTTGAAAACGATACCCTTGAGGTTCAACAGGATGTCGACGACATCTTCCTGAACGCCATCAACGGTCGAGTACTCGTGCAGCACGCCGTCGATACCGACTTCGGTGGGTGCATAACCAGGCATCGAAGAGAGCAGGATGCGACGCAGGGCGTTGCCAAGGGTATGTCCGTAGCCGCGTTCGAACGGCTCCATGACCACCTTGGCTTGCACGGGCGAAACGCTTTGCACGTCGATGATGCGGGGTTTTAGAAGTCCACTGCTTTGCATGGGCTTGCTTCCTCTGCTCAGTGATTACTTCGAGTAAAGTTCGATGACGAGGCCTTCGTTCAGGGTCGACGGCAGCTCGGAGCGCTGCGGCATGGCCTTGAACGTGCCCTTGCCTTCCTTGACATCAACTGCGATCCACTCCGGGAAACCGCGGGATTCAGCAGCTTCGAGGGCAGCCTTGCAGCGCAGGGAAGCACGCGCACGGTCGGTCAGTTGAACCACGTCACCCGGCTTGACGATGAAGGACGGGATGTTGACGCGCTTGCCATTGACCAGTACGCCGTTGTGACGAACCACCTGGCGGGCTTCGGTACGGGAAGCACCGAAGCCCATGCGGTAGGCGACGGAGTCCAGACGGGCTTCCAGCAGTTGCAGAAGGTTTTCACCGGTCTGTCCCTTGCGACGGTCAGCTTCGGCAAAGGTCTTGCGGAACTGGCCTTCGAGCACGCCATAAACGCGGCGGATCTTCTGCTTGGCGCGCAGGTGAACACCGTAGTCGGACAGACGCGCACCGGACTTCTGGCCATGCTGGCCAGGAGCGTAGGAACGGCGCTCAATGGCGCACTTGTCGGTGAAGCACTTTTCGCCCTTGAGGAAAAGCTTTTCGCCTTCGCGGCGGCATTGACGGCATTTCGGATCGAGATTACGAGCCACTTGTCTTTCTCCTTAGATGCGGCGCTTTTTGGGCGGACGGCAGCCGTTGTGCGGCACCGGCGTCACGTCGGAAATCGCGGTGATCTTCATGCCCAGCGCGTTGAGCGCACGGACGGAAGATTCGCGGCCAGGACCCGGGCCCTTGATGCGGACTTCGAGGTTCTTGACGCCACATTCCTGAGCGGCCTTGCCAGCGGCTTCGGCAGCAACCTGAGCGGCAAACGGGGTGGACTTGCGCGAACCGCGGAAGCCGGCACCACCGGAAGTTGCCCAGGACAGCGCGTTACCCTGACGGTCGGTAATGGTGATGATGGTGTTATTGAACGAAGCGTGAATGTGGGCGATGCCCTCAGCGACGTTCTTTTTAACCTTTTTGCGAACTTTGGTAGCAGTCTTTGCCATGTTCTGTCCCTATTACTTCTTGCCAGCGATGGCCTTGCGCGGACCCTTGCGGGTACGAGCATTGGTACGGGTGCGCTGACCACGGCAGGGCAAGCCCTTGCGATGGCGCAGGCCGCGGTAGCAACCGAGGTCCATCAGACGCTTGATGTTCATGGTGACTTCACGGCGCAGATCACCTTCGACGGTGAACTTGCCGACTTCGTCACGCAGACGATCCATGTCCGAATCGGACAGGTCTTTCATTTTGATGGTACGAGCCACACCGGCCGCATCACAGATCTTCTGTGCGCGGGTACGGCCGATGCCATAAATCGCCGTCAGGGCAATTTCAGCATGCTGATGGTTCGGAATGTTTACCCCTGCAATACGGGCCATCGAATCACTCCAATATTTCGAAAATTAACAAATGCCGGACTCGACAGGGAATCAACCCTGGCGCTGCTTATGACGCGGGTCCTTGCAAATGACGCGCACGACACCCTTGCGACGGATGACTTTGCAATTGCGGCAAACGCGCTTCACTGAAGGTTGCACTTTCATGTCTTACTCCTCGTCTGCGAGAGCTTGGAAGCAGCCGTGTTTCCTTGCCCTGCGGTTTATTGCGTAGAGAATCTTTACTTGGCCCGGAAAACGATCCGCGCCTTCGTTAAATCGTACGGGGTCAATTGCACCGTTACCTTGTCGCCGGGAAGGATGCGGATGTAGTGCATACGCATTTTCCCGGAAATAAAGCTATGGACGATGTGCCCGTTTTCCAGCTTGACCTTGAAGGTCGCATTGGGGAGGTTCTCAACCACCTCGCCCTGCATCTCAATGTAATCTTCCTTGGCCATAGCTGTTTATTTGATCATTGGCGATCCCTTGAAGTTAGCTTTCTTCAAGAGGCTTTCATATTGGTGCGACATGACATAGGCCTGGACTTGAGACATGAAGTCCATGGTCACGACGACGATAATCAGGAGTGACGTGCCACCAAAATAGAAAGGCACGTTCCACTTCAAAATCAGGAACTCGGGCAGCAAACAGACCAGCGTAATGTAGGCCGCCCCAACCAGCGTCAGACGCATCAGAATTTTGTCAATGTAGCGTGCGGTCTGCTCACCTGGACGAATCCCGGGCACGAAGGCACCACTTTTCTTAAGATTGTCCGCAGTTTCCTTAGAATTAAAGACCAATGCGGTATAGAAGAAACAGAAGAATACGATCGCTGCCGCGTACAACATGACGTAGATAGGCTGCCCGGGAGACAGCGTGGCAGCGACATCTTTGAGCCAGCGCATGGACTCACCGGAGCCAAACCAACCTGCAACCGTCGCGGGGAAAAGAATGATTGATGACGCGAAAATCGGAGGAATAACACCCGACATATTCAACTTGAGCGGCAGATGTGAGCTCTGTCCGCCATAAATCTTGTTGCCAACCTGGCGCTTGGCGTAATTGACTAAAATCTTGCGTTGACCGCGCTCGACGAAGACCACAAAGGCAGTAACCAGAACGACAAGCACGCAGATCACGAGTGCAGTTAGGGGGTGCATCGCACCAGTGCGAACCAGTTCCAGCAATCCGCCAATTGCGTTTGGCAGGCCGGCAGCAATACCGGCGAAAATGATGATGGAAATGCCGTTACCCAAACCGCGCTCGGTAATTTGCTCACCCAGCCACATCAGGAACATCGTTCCCGTCAGCAACGTCGACACTGTCGTCAGGCGGAACATAAACCCAGGCTCCATGACGAGGCCGGGCTGCGCTTCGAGGGCAACCGCGATACCAAGCCCTTGGAACAACGCCAGTGCTACGGTACCGTAGCGCGTGTATTGCGTAATCTTGCGCCGACCAGCCTCGCCTTCTTTTTTTAGTGCTTCAAGCTGAGGACTAGCGACACTCATCAACTGCATGATGATAGATGCCGAAATATACGGCATGATCCCCAATGCGAAGATGGTGAAGCGCGACAAGGCACCCCCTGAGAACATGTTGAACATGCCCAAGATGCCGCCCTGCTGCGAATTGAAGAGATCGGAAAGAACATTGGGATCGATCCCGGGAACTGGAATGTGCGCGCCAATGCGGTACACAACCAGCGCCCCGAGCAGGAACCACAGCCGGCGCTTGAGATCGCCGAACTTGCCGCCCTTGCCAACGGTATTGGGATTTGCAGCCAACGTTCTGACCTTTCCTATTCTTACTCGGCGACCGAACCGCCGGCTGCTTCGATAGCGGCCTTGGCACCCTTGGTCGCGCCAATTCCCTTTAGCGTCACCTTGCGAGTGATTACCCCGGAGAGGATGACCTTAGCGGACAGTGCATCACCTGGAACAATGCCGGCAGCCTGCAAACCGAGCAGGTCGATTTCGTCGACCGGCAGGCGATCCAAGTCAGTCAGGCGAACTTCGTAGTTGCGGGCACGCGTCAAAGAATTGAAGCCGCGCTTCGGCAGGCGACGTTGCAAAGGCATTTGACCGCCCTCGAAACCGACCTTGTGGAAGCCACCGGAACGGGACTTCTGACCCTTGTGACCACGGCCACAGGTCTTGCCGAGACCGGAACCAATGCCACGGCCAACGCGCTTGGCGGCTTTTTTGGAGCCTTCCGCCGGCTTGATGGTATTAAGACGCATGGTTTAACCCTCAACCTTCACGAGATACTGAACCTTGTGAATCATGCCGCGAACGGCCGGCGTATCCTCTAGTTCAGCCGAGCTGTTCAGCTTGCGCAGACCTAAACCACGCACCGTAGCGCGGTGATCCTGCTTGGTACCAATGATGCTCTTGACGAGCGTCACTTTAATTTTTTTGTCAGCCATGGCTTACCCCAGAATCTGATCAACCGACAGGCCACGCTTGGCGGCAATCTCGGCCGGCGTGTTTACCTTCGACAGACCGTCGATGGTGGCGCGCACGATGTTATAGGGATTGGTGGAACCGTGGGCCTTGGCAACCACGTTGGTCACGCCGACGACTTCGAAGACGGCACGCATGGCACCGCCGGCGATGATACCCGTACCCTCAGGAGCCGGCTGGATCATCACGGTGGTGGCGCCGTGGCGGCCCATTACCGTGTGATGAACGGTGCCGTTCTTCAGGCTGACCTTGGCCATCTTGCGACGCGCCTCATCCATAGCCTTCTGAGCAGCCACCGGCACTTCGCGGGACTTGCCCTTGCCCATGCCGATGCTACCGTCGCCATCACCAACGACGGTCAGCGCTGCGAAACCGAGGATGCGACCACCTTTCACCACCTTGGTGACACGATTAACCGCAACCATCTTTTCGCGCATACCGTCGTCGCGCTCTTCAGCCTGCTGAGGCTTTTTGTTTCTATCAGGTTTAGCCATTTTCTAACCTTGTCCTTTTGCCGCGATCAGAACTTCAGACCCGCTTCACGCGCAGCTTCTGCCAACGCCTGAACCCGACCGTGATAACGCAAGCCGGAGCGATCAAAAGCCACTTGCTCAACGCCGGCAGCCTTTGCGCGCTCGGCGATCAGCTTGCCAACCGAAGTGGCAGCAGCCTTGTTACCTCCGTTTGGAAGTTCGGTGCGAACACCCGTTTCCAACGTGGAAGCCGAAGCCAGCACCTTGCCACCACAAGCCGAAATAATCTGGGCATAGATGTGACAGTTAGTGCGATTAATGCACAGGCGTACAGCCTTGAGCTCGGCGATTTTGGCCCGGGTTTTGCGGGCACGGCGCAGACGCGCTTCATTCCTGTTAAACATATGCCACCCTTACTTCTTCTTGGTTTCCTTGATGACCACCACTTCGTCCGAGTAACGCACACCCTTGCCCTTGTAGGGCTCTGGCTTGCGATATGCACGAACTTCGGCGGCAACCTGGCCGACTTGCTGCTTGTCCGACCCCTTGATCAGAATTTCGGTCTGGGTCGGGCACTCCACTTTGACGCCGGCTGGCATCTTGTGCGCCACTGGATGAGAAAAGCCCAACGACAGGTTCAGGGTGTCACCCTGGGCCTGAGCGCGATAGCCTACGCCAACCAGTTGCAGCTTTTTCTCAAACCCCTTGGAGACACCGGTCACCATGTTGTTGAGGTTGGCACGCATGGTGCCCCACATGGCGCCCCCATTGACCGCGCCATCAACCTTGGAAACTACAATATTCTGCCCTTCGACAGCGACGCTGACTGCGGGGTGCGCTACCGTCTTCAGGGTGCCCAGCGGCCCCTTAACGACGATCTGCTCACCAACGCTAAGCTCCACGCCAGCCGGCAGGACGATCGGATTCTTACCAACTCGAGACATGTCCGCTCCCTTATGCCACGATGCACAAGACTTCGCCGCCAACCTTGCTGGCGCGTGCCTTGCGATCAGTCATGACACCCTTGGGAGTCGACACGATGGCGACGCCCAGACCGTTCATGACACGGGGAATTTCATCACAACCCTTGTAGATACGCAGACCAGGCTTCGAGACGCGCTCAATGCGCTCGATGACCGGGCGGCCAGCGTAGTACTTCAGACCAATTTCCAAGGTCGCCTTAGCATCGACCTGACGCACCGCGAAATCTTCAACATAACCCTCGTCCTTCAGAACTGCGGCGATTGCCGCCTTCAGCTTGGACGACGGCATGGAGACAGACGCCTTCTCGGCGAGCTGGGCGTTGCGGATGCGAGTCAGCATGTCCGCGATCGGATCGCTCATAGCCATTCTGTACCCCCTTACCAGCTAGCCTTAACAACACCCGGAATCTCGCCATTGAAGGCGAGCTCACGAATCTTGTTACGGCACAAACCGAACTTACGGAAAACACCACGCGGACGACCAGTCAGTTCGCAGCGGTTACGCAGGCGCGACGGACTCGAGTTGCGCGGCAAAGCCTGAAGTTTCAGACGGGCGTCGTAACGCTCCTGTTCCGAGAGGCTCGCGTCATTGAATACCGCCTCCAGAGCCGCACGCTTTTTTGCATACTGGGCGACCATCTTGCGGCGCTTTTCTTCACGGTTGATCAGAGCAAGTTTTGCCATGATTGCCTCAATTCTTGAACGGGAACTTGAACGCGGAGAGCAGAGCTTTCGCTTCTGCATCGGTCTTCGCGGTCGTGGTAATGCTGATATTCATACCCCGTAGCGCGTCGATCTTGTCGTACTCGATCTCCGGGAAAATGATCTGCTCTTTGACGCCCATGTTGTAGTTACCCTGGCCGTCGAAACCCTTGCCGGAAATGCCGCGAAAGTCACGGACACGCGGCAACGCGATGGTTACCAGGCGATCCAGGAACTCGAACATCCGCGGGCCGCGCAGGGTAACCATGCAACCGATCGGATAACCATCACGAATCTTGAAGCCAGCGATGGACTTGCGAGCTTTTGTCGTCACGGGTTTCTGACCTGCAATCTTCTGCATGTCGCCAACCGCATTCTCAAGAACCTTCTTGTCGGCAACCGCCTCACCCACACCCATATTCAGGGTGATCTTGGTGATGCGCGGCACTTCCATCACCGACTTGTAACCAAACTGCTTGGACAAGTCAGCAACGACTGTTTCTTTGTAAAACTGCTGTAAACGCGCCATTTCAGCCCCTTATGCGCCCACCAGTTCGCCGTTCGACTTGAACACGCGAACCTTGCGACCGTCTTCCAAAACCTTGAAACCGACACGGTCGGCCTTCTTGGTGGCATGGTTGAACAGCGCAACATTGGAGAGATCAATAGGCATATCCTTATCGACAATGCCCCCAGCGACACCCTTCATCGGATTCGGCTTGACGTGCTTTTTAGCGCGATTAACACCCTCGACGATGACATGCCCAGCATCAACACGAAGCAGAACGGTACCGCGCTTGCCCTTGTCTTTTCCGGAGATGACGACAACTTCGTCGCCCTTACGAATTTTTTCCATAACCGTTCCTTACAGCACTTCAGGAGCAAGGGACACGATCTTCATGAAGCGCTCGGTACGCAATTCGCGAGTAACCGGGCCAAAGATGCGCGTGCCGATCGGCTCGAGCTTGTTGTTAAGAAGGACTGCGGCATTGCCATCAAAGCGAACCAGCGAACCATCCGGACGACGCACGCCCTTGGCGGTACGAACCACCACGGCGTTATAAACATCACCCTTCTTGACGCGGCCACGCGGTGCAGCATCCTTGATGCTGACCTTGATGATGTCGCCAATGCCGGCATAGCGGCGCTTGGATCCACCCAGCACTTTGATACACATTACTGAACGGGCGCCGGTGTTGTCGGCGACGTCCAGAGTCGTCTGCATCTGAATCATTTAAATTAACTCCAACTTAACCCGCTTACGCGGTCAGTCTTGGAACCCGTACGGGTTGAACAACTTCGCAGCACCCAGAACGGATGCTTGCAAAAAAGAAGCCGGATTATACCGGCTTCCCTTGTGACAACGCAAGCGATTTTCAGCTATTTCGTTAGACAACGATCGCTTTTTGAAGAACGTTGGTAACCGCCCAGGTCTTGGTACGCGAAACCGGACGGGTTTCGACGATCTCGACGAGATCGCCAGCCCTGGCCGTGTTGCCTTCGTTGTGGGCGTGGTACTTCTTGGAACGAACCATCACCTTGCCGTACATCGGGTGCTTGACCTTACGTTCGACGAGGACGGTGACCGTTTTTTCCATCTTGTCGCTAACCACACGACCGATCAGAGTACGCTTGATGCTCGAGGTCTCGCTCATTGCTGTACCGCCTTTTCACGGATAAGCGTGCGGACGCGAGCGATGTCGCGGCGCACCTTGGACATTTGGCTGGTATTGGACAACTGCTGGGTAGCAAGTTGCATACGCAGACCGAACTGGGCCTTCAGAAGGTCCAGCAATTCCTTGTTGAGCTCGTCCACGCTCTTGGTTCTCAGTTCACTTACTTTCATGATTACCCCAGATGACGAGTCACGAAGGTGGTGGCGATCGGCAGCTTCGCGGCGGCAAGAGCAAATGCCTCGCGCGCCAGAGCCTCGTTCACACCATCCATCTCATAAAGTACCTTGCCCGGCTGGATCTCGGCGACCCAATACTCCGGGTTGCCCTTACCGTTACCCATACGAACTTCGGCCGGCTTCTTGGAAATCGGCTTGTCCGGGAAGATACGGATCCAGATACGGCCACCGCGCTTGATATGACGCGTCATGGCACGACGGGCAGCCTCGATCTGGCGAGCGGTCAGGCGACCACGGCCGGTAGCCTTGAGGCCCCACTCACCGAAGGACACCTTGGTACCACGAGTCGCCAGACCTTCGTTGCGGCCTTTGTGTTCCTTGCGGAACTTGCGACGATTAGGTTGCAGCATTTAGGCACCTGCCTTTCTTACACGCTTGGCCGGAGCACCTTCGCCTTCAGGTTTTTTCACCGTACGGGTACGCGGCTTGTCGCCATCCGGGCGACCCGGGGCACGACGCGGCTTGCGATCGTCAGCAGCAGGCTCGACAGCTTCCGGTTGCTCATTGCGATCAAGCATGTCGCCCTTGTAGACCCAGACCTTGATACCAATGATGCCGTAGGTGGTCAGGGCTTCAGAGGTTGCATAGTCGATGTTGGCGCGCAGCGTGTGAAGCGGCACGCGACCTTCGCGATACCACTCGCTACGGGCGATTTCGGCGCCGTTCAGACGACCGGCGCTCATGACCTTGATGCCCTGGGCACCGAGACGCATCGCATTCTGCATCGCGCGCTTCATGGCGCGGCGGAACATGATACGCTTTTCCAGTTGTTGAGCGATCGAGTCGGCGATCAGCTGGGCATCGATTTCCGGTTTGCGGATTTCTTCGATCGACACATGGACAGGAACGCCCATGATGCGCTGAAGATCCGTGCGGAGTTGTTCGATGTCTTCGCCTTTCTTGCCGATGACGACCCCCGGACGAGCCGAGTAGACGGTGACGCGGGCGTTCTTGGCAGGACGCTCGATCAGCACGCGACCAACGGAAGCGTGAGCCAGCTTGCGCTTCAGGTACTCACGAACCTTGATGTCTTCATGCAACATGCCGGGGAAGTCCTTGCTGTTCGCGTACCAGCGGGAACCCCAGTTTTTGGTGACGGCTAGACGAAAGCCAATCGGATGAATTTTCTGTCCCATGGCTCTTCCTTAGTTACCAACGGTCAGATAGATATGGCAGGTCGGCTTGACGATCCGATTGCCACGACCCTTGGCGCGCGCCGTGAAGCGCTTCAGCACCATGCCTTTTTCGACGTAGATGGTCTTGACCAGCAGTTCGTCGATATCGGCGCCGTCATTGTGCTCGGCGTTGGCAATTGCCGACTCCAGCACTTTCTTGACGATACCGGCACCCTTTTTGGGCGAGAAGGCCAGGATATTGAGAGCCTGACCGACCGGCTTGCCACGCACCAGGTCCGCCACGAGGCGACCTTTTTGCTCAGAGAGGCGTACGCCCCGCAGACTTGCACGAGTTTCCATGTCAGCTCCTTACTTCTTGGCCTTCTTGCCGGCGGTGTGACCCTTGAACGTCCGGGTCAGCGAAAACTCGCCGAGCTTGTGACCGACCATATTCTCGGTAACGAATACCGGAATATGCTGCTTGCCGTTGTGGACCGCGATCGTCAAACCGATGAACTCGGGGAGAATCGTCGAACGACGCGACCAGGTCTTGATCGGGCGTTTGTCGCTGGTGGCACGAACCGCTTCGACTTTGTCGATCAGGTACGCATCAACGAACGGGCCTTTTTTGAGAGAACGTCCCATTTTCTACCCCTTAACGCTTATGACGGCGCTGAACGATCATGCTGTTCGTGCGCTTGTTGCTGCGGGTGCGATAGCCCTTGGTCGGCTGACCCCACGGGTTGACCGGCACGCGGCCTTCGCCGGTACGGCCTTCGCCACCACCGTGCGGGTGATCGACCGGATTCATGGCTGTACCGCGGACGGTCGGGCGAATACCACGCCAACGCATCGCACCGGCTTTGCCGAACTTGCGCAGGCTGTGCTCTTCGTTACCGACTTCACCAATGGTGGCACGGCACTCGACATGAACACGACGAACCTCACCGGAACGCAGACGAATCTGGGCGTAGGTGCCTTCGCGAGCCAGCAACTGAGCTGAAGCGCCAGCCGAACGAGCCAACTGAGCCCCTTTGCCGGGCAGCATTTCAACGCAGCAAATAGTCGTACCAACCGGAATATTACGGATCGGCAGCGCGTTTCCGCTCTTGATCGGTGCTTCCGAACCGCTCATGATCTGCTGACCAACCACCATTCCCTTGTTGGCAATGATGTAGCGACGCTCACCATCAGCATAACAAAGCAAAGCAATGTTTGCGGTGCGATTGGGGTCATACTCCAGACGTTCGACCTTGGCCGGAATACCGTCCTTGGCGCGCTTGAAATCGACCACGCGATAAGCCTGCTTGTGACCACCACCCTGATGACGAACGGTGATGTGGCCATTGTTGTTACGGCCGGCGTTCTTGGACTGGGATTCAACCAGACCCGCGAACGGCTTGCCCTTGTGCAAATGGGCATTGACAACTTGCACCACGGCACGACGGCCGGGGGAAGTCGGCTTGACTTTAACGAGTGCCATCAGGCATTCCCCCCTTCAACAAAATTGATTTCCTGGCCCGGCTTCAGGCTCACGTACGCCTTCTTCCAGCCCTTGCGACGGCCGGTTGCGCCTTTGAAACGCTTGACCTTGCCCTTGACATTGGCGACCTGAACGGACTCAACATCAACCTTGAACAGCAGCTCGACCGCAGCCTTGATTTCCGGCTTGGTTGCATCGGTTGCAACGCGGAAGATCACCTGCTCATGCTTGTCGGCGAGATAGGTAGCCTTCTCGGAGATTTGCGGTGCCAGCAGCACCTGCAACAGACGTTCCTGGTTCATCCCCACATCTCCTCGAACTTGGCCACAGCGTTCTTGGTGACCAGCACCTTGGCGAAGCGGACGAGGGAGACCGGATCGGCTTCCTGGGCTTCGAGCACGAGAACATTGGGCAGATTGCGCGACGACAGATAAAGATTCTCGGTCAGCGCATCCGTGACGACCAGAAGATTGCCTTCCAGACCCAGATTCTTCAGCTTTTGCGAGAAGAGCTTTGTCTTAGGAGCGTCGATAGTCAGATCATCGACGACGACCAGACGATCCTGACGGGCCAACTCGGAGAGGATCGCGGCCATACCGGCACGGAACATCTTCTTGTTAACCTTCTGGCTATAGTTTTGATCGGGCGAGTTCGGGAAGATCCGACCGCCTCCGCGCCACAAAGGGCTGCCATTCGAACCGGCACGGGCACGACCGGTGCCCTTCTGGCGCCACGGCTTGGTGGTGGTGTGACGGACTTCGGAGCGATCCTTCTGCTGACTGTCACCGGAGCGGGCGTTCGCCTGATAGGCAACAACCAACTGGTGCACCAGCGCTTCATTGAAATCGCGACCGAACAGCACGTCGGAAGCTTGCAGCTTGGCAGCTTCCTGACCTTGTTCGTTAATTACCTTGAGTTCCATGTCGCCCCCTTAAGCCTTGACTGCCGGACGCACGACGACGTCGGATCCCTTGGCGCCGGGAACGGCACCCTTGACCAGCAGCAGCTGACGGTCGGCATCGACGCGAACGATGGTCAGACCTTGCATCGTGGTCGACACGTCGCCGAGATGGCCGGCCATGCGCTTGCCCGGGAAAACACGACCCGGATCCTGAGCCATACCGATGGAACCCGGCGCGTTGTGCGAAACCGAGTTACCGTGGGAGGCACGGTTCGAGCTGAAATTGTGGCGCTTGATACCGCCCTGGAAACCCTTACCGATAGAGGTGCCGCTGACGTCAACCTTCTGCCCTTCGGCGAAGATGGTCGCAGCAACCTGATCGCCGGCCTTGAAGGAGGCGAGCTGATCAGCTTCGATACGGAATTCCTTGAGGACATGCCCGGCTTCCACGCCCGCCTTGGCCAGAT
>ERZ795055.1421-NODE-1421-length-19288-cov-5.569854_pt1 | contig 19288 bp, 13 predicted proteins | sample MGYA00375139_ERZ795055 | MGnify/ENA primary metagenome ERZ795055 (study PRJEB30184, sample SAMN05720283) | anaerobic digester metagenome | isolation source: active sludge of municipal wastewater-treating anaerobic digesters | place: USA | collected 2015-01-23 ... | reverse complement strand
GCCCCGCCGACATGGCCGGACGCGCCGGTGACAAGCACCCTCACCGGGCGGGCCCGAAGAGTTCGGCGGACGCGCCGGGGCCGTCGTATCCGGCGGTGGTGCCCCGGCCGCGCACGTGCTCCAGGGCCGCCGCGGGTACGTACAGCTCGTTCCAGTAGCGCAGGGCCACCCCCTCCGTCACGCGCGGCAGGGTCACGTCCCCGCCGAGCAGGTAATGGCGCAGGAAGGCGTCGGCCTCGTTGAAGCCGAAGGCGGCGCGCAGGGGCGTGGTGCCGGAGAAGCGCGCGTTGATCTCGAAGCAGACGGGGCCGCGCTCGGTGAGGCGCAGCTGGATGTTGCACGGGCCGGCGGGCCGGAGCGCGGCGGTGATTGCCTCGGCGGCGCGGCGCACCGCCGGGTGGTCGTCCACCCAGGCGCGGTAGGTGGTGCCCGCCAGCAGCTCGCGCCGCATCACAATCGTGCCCGCGAGGCCGCCGTCCCGTTTGCAGAAGCAGCCGACGGTGTACTCCGCGTCGTCGGGGCGCAGGTACTCCTGGAGCAGGTAGCCCGGCTTGCGGCAGGCGTAGGCGAGGTCGTCGGCGTCGTGCACCAGAAACAGCCCGCGCGCGCCGCCGCCCCGTCGCGGCTTGGCCACCAGGGGCCAGCCCGCCGTCTCCGCGAGCCGCCGGGCGGCGTCGGCGTCCTCCGACGGGGCGTGGCGGGGCGCGTCAAACCCGTGCTCCGCGAGCCAGCGGCAGGTGAGCAGCTTGTCCTCGCCGGTCTCGTGGACCTCCGGCGTGTTCACGGGGCACAGGGCGCCGGTCGCCGCCTCCACTTCGGCCCGGTGCGCCACGAGGAAATCAATGATGGGCTCGCAGCCGGACATCAGGACGCGCACCCCCCCGGCGCGGCAGACCCGCGCGAGCTCGGGGAGAAAGGCGGGGTCGGAGGCCCAGGGGACCACATGGCCCTCGTCCACGGCGTAGAGGCCCGCCTGGTCGGCGCTGACGTCCGTGCCGAGGATCCGCAGGGGGAGCGCGGACCGGCGCAGGGCCTTGAGGATGCCCTGGCTCACATTGCCGCCGACGGCCAGCACGGCGACGGGAAGCGGCGCCCCGGCGGCGCTCATTCCTCCTCCCCGCGGATGATGAAATAGGGCTTCTTCTGCGTCTCGGCGTAGATGCGGCCGACATACTCGCAGAGCGTGCCCAGGGAGAGGAGCTGGACGCCGCACAGCAGGAAGAACAGGGCGATGACGCTCTCGGCGCCGAGCTGGTTCCCGTAGACGACGCGGAAGTAGAGCACGCGCAGGAACATGAAGAAGCCGCCCAGGGCCAGCAGGATGCCGAGCAGGCCGATCATGCGCAGGGGACGCACGGAGATGTTGGTGATCAGGTCCACCGCCGTGCGCACGAGGTCCGCCAGCTCGTACTTGCTGCGGCCCGCCTTGCGCTCGGCGTGGCGCACGGGGATTTCAACGATGTTCGTGGTGACCGCCGTCATGTCCACGGGCAGGTAGCGGCACCGGTGGTCGAAGGCGAGCATGTGCCCCACCACCTCGCGCCGGAAGCCCTTGAGCGGGCATCCGTAGTCCGTGAGGGGCACGCCCGTCTCGTAGGCGATGTAGCGGTTGAGCGCCCGGGAGAAGAGCCTGCGGAAGAAGGGATCCCGCCGCCCGGTGCGGCGGCCGCTCACGCAGTCGGCCCCCGCCTCCAGCTGTTCCAGCAGCAGGGGGATGTCCTCGGGGTATACCTGGAGGTCCGCGTCGAGCATGACCAGAAAGCGGCCCCGGGCGAGGGAGAACCCCGCGTAAAGCGCGGGACTTTGGCCGAAATTGCGCATGAGCGACGCCACACGGACCCGCGGGTCGCTGCGGCGCAGCTCCTTCAGCAGCGCCAGACTCCCGTCGCGGCTGCCGTCGTTCACGAACACCAGCTCGTAGGGGCGGCCCAGCCCGCCCATCACCGCGGTCAGACGCTCGTGGAGCTCCCGCAGCGAGGGCTCCTCGTTGTAGACGGGAATGACCACGGAAATCTCGGGAACCGGCGTGTCCATACCTTCTCCTGCGCGTTGCGCCACAGTATAAGCCAGCCGCCGCGGGGGTGCAACAGCGGGCCCCTCCGCGGCGCGGGCTCACAGGCGGCGCGACAGGAGGTCCGGCAGCGGGCCGGCGAGCGCGCCGGCGGTGACGGCGGCCAGATCGCCGCAGACGGGGAGGTCGGCGGGGGTCAGCAGGCCCGTTTGGGGGAGTTCGCCGCGCAGGACACACCCGGCCAGATGCGCGGGCAGGCACGCGGTGGCCACGGCGCCGTCGCGGAAAAGGACGTCGGCGGAGGCCTCCGCCCGCGGTCCGCGCACGCGGACCGACAGCAGCGCCTCCGGCCCGACGCCCGCGGCGGCGGCCTTGCGCGTCTCGGCGTCGTTGATCCGCCGCATGACGGCCTCGATGAGGCGGTAGGCCCAGCGGCGGCGGCCCGGGTCGAGCAGGCGCACGCCGTCCAGCAGCCAGAGGGGCAGGTCGCCGAGATGGAACCAGGTGTGGAACTCGCGCAGGGGCAGGCGGTCCGGAAGGGTCAGGGCCTCGATGGTGGGCACCTCCAGCATCCGCCGCCGCCCGAACGGCGCAGGCAGGTCAACGTCCCGCACGGAGCGCCCCATGACCACGGGAACATGCCGGCCGTCGCAAACGGCCAGGGGCCGCCCCGCGGCCTCCAGCAGTCCGCCCATCATGGAGGCGAGCCCGGACCCCTCGCGGGCGTGGCGGAACTGGGCCCAGCAGCAGTCCACGGCGTCCGCGCCGGGGGTCTGTTCGAGGAGGCGCAGGGCAACCAGGGTGGACAGGCCGGGGATCGCGCCCGCCGCTGTGATCAGGGGCACGCCGTGTTCGCGCGCCACCGCGTCCAGCGGGGCCAGGTTCCGGTAATGCTCCTGCTCGTTGGCGCAGTCCAGGTACGGCACCCCGCACTCGACCACCGCGCGGGCGATGGCGGCGCCGCCGCGGGCGAACGGACCGACGGCGTTGATGACGAGGGCGGCTCCGGCGCAGGCGGCGCGGAGGGCGGCGGCATCCGCGGCGTCCAGCACCAGGGTGTCCACCCGGTCGCCCCCCGTCTCCGCGCGCAGCGCGGCCAGCTGGTCGGCGCGGCGTCCCGCGGCGGTGACGGGAAAATCGGTCGTTTCCGCGAGGCGCTCCACCATGGCGCGCCCCGCGAGGCCGTAGGCCCCCAGCACCAGTATCCGACGTCCCGCGCTCATTCGGGGCGGCCCGTTCCATGGGCGGCGGGGAAGGCGTGTGTCATGGCGTCTCCTTTCCGGCGGGAGGGCCGGGGTTTTAGAGACCGCGCCTCATTTTCCCGTGGTGAGCGACCGGATCAGGCCGGCCTCTTTTTCAGCGTAGGGGGTTCCGTCTTTCCGGAACACGTCATGGAACCACGGGACCGGCTCGGCGGTGTATTTCTTCTCCCACGAGTCCCACGGATAAATGGTCTGGGAGCGGCCGCTGACGAGCCCCCAGTTGATGGCGCCCACGTTCTGCTCCTTGAAGTACGGCATGACGGTCTCGAAGGTGCTGCCCGAGCCGCGCGACATGTACTCCGTGCAGATCACCGGGCGGCCCGACGCCTTCAGCCACTCGACCGCCTTCTTCGCCATGGGCAGGGGGTCGTAGCTGTGGAAGGTGATGATGTCGGAGCGCTCCAGCATGACCTTGTCGAGGGCGGGCAGCGGGCCCCGGCGGTGGCCCACCTCGACCCACACCCCGGCGGTCAGCGGTTGCGAGGGGTTCACCCCGCGCGCCCAGTCAAACAGGTTGTTGAGCAGGATGAGGTGCGCGGCCTCGCGCTCCGCCTGGTCCCACTGGTCGTCGTACTGCGGCACGGGGTTGCCCGGCTCGTTGAGGAGGTCCCACGCGAGCACGCGGGGGTCGTCCTTGAAGCGCGTGAGAATGGCCGTGAGGTAGGGCTTCAGGCGCTCCTCGTATTTCGAGGGGTCCTTCTGCACGTCAATGTGCGGGCTCTGGACCCACCGCGAGTTGTGGACGTGCGGCACCGGCTCCGGCTGCGGCCCCGCCTTGGGGAAGGGGTCCCACACGCTGTCGAAGGGCACCAGCATGGTGGTGATGCCGTGTTTCGCCGCAAGGGCGAGATACTCGTCTATCCGCCGCTCGAAGCCCGCCGGGTCCGCCGCCCACACCATGTCGTGCAGGTAGACGCGCATGACGTTAAACCCGAGGCCCGCGGCCCAGCCCAGCTCGCGGTCAATGGTCGCCGGGTCCCAGGTCTCCGCCTGCCACATCTCCAGCTGGTTCGACGCCGTGCTCGGGGCAAAGTTGGCCCCGGCCATCCACCGGTGCCCGGCGTACCACTGGTTGGCCTTCTCGGCGCTCCAGCGGCCCTCCTCCAGGCCCCACCGGACCTCCGGCGCCGTGTCAGCGGCAAAGGAACAGGCGCAGAGCGCGCACAACAGCACGGCGGCCAGGGAAACACGCTTCGGGGATGTCGTCATCACAGGGGCTCCTTCTGGGTTACGCGAACATTCACGGGAAGAGACCCGGAAGCCGCGCCTCGGGTGTCATTGTATCCCGCCGCCGGGGAAAACTTAAAAAAGGGCCGGCCCCGCGCACGCGCAAGAACGCGCGGAACCGGCCCGCCTCTCCTCACACCTCACCAGAGGATTGGCCAAAAGAATCAGTATCCGGGCTCGACGCCGGTCACCATCCAGGCACCCTTCTCTTTGGCGCCCGTGAAGTTCAGGCTGAGGCTGCCAAACGAGCCCGTCACGTCCACCGGCTCCACCGTCGCGACTTCGCCTTCCACCGTGATCACGGCGTCGTCGAGGCTCACTTCCAGCTCGTCGAGGAAGCCCATGTCGTCCGCGTTCTTCAGGTAGTCCAGCAGGTCGTTCTTGTCCCCCACCACGGCGCTGGAGAAGTTTTCGGAGACCATGCCGCCGAACAGGTCGTAGTTCTTGGCCTTCAGGCCGGCGATGCCCTCCTGGATCCGCTGGCGGATCTGCTCCTCGTCCGACGGGCCCTTGGCCGTCGTCGCGCAGCCCGCCACCATCAGGACGGCCATTCCCAGCACCATGGAAAACACGGCAACCTTCTTCATGCGTCACTCCTTCCGCGCGCGCTGGCGCGGTGTTGGGGGTTGAAAACAACGCGGCGGCCCCGCCGCCGCTGTTAACTGAGGGGCGGGAATGAACATCGTTCAGGAAGTGATTATGCGACAGGGTGCGAAAAAATGTCAACCCCCGGGCCCCCAATCCGCACGAGGTGAGGGGGCGCGTCTCCTTGCCCTGCATGCGGGATCCCGTCGCGTTCTTCGGAGCAAGAAACAGGCGGAAGCATGCCGCTTCCGCCTGTTTCGTGGACGGGGCGGCCCCGGACCGGTCCGGGGCCGCCCCGATGAAAGGCCGGGCTAGAGGGCCGGAGTGAGCAAGCCCAACACCCGCGCGACGGAGCCGATGACGGGGGCCGTGCCGCCGACCTCCTGGTAGCGGATGAACTCCACATGGCCGTCCATGTAGAGGGCATTGGATCCGCCGGGGATGTGGTTGTAGCCGGACGTGTCGGTGGAGATCATGTCCATCATCACGAAGACCTCGCTCTGGGCCTGGGCGCTCGCGCCGGGGTTGTTGATGTCCGTGATGAGGAAGCGCTCGATGCCCTCGCGCAGGCGGTAGACCGTGTTGCCGCCGCCGTTTCCAACCCCGGCCAGCAGGTTGCCCGTGATGTCCTTGTCCATGGCCGCCATGATGCCCGCGTCGCTCTTGCTAAGGTAGGCCTGGATCAGCGAGGGGGTGAACAGCGACATCAGGCCGTTCAAGAGCTGGGTGGGGCCGTCGCCCGACGTGTCCACGCCGGAAATGTCCGCAATGGCGCCGATCATGCCCGCAAAGGGCGCGATGGGCGTCATGCCGTAGCGCTCGTCGGTGCGGTCGAAGACCCAGCTCAGGTAGAGGTAGCTGGAGTCAATCGCGCGCATGCACTGGTCCACGCCGCCGATGACGTCAAAGCACCACTCGCCCGCCTTGGGGGCGCCGGCGGGGTAATGGGCCTTCTCGATGGACGCGCCCAGCTCGGGGTCCGACGGGCAGAAAACGATCATGGGGTCTGTCAGGTACTCGGGGTAGATGCTTGGCACCCGGGGCCCCATGTCCAGGGTCGAGTAGAATCCCGGCGGATAGTGGTTAAACGCGCCGGCGGCCAGGGGCGGGAAGCTCATGCCCTTGGACTCGTTGGCGTACATCTTGAACACCAGCCCCCACTGTTTGAGGTTGTTCTGGCAGGAGGAGCGGCGGGCGGCCTCGCGCGCCCGCGCCAGCGCCGGCAGCAGGATGGCCGCCAGGATGCCGATGATCGCGATCACGACCAGCAGCTCGATCAGGGTGAATCCGGCTCTTCGTCTCATGGTCTGATTCCTTGTAAGTTATGACACAACGGCCCGCGTCTCCGGGCATCCCGCCCGGAAAACGGTTACTACCCACTGGACATTTTATCCGGCACCTGCTACTCTGGCTCCGGGACAGGTTGCGGGCACCGCCCCGAAGGGTGTAGGCTGAACGCCGTTCAGGGAGTGATTATGGGACTGAAGGCCAAAAAAAGTCAACCCCCCACCGTGTCCGAGGCGCGCCGCGAGCGCGAGCGGGTGGAGCTCACCGAGCGCATCATGGACGCCGCGCGGGAGATGTTTGTCCGCGACGGCTACGAGGCGGTGACCCTGCGGAAGATCGCCCTGTCCATCGAGTACTCCCCGGCGGCGATCTACCAGTACTTCAAGGACAAGCAGGCGCTGGTGCGGGCCATCATCCGGCGCGACAGCGACGACCTGCGGGCGCACCTGCGCGCCGGGCTGAACCGGGAAACGCCGGTGGAGCAGTTGGTGGAGATGGCCCGGCTCTACGCCGAATGGGGCATCGCGCATCCCAACCACTACCGGCTCATGGTCGTGCCGCCGCCCGCCTGGATGGAACAGGACCAGGAGCTGAGCCGTAGCAACCCCACGCCGCTGGACCAGGAAATCCTCACCATGCTCTGGACGGTGGTAAGGGGAGCCATTGAGCGCGGGGAGCTCAAGGAGAAGTACGCCGACCCGGCGCTGGTCGCGGCCACCCTGTGGGCGGGCATCCACGGCGCCGTGCTTCTGGAGATCAACGCCTCTCCGGAGAACCGCGCGCGCCTGGGCGGGGCGGACACCCCTTTCGAGGCCCGGTTCGCCACGCTTGTGAGCGTGTTCCTCGACGGGTTCCTCCGGCAGGGTGGCGGGGACGGAACGGCGGCCGGGTGACTCCGGCGAAAGACGGAGGACACATGGAGCGACTGACCGGCCTCATCGCGGCGACCTTCACACCCATGCACCCCGACGGGAGCGTGAACCTGGCCCCCGTGCCCGCCATGGTGGAGGGGCTGCTGCGCAACGGGATCACGGCGCTGTACGTCTGCGGCAGCACGGGCGAGGGACCCTCGCTCACGACGGGGGAGCGGGAGCAGGTGGCGGAGGCCTTTGTGGCCGCGGCCGCCGGGCGGCTGCCCGTCATGGTGCAGGTGGGCCACAACTCCGTCGAGGACGCACGGCGGCTGGCGGCGCACGCCGCGTCCATCGGGGCCGACGCCATCAGTGCGGTGTCGCCGTCGTACTTCATCCCGGAGGGCGTGGCGGCGCTGGTCGAGACCCTGGGCCGCGTCACCGACGCCGCGCCGGACCTGCCCTTCTACTACTACCACATCCCCCGGCTGAGCGGCGTGTCCCTGAGCCCGCTGGCCTTTCTGGAGGCGGCCCCCGCGCGGATGCCCTCGCTGGCGGGCGTCAAGTTCAGCTGCCGCGACGTCGAGGTGATGCAGGCGTGTCTGGCCTTCGACGGCGGGCGGTTCAACATCCTCTTCGGCGTGGACGAGATGCTCCTCTCCGGCCTCGCGGCCGGGTGCCACGGCGCGGTGGGCAGCACCTACAACTTCCTCGCCCCGCTGTACCACGAGGTCATGCGCCTCCTCGCGGCGGGCGACCTGGAGGGCGCGCAGCGGCACCAGCTGCTGGCCGCGCGGATGATCGCCGTGATTCTCCGCCGCCACGGCAACTCCGGGATCAAGGCCGCCATGACCCTCGCGGGCGCGCCCTGCGGCCCCGCGCGGCTGCCCCTGTCGCCCCTGACGGACGCGGAGGTGGCGGGCATGCGGGACGAGCTGGACGCCCTCGGCTTCGCCGAGTGGTCGTCGCGGTTCTGACATGGGCCCGCGCGCGCGGTTTCTGGCGGTGTGTCTCGCCGCGGCGGTTTTCTCCGCTACGGCGGCGGCAACCCTGCGGTGGGACGAGCTGCCGCCCCTGCCCGACCCCGCCGGGGTGGCGGGACCCTTTGTGGGGGTCCACGGCGACGCGCTGATCGTGGCGGGCGGGGCCAACTTCCCGGAGCCGCGCTGGGAGACCCAGAAGGCCTTCCATGACCGGGTCCATGTGCTGCTCCGCGAGACGGCGGGCGGCAGTACCGCGTACCGCTGGGTGGAGGGGCCGCCGCTGGCACGGCCGCTGGCCTACGGCGCGTGCGCGTCCACGCCGCAGGGCGTGGTGTGCGCCGGGGGCAACGACGCGGAGCGGGTGTACGCCGACGCCTTCCTGCTCACGTGGGACGCGGCGAAGAAGACGGTGGTGACCACGCCCTTGCCGCCGCTGCCCGAACCGCGCACCAACGCCGCCGCCGCCGTCCTCGGCAGCGCGGTGTACATCGCCGGGGGCACCACCGGGCTTGGGCTGGAGACGGCCGACACGGCGTTTCTGCGGCTCGACCTGTCGCGGCCGGGCGCGGGGTGGGAGACCCTGCCGCCCTGGCCGGGGCCGTCCCGCGCGCTGGCCATCGCCGCCGCGCAGAACAACGGCGTGGACGACTGCGTGTACCTGTGCAGCGGCCGCCGCGTGAACGACGCCGGGGAGACGGAGTTCCTCCGGGACCTGTACGAATTCAACCCCGCGCGGCACCGGGCCGGGGGGGAGGCGTGGCGGCGGCGCGCGGACACACCCCGCTGTGTCATGGCGGGCACGGGCGCGCCCGTGGGCCAGAGCCATGTGTTTGTGCTGTCCGGCGCCGACGAGGCGCTTTTCTTTCAGGCCGACATGCTGAAAGAGGCGCACCCCGGGTTCCCGAAGGAGGCCTTCGCCTACCACACCATCACGGACACCTGGGTCTCTGCGGGCGAGACCCCGGCGAACCAGGTGACCACGACGGCGGTGCGGTGGGGGTCGGATCCCGCGAAGGATCCCGTCATCATCGCCAGCGGCGAGCTGCGGCCGCGCCTGCGCACCCCGCGCGTGTGGGCGGTCACCCCGGTGCCCGGCGGCACGCGCTTCGGCGCGGCGGACTTCACGGTCCTCTTCCTGTACCTTGCGGCCATGCTCGGCGTCGGCGTGTTCTTCTCCTTCCGCAACCGGACGGCCGACGACTTTTTCCGCGGCGGCCGGCGGGTGCCGTGGTTTGTGGCCGGGCTGAGCATCTTCGCCACCATGCTCAGCTCCATCACGTTCATGGCGATCCCCGCCAAGAGCTACGCCACCGACTGGGTGTACTTTCTCGTGAACATGACCATCGTCGCCGTGGCCCCTTTCGTGGTCTGGCTGTTCCTCCCCTTTTTCCGGAAGGTGGACGCCGCGAGCGCCTACGAGTACCTGGAGCGGCGCTTCAACCGCTTTGCGCGGCTCTTCGCCAGCGCCTCCTTCACGCTCTTCCAGATCGGCCGGATGGCCGTCGTGCTGTACCTGCCGTCCCTCGCGCTGGCGGCCATCACGCCGCTGTCGGTGGAGCAGAGCATCCTGCTCATGGGCGTCCTCAGCATCGTCTACTGCGCCCTGGGCGGCCTGGAGGCCGTCGTGTGGACCGACACCGTCCAGAGTTTCGTGCTGCTGGGCGGCGCGCTGTTCAGCCTCGTGCTCATCCTCACGCGGGTGGACGGCGGACTCGGCGGCGCGCTGGAGACGGCCCTGGCGCACGACAAGATGCGGCTGGCCACGCCGGACTTCTCGGCGGGCAGTTTTGCCACGTCGGCCCTGTGGGTGGTGGTGCTGGGCGGTTTCGCGCAGAGCCTCGTGCCCTACACGTCGGACATGGCGGTGGTGCAGCGCTACATGGCCGTGCCGGACGAAAACCGCGCGAAGAAGGCCATCTGGACCAACGCCGTCGCCGTCATCCCCGCCACGCTGCTCTTCTTCGGCATCGGCACCGCGCTCTTCGTGTTCTACGCGAACCACCCCGACCGTCTCGACCCCACCTTCCGCACCGACGCGATCTTTCCCCTGTTCATCGCGCGGGAACTGCCCGTCGGCGTCGCGGGGCTGGTGGTGGCGGGCGTCTTCGCCGCCGCCCAGTCCACCATCTCCACCAGCATGAACAGCGTGTCCACCGCCGTGGTCTCCGACTTCTTCCACCCGTGGGGGCTGGCCCGGTCGGAGCGCGCCGGGCTGTGGCTGGGCCGCCTGTTCACCGTGCTGTCCGGCGTGCTCGGCACCGGACTCGCCCTGACCTTCGCCTCCTCCGGCGTCATGTCCGTCTGGGACCGGTTCATGGGCATCCTGGGGCTCTTCGGCGGGTCCATGTGCGGGCTGTTCTGCCTCGGCATCCTCACCACGCGGGCCAACGGGCCGGGAGCGGTGATCGGCGCCCTCGCCGGGGCCGCCGGACTCTACTGGGTACAGCGCCACACGTCCACCCACCTGCTGCTCTACGCCTTCATCGGCGTGGCGCTGTGCTTCGTCACCGGCTACGTCGCCAGCTTCGCCTTCCCCCCCGCGAAGAAGTCCATCCGGGGGCTGACCATTTACACCCTGCGCGACGCGGACGGGACGGAGGGAACCCCCTCGGAGAAACCGGCCCCATGACCCTTTCCATACGATTCCTGCTGGCCGCCGCCGTGTTGCTGGCCGTCGGCTGCCGCACCACCGTCGCGGCGCCCGAGGGCGCGCCCGTCTACGCGAAGGGCGAGAACGGGTTCGACACCTTCCGCATCCCCGCGCTGTGCGTCACCGCGAAAGGGACGCTGCTCGCCTTCGCCGAGGGGCGCAAGGCCTCCCAGAGCGACACGGGCGACATCGCGATCGTGGTGCGGCGCTCGGAGGACAACGGGGCGACCTGGGGCCCCATGCAGACGGTCTGGGACGACCCCGGCAACACCAGCGGGAACCCCTGCGCCGTCGTGGACCGCGACACCGGGACGGTCTGGCTGCTGGCCACGTGGAACCGGGGCGACGACCACGAGAAGGACATCATCGCCGGCACGAGCCAGGACACGCGGCGCGTGTTTGTCCTGCGCTCCGACGACGACGGCAAAACGTGGAGTGAGCCGAAGGAGATCACGAAGGACGTCAAGCGGGACACCTGGACTTGGTACGCCACGGGCCCCGGCGCGGGCATCCAGCTCACGCGCGGGCCGCACAAAGGCCGGCTTGTCATCCCCTGCGACCACATCGAGGCGGGGACCAAGCACTACTACTCCCACGTCATCTACTCCGACGACCACGGCGCGACCTGGCAGCTCGGCGGGCGCACGCCGGAGCACCAGGTGAACGAGTGCGAGGTCGTGGAGCTGGCCGACGGCCGGCTGATGCTGAACATGCGCAACTACGACACGGCAAAACGGACCCGGCAGGTGGCGTTCAGCGACGACGGCGGGACGACGTGGAAGGACCAGCGATTTGACCCCGCCCTCATCGAGCCCATCTGCCAGGCGTCCATCGCGCGGCATTCCTGGCCGGAGGGGGACGCGCCCGGGGCGATCGTGTTCAGCAACCCCGCCAGCGCCGCGAAGCGCGAGAACATGACCGTGCGCGCGAGCTATGACGAGGGGAAGACCTGGGCCGCCGCGCGGGTGCTGCACCCCGGCCCCGGCGCCTACTCCTCCCTCGCCGCGCTGCCCGGCGGCGCCGTCGGCTGCCTCTACGAGGCGGGGGAAAAGAACCCCTACGAGTCCATCGTGTTTGCGCGGTTCCCCCTGCCCAAACCGTTTCTACCGCCTCTGGCGGAGGGACGCGCCTGGGAGCTGGTCTGGAGCGACGAGTTCGACGGGGACACGCTGGACCCGGCGAAGTGGGAGGCCGTCGGAGACAGCCCGCGCCGCGACGGGTTCTGGGTGAAAGAGGACGCCTATCTCGACGGGACCGGGAACCTGGTGCTGCGCACGAAGAAGGACGGCGACCGGTACACCAGCGGCGCGGTCCGCACGCTCGGGCGCTACGAGGGCGCCTTTGGATACTGGGAGGCCCGGTGCGAATTCCCCACCCAGCCCGGCCACTGGCCCGCGTTCTGGCTCATGCCGCCGAAGGGCATTGACTCCCTGGAAAGCGCCGGGGAGGACGGCACGGAGGTGGACATCATGGAGAAGCCCTGGCTGGAGGACAAGGTGCAGCACGCCCTGCACTGGAACGGCTACGCCGAACACCACAAATCGGAGGGCAAGGAGGCGGAGGTGCCCGGCGTCAGCCGGGGCTGGCACACTTTCGGCGTCCACTGGACGGAGAAGGAATACGTCTTCTACGTGGACGGCGTGGAGACCTGGCGCACGTCCGCCGGCGGCGTCTGCCGGGTGCCCCTCTACATCAAGCTGACCGAAGAGATCGGCCCCTGGGCCGGCAGCATCGCAAACGCCGCCCTCCCCGACTACTTCCGCGTGGACTACGTGCGGGTCTATCAGGAGAAGGGCGGCGAAAAGGAGGCCCCATGAACCGGTACGCGGTGCGGTGTGTGTTTCTTGCGGCGGCGGGGCTTGCCGCCGGGTTTGCGGCGGCGGAGTCCCGTCACCTGCCGGACGGGGTGCAGCCCAGCATCGGGGCCTGGTTCTGCGGCGACGACTTCATGGAGCCTGAGGGCTACCGGAAATACGTGGATCTGTTCGCCGAACGGTCCGTGTATGACCTGCTCACCATGAGCGTGCGCCTCAAGGGGCGCGAGATCACCGAGCCCGCCGTGCGCGACCAGGTGGCGGCGGCGGTGGCCTACGCCCGGGAGCGGGGCCTGAAGGTGGCCCTGGACCTCGACGCGCGCCTCGCACGCGAGGCGTTCCGCCGGCGCTATCCGGAAGAGCAGCAGGAAATGCTGCGCCTGCGCACGGTGCCCCTGGCGGCGTCGGGGGAGGCGGAGCTGGAGATCGTCTCCGACACCCTGACGGACCACATGACGGGCAACACGACGCCCTACATCCCCCTGTCCGGACGGCTGGTCCGCGTGTACGACTACCAGGCGGCGGAGGACGGCGTTCTGCCGGAGACGGTGCGCGACATCACGGAGCGCTGCGCCGTGCGGGAGGCCTCGGACAGGGCGGTGCGCGTCGCCATCCCCTGCGACGCGTCCATGGAGGGGCGCACGGCCTGCGTCATGGCGGCGTTCACCCACCTCACGCCGGACGTCTACGCGCCGCACCTGGAGGCCTTCGAGCGGGAGATCGTGGAGCTGTACGCCGGCCTGCCGCTGGCGGGGCTCATGAAGGACGAGTGGGGCTTTCCGCCCTGCCACGGGGGCTGCCCCGAGAAGAACGACTTCTGGTTCTCGCGGTTCCGGGCCGAGGCCTACGCGGCCGAGACGAAAGGGGGCGATCTCGTGCGCGACTGCCTGCTCATGTGCCTCGGCGAGCGGGGCCGCGAGCGCGAGCGGCAGGCGGCCATCAACATCCTCCTGCGCGGCTCCCGCCGGCGCAACACGGACCTGGAGGCCCACTACTACTACCTCGCGAAGGACTTCTTCGGACCCGACGCCGCGGTGGTCACCCACGCCACGTGGACCCCCTTCCCCGGCCCGTCGGAGTTCAAGAAGAACGGGCTGCACTGGTGGGCCGCGAAGCGGACCTGGGGCCAGACGGACGAGACCACGCCCTTCGCCGCGCGCACCGCCCTCGCCAAGAAGTGGGGCGGCGGCGTCTGGTACAACCAGTTCTACTCCACGAACCCCGACGACTACCGCGAGAGCCTGTGGACCCACGCCCTCGGCGGCGGACGCATCAACTACCACCCGCTCTACCCCGCCCCGGAGGGCATGGACCGGATGGACCGCATCGCCGCGCTCCTCGCGCCGGACATCGTGGCGGGCGAAAGCCGCCTGCGCCTCCTGCCGCTGATCAGCCGCGCCCCCGTGGACTGCCCCGTCGCCGTGATCTTCGGCCACGCCGCCGCCATGAACTGGGCCGGGCCCGCCTACGGCGAGGTCGGCCTCGGCCTCACCGACGCCTTCTGGCGGGCGGGCTACTACGCCGACCTAATCCCCTCCAGCGAGGTGATCTCCGGCGCGTTCCGTCTGGACAGGGAGAGCCGTACCCTCGCCTACGGCGCCCAGCGTTACGCCGCCGTCGTCCTGTGCAACATAGACCTGGAGGAGGAGGCGTTCGCAAGCCCCTTCAACCTGAACGGCGGGTGGGACACGCTCATGTATCACACCGGCCACTGGATGAGCGATTTTTCGGGAAGGCAGTTTTTCGGGAGCGAGGCTCTCGGGCTGAACGTGGGGGGGGTGAAGGATGCGGACACGGCGGTCGCCAAGGTCATCGAGCATTTGCAGCGCCGGGGCATCCCCCCGGTGACCCCGGCGGAGGGCCGCCTGCCGAACAAGACGGTCTGCCCGGGCCGGGAGGGGCACATCCGGCTCACGGACGGCACGGTGGTCTTTCTGAACGGGAAGACGGACGCGGCGGGCGACCCGATTTCGGGGACGTTCCAGGTGGCGGGGCAGAACATCCAGGCGGAGGCGCGGGGCCTGCTCGCCGTGCGGCTCACCGCCGACGGGAAGGTGGACGCCCTGGCGGCGGGGGGGCTGGAGCGTTTCACCGGGGGCGGGCTGTCGCTTGACCTGGACACGCCGACGGACCTGGCCTACTGGCACGACGGCGGCCGCCCCAAAGGCGCGCTGCAGGACGCGGCGGGCCCCCTGCCCGCGTCCCTTGCCGCGCTCACGGGCGACTGGCTCCGGCTGGAGACCCCGGCGGCGGCGGCGGTGAAGCCGCCCGTCGAGCCCCTGCCCGTGGTGGACCTGTCGGACGACACGTCGCGGCAGGTGGTCATCGCGCGGGGCACGCGCCAGGTGTACCAGGGCCACCCCACCACCGTGACGACGGGCGACGGGAAGACGATGTTCGCCGTGTGGAGCGTGGGCCACGGCGGCCCCGCCGGGCCCATGGCCCGCAGCGACGACGGCGGCCTCACCTGGACCCGGATGGACGACCAGCTCCCGGCGGCGTTCCGCAAACACGTCAACTGCCCGAGCCTCTACCGCATGGAGGGCACGGACGGGCTGACGCGGTTCTGGGTTTTCTCCGCGCGCACCGAGGGAATGGACGCGGCGGGGAGCATGCCCCGCATCGTCAGCGAGGACAACGGCAAAACGTGGCGCGAGGCGCCGCCCCTCGGCGCGGCCTTCGAGTGCGTCATGACCTTCAGTTCCGTGGTCCGTCTCCGGGCGGACCACCAGTGGCTCGGCATGTACCACCGCCGCTCCGGCCCCGACAAGGAGGGGCTGGAGGTCATGCAGACCGTCTCCGGGGACGGCGGGATCACCTGGTCCGACCCCGTGGTGGCGGCGCAGGTGCCGGGGAAGAAGCCCTGCGAGCCCTTCGTGTTCCGCTCCCCCGACGGCAGCGAGTTGTGCTGCCTGATGCGCGAGAACACGCACACCGGGAACAGCCTGATGATGTTCAGCGAGGACGAGGGGAAGACCTGGAGCACCCCCATGGACACGCCGTGGGGGCTCACGGGCGACCGCCACATGGGCGTGCGCGCCCCCGACGGGCGGCTCGTCATCGCGTTCCGCGACCGCGCGCCGGAAAGCCCCACGGACGGCCATTTCGTCGCGTGGGTCGGCACCTACGACGACATCAAGGCGGGCCGCCCCGGCCAGTACCGCATCAAGCTGCTTCACAGCCACGCGGGCGGCGACTGTGGCTACCCCGGCATGGAACTGCTCCCCGACGGCACCATCGTCGCCACCACCTACGTCAAATACCGCAAAGGCCCGGAGAAGCACTCCGTGGTCAGCGTCCGGTTCCGGCTGGAGGAGACCGACGCGCTGTTCAGGAAGGCAACAGGGGGAAAATAGGAGACCGGCATGCCATGCTCATGATTGCGGCCCTTCTGGCGGTGTCCGCCGCCCTGGAGTTTCCCCCGGAGCTGGTGGACTTCGCGCCGATGCCGGGCAACCCCGTGTTTGAGGCGGCCGGGCCCGGCCACTGGGACGAGTGCATCCGGGAGCGCGGCTGGATCCTGCACGAGGACGGCGTCTACCACCTCTGGTACACGGGGCACCGGAAGCAGGGCGACGACACCCGGAAACTGGGGTATGCCGTCTCCGCCGACGGCGTCCACTGGCAGCGCCACCCGGACAACCCGGTCCACGCGGAGGGCTGGGTGGAGGACATGATGGTGGTGAGGGCGGGGGACACCTACCACATGTTCGCCGAGGGCCGGAACGACGAGACGCACCGGCTCAGCTCCACCGACCGGGTCCACTGGACGGACCACGGCCGCCTCACGGTCCTTAAGAAGAACGGCGAACCCATCCCGCCGGGGCCCTTCGGCACGCCAACGGCGTGGCTGGAGAACGGGACCTGGCATTTCTTCTACGAGCGGAACGACGAGGCGGTGTGGCTGGCCACCTCCACGGACCTCGTCACCTGGACCAACGTGCAGGACGAGCCGGTCCTTCTCTGCGGCCCCGGCGACTACGACCAAAAGATGATCGCCCTCGACCAGGTCGTGAAGCACAAGGGGACCTACTACGCGTATTACCACGGCCTGATCCCGGACACGCGCCCGGGGGAGTGGACCTCGGCAGTCGCCGCCTCCGCAGACCTCGTCCACTGGGAGAAATACCCGGGCAACCCGGTGGTCGCGGGCGACAAGTCCAGCCCCGTGCTGGTCCCCGACGGGGAGGCCTTCCGCCTGTTCACCATGCACCCCGCCGTGTGGGCCTACGGGCGCCGCGCGCCCGGCGCCGCCGCGCCGGCGCCGAGCGCGGACAGCTTCACCGTGTGGCAGCTCCCCAACCAGACACACTCCCAGATGATGTCCTATGTGGTGCAAACCGCGGGCGGCCGGCTCGCGGTCATTGACGGGGGCCGGGCGGGCGACGCCGCGTATCTGCGGTCGTTCCTCATGGAACGGGGCGGCCGCGTGGACGTGTGGTATGTCACCCACCTCCACGACGACCACTGCGAGGCCCTGTCCGTCCTGCTGGCCGACCCGCAGGGGCTGGAAATCGGGGAGATCTGCGCCTCCCTGCCCGATGCCGAGTGGTTCCGGAAGGCGTGCAGCCCCTCCGAGCTGCCCCCCTGTGAGGCGTTCATGGCGGCGCTCGCCGCGGCCGGGCGCGCCGTGAAGCCGCTGTCCCCGGGCGACACGAGGGGCCTCGACGGCGTGCTGGTGCAGGTGCTCGGCGGGTGCAACCCGGAGATCCTCAAGAACCCGCTCAACAACTCCTCGCTGGTCCTGCGCCTCAGCGACGCGCGGAAGTCCGTGCTGTTTCTGGCGGACCTGGGCGTGGAGGGCGGCGAGAAGCTGCTGGCGGGGCCGCAGGCCGGATGGCTGCCGTCCGACGTCGTGCAGACGGCCCACCACGGACAGAACGGCGTTGGCGAGGCCGTCTACCGGCGGATCAACGCGAAGACCTGCCTGTGGCCCACGCCCAAGTGGCTGTGGGACAACGATGCCGGCGGCGGCGAGGACTCCGGGCGCTACCGCACCAAGGAGGTGCGCGGCTGGATGGACGCCCTCGGTGTCCAGAACCACCTCCGCATGTTCGACGGGCTCCAGAAGGTGGAGTGACGCGACACCCCGCGGGGCCCATAAGAACCGCCCCCCGCCCGGTTCACGGGGACAATGTCACCCCGCGGGCGGCAGGGGCACGTCCTGCCAGCCCTCCATGCCGTGGCGGATGTCGCGCTCGGTGAACTCCCAGACGACGACTTTGGTGTTGCGGAGGAGTTCGGGTTTGCGGCTGAGCTCCTGGCGGACGAGGGTGGACGCGCCGCCGTCGTTGATAACGGAGGCGAGGGGCCTGCCGAGGGCGCGGGCGAGGTGGGCGGTGAAGCCGGCCGCGCCGGGGTCGTCGCGCTGGTAGATGCGCAGGAAGCTGTCGCCGAGGACGAGGACCTCGGACGCGGGGTCGTCGGCGTAGGGTTCGCCCGTGTCGCGGCGGAGGACGCGCTCGCAGGGCACCGTTTCCGCCGGGCAGGCGGCCTCGACCAGCGGGGCCCGCATCATGCGGGGCACGTCGCCCGCGCGCGGGGTGGGCGCGGGTTCGGCGGCGTACTCCACGCCGCCGGGGGCAATCCAGCCGAGCGCCGTCAGGCGGTCCGCGACGGCCCGCGCGGCCAGAGCCACGCCCCGGGGCGACCAGTGGGTGTCCTGCGGGAGGTACCAGGGCGGGTCGTCGCCCTGCGTCCGCCGCGCGTCGGCGTAGAGCGCCGCAAGGTCCACGGTCTCGACGCCCGCGCGCGCGAGCCGCGCCAGGATCTCCCGGGTGTTGCCATTCACCGCGCCGGACAGGCCCTCCGCGCGGCGGGTGAGCCGTTCGGGGTAGACCGTCTCCTTGTTGGGCGCGGGCACGACCAGCAGGCGGATGCCGCGCTCGGCGAGGCGGTCGCGGAAGGCCGTGATGGCGTCCACGGGGTCGCCGGTGCGGTCGAAGCGCGGCAGGGGCCGTGTCAGGTACTGCACGCCGGGGCGGTAGAAGAACCAGCCGCCGTGCCCGAGGACCGCGTTGTCCCCCGCGTCGCCCAGGGCGAAGAAGAGGGCGGCGGTCATGAGGGGCCGGGCCTGCTGTTCAAACCATGAGCCGTCCTCCAGCCCCTTTTCATAGGCGCGGAGGGCCTGCTCCGTGGGGGGCTGCATGAACAGGTCGAGGGCATGCGGCCGCCCGCCGCCGCGCAGGTCCAGCACGGCCTGCACGGCCCCGACGCCAAAGATCAGGATCAGGAAGACGGCGGCGAGAAAGCGGTGTGCCTGGTGCTTCATCGGTCGGGCCCTCCCGGGGGCAGGGGACGGTTGAGGCGGACACTGGATGAGGTGGCACGGGCTTCCAGCCCGTGGTTTTGGGCTTGAACGTGACCCAAGACCACGGGCTGGAAGCCCGTGCCACCTCGGGGCGCGTTCAGAAAGCGCATCTCAATACGCCGCGTCTCCACCAGAAACCTCCCTAGAACTGGAAATACAGGAACGGGTTGAACGACTGCTCGAACATCACCATGACGGACAAGATGAACAGGGGGACGAGGACCAGGGCGCGGGCCCAGGTGACCTTTTCCGCGAGGTCGAAGGCCTGCCGCCGCTGGAGCGCGAGGAAGGCGCACACGCCCAGGAGG
>ERZ795055.1419-NODE-1419-length-19301-cov-5.775122_pt1 | contig 19301 bp, 15 predicted proteins | sample MGYA00375139_ERZ795055 | MGnify/ENA primary metagenome ERZ795055 (study PRJEB30184, sample SAMN05720283) | anaerobic digester metagenome | isolation source: active sludge of municipal wastewater-treating anaerobic digesters | place: USA | collected 2015-01-23 ... | reverse complement strand
ACCGGCGGACGGCCGCTGGCCTCCAGGAGACGCCGGACGTTGGCGGCGGTGGTGGATTCGCCGCTGGCGTTGTGCGACTCGTCGACCAGCACCTGCGCGCCGGTGCGGCGGGCGATCCGGCACAGCCAGTCGGTTTTAGGCGAGATCGGCTGGCACAACTGGGAATAGGTGACCAGCACCAGATTGACGCCGGGCGGCAAGTCGTCGGCCGCCAGCGCCCGCTGCAGGTCCCCCGGCCGGCTGGCGGGGACCAGTACGTCGCCGTGCTCGGTGTCCTTGAGCGGGGTGTTGCGGTTCACGATCAGCGGGACGATGGCGTGCCGCGCACCGACGTGGCGCAGGTCCCGGTAGAAATCCGAGAACAAATTGGGCTTCTCGGTGAGGAAGATCACCGGGCGGCCCGCGCGCCAGGCCCGCAGACACACGCCCGCCAGCACCCGGCCCTTGCCGATGCCGGTCTCGTCGGCCGCGATGAAGCCGCGCCCCCGGTCGTGGGCGTGGAAGATCAAGGCCAGCGCGTCGATCTGCTCGGGGGCGAACCGCTGGGCCAGTTCCGTCGCGCTCAGGCCCAGCGCCCGCCCCACGGCCTCGTCCACGTCGCACCCCTGACCGGCCTCCACCCGGTCCAGGGCCCGGCGCACTGCTGCGGCCATGTTGGCCGGGATCATGGTGGACGCTTCACCCAGGCGGCTGCGGGCCCTATAACGCTCCTGGAACACCACCGCCTCCGCCTCCGCCTCGTCCTCCGGCGCCGGCGCCGGAGGTGGCGCGATGCCCGGGCCAGAGGGCACCGCTACCGGTGCGGCGCGTTCCAGGGCGCTGGGGCCGAGGCGGGGGGCCAGGGTCTCCACCAGCGTCCACAGCTCGTCCCACGTCCGGGCGGTCGGCGTTGTCTCGGGTACCGGCGGAAAGCCGGCGCCCTGCTCGCCGACCACCACCAGCCGCAGCGGGTAATGCGCGCCCTGCCCGCCGTACAGGTCGCCGTGCAGGCCGATGACGGCCTCGACGTGGTAGCGGTCGCCGAGCAGATTGAGGAGATACCGACTGCCCCCGGCGGGGGTGTCCAGGGCATGATCCCGCGGGTGGTCGGCACCGATCAGATAGACGGCCCGGCCCAGCGGATGGCGGTGCTGGAGGGTTTCCAGCAGGATCCGGTGGTCGAGCCGCCGGGTCGGAAACGAGACCGCGCCAAAGCGAACCCGGGTTGACGGCCCCTCGTCCGGCCGGTGTTGCGCCAGACGGCCGTAGGGCGGATTGGCCAGGATGTAATCGTAAGGCGCCGCGCCGGGCGGCAGGCGCAAGATATCGCCGGTCACGACGCGGGCGGGCGGGGACCCCCCGTTGCCGGCGCGCAACACCTGTTCCAGCCGCCGCGCCCGGTCGGGATCGATCTCGACTGCGGTGATCCGGGTGTCCGCCGGTAAGCCGAGCAGCAGCGCGCCGTGACCGGCGGTCGGCTCCAGCAGGGAGCGGCCGGTTCCGAGCGGGCCGAGCAGGGTGCGGGCGACGACCGCCAGCGGCAGCGGCGTGGAAAACTGCGCCCAGGCCAGCGTTTCACCGGCGCGGGCGGCGGCGGGCGGCAGATGGTCCGCCAGCCGCTGCGCGGCGCGGAAGGCGGCGGCCGGCAGCGGCGCGCCCGCGCGCCAGGCGGTGTCGTGCTTCCAGCCCGCCCGCTCCCGAACGTGGCGGACGGTGGCCGCTTCGAGCGCTTCCTGCAAGGCGTGCCGGGACGGGGCGGGCTGGCCGGGCGGCACCGCGATCGCCCGGGCCAGTTGCTCGAGGGCGTCCGCGGCGAGCTTCTCCTCTTGCTCGGCGCGGTGGATCAAACCGGCCACGACCTCGGGCAAGCGGTCGGGGGCGGTCAGCCGCAGATAATCGCTGTCCGCCAGCGGCCCGTCGTCGCCCCCGGCGGTGCCGACCAGATAACGGTGGTCCGCCCCGTCCGCGTAGACCTGCTGGCCGCGCCGGTTGACGCCGAGCAGGGTGGCGTTGTGGATCAAATGGTCGGTCGCGCCCGCTGCGGAAGCCGGGGCGCTCGGTACGATCCGCGCCACGGCCGCCCGCGCCAGGTCGCGCACCCGCGCCGCCGGGAAGTGCACCCGCACGGCGCGCAGTTTCAAGGTGGATTCGGGATGGACCACGTAGCCCTGCCGGGTGCGGCGGAAGCCGAGCGCCGCCAGGGCGGCGCCGTGGACGGCGGTAGCCCCCGCCGCGACCAGGGCGACCCGGCCCGAGGACAGTCGCACGGCGTGCAGGGTGATCCCGTAGTCGGACAGATCGATCCAGGGAATGCGGTCGTCGGCCATGGCTAACCTCCCAAAAACGGCGAACCCGGAGTGGCGCGCAGTGGATTAGAGCCCCGGTGCGGGCGCCCGGCGCACCGATGCAGTGGCCCGGACGGGCCGCTCGGGCGGTGGTGCGGACGGCCGCTCGGGCCGTGCGGGCCCAGCACTCACCGCGGGGGTGGGGGGCGCGTCGCCATCGACCGGGGCGGCGGGAACGGCGGACGCGGCGCGGGCGGTGAACGGTTCCGCCAGGGCCGCATCGAGGGCCGCCCGGTCCAGTTCGAACTCGTCCTCCTCGCCCAAGGGGGGAATATCCGCTGCGGTCGCCGCTTCCAGCGGCGGTTCGGCCTCGGGCGCGGTCGCTGGCGCGGGTGGGATTGGCAGATGCGGGCTGGGCACGGTGGCCACGGTGTAGGATGGCCCGACATCGAGCCGGATCGGATTGCCGACGACGAAGAGTTTATCGTCGGGCTGGCGTTGCAGAATCAGCGCCACCCGGGATACCGCCTCGGGGTCTTCGCCGAAGGCAAAAGCGATTTGGCGCAAGTCCCGGGCGCAGGAGGCCTGGAGAATGGCCTTGACGGTGTTGGCCAGCCCCGGTGCGTTCTTGGTAGCCAGCAGCAAGGATTCGCGCGGCAGGAACTCCATGCGCACGTCGCCCCGCCGGGCGGCGTCGAGCAGCAGGCGGTTATCGATCTTTTCGATCAACGCGAACTGATCGACCAGCACCTGTTCCCCGGTCTCGGGATCGGCTACCGGCCGGCCGTCGGCATCGAACCCCGGCGTTCGGGCCAACAGTTTTGCGGCCCACTCGACCGCATCCGAACCTCGCATCAGGGGTTGCCAGCGGGTGGCGATCGCGGCGCCGTCGCTGACGCGGGTCAGCACGCTGCGATACGGGTGTTCCGCCAGCAACGCTACCATGCCGTTCGTCGCCGAGGCCAAATCCCGCACCGGCACCGCCTGCTCGGGATATAACACCGGCAGGCGGAGATTGAGGGAGACCGTGTCCTGCTGGCGGGTTTCCCAGGCCGCCCCCAATTGTTCCTTGAGCCAGTCGCGGTCGCGGGTGACCGTCTGCCAGCGGCCAGCGACCTGCACGCGCGCGTGAATGGCATCCAGCCCCAGCGGCCAGCGGATGCGTTCCGGCTCGCCGGGCGCGCGGTGAACGTTGGTGAAATCCAGGACCGGCATTTGCGCGTAGACCTGCGCCAGCGTGCGGGCCTGATGGCCGTTCAGTTCCGCTTTGGCCTTTTGCGCCGAGATCGCGGTGGTGACCCAGCCGATGCTGACGACGCCGGTTTCCTGGTCCCGCCAAGCATTGCCGAACACCAGCACCGAGCCGGGCGCGAACCCGGCGCCCTTGTTCAAATTCTCCAGACACGCTTTCACCTGCTCGGGCCGAACGGCGTATGCGTCGGTGTGACCCGCGCGGGTATGGGGGCCGTCGAACAGCGCGGTAGCCTGAAGAATCAGGCGCCCGCCTTCGGTGTCCGGGGGCGCTTCCAGCCGGGCGGCAACCTCGCAGGATTGATGGGCGCGCGCAGGTTTGGCGATCGCACCTTGGGTGATGGCCTGGGATTCCTGCCGCAAGGCGCCGATATTGATATTAATATTGGTTTTAGAACTCATAGTCATATCTCCTGTGGGCAACGAGCGCGCCGGCCTGCGGGCGCGGGGAGCGGTGGGGCGTCAGCCGCCTGGGGCGGGCGCCCCAAGCGGCGGCGCGCTGGCGCGGCCCGGCGCGGCGACTGCGCCGAAATCGTGGGTGGCCGCGCGGGCGGCGGCCCGCACCGGTTCCAGGACCGGCTGATCGGCCTTGCGGCGGGATACGCTGGGCTGGTACTCGGTCGCCCGCAGTTCGGTTTCCGGGACGCCTTTTTGCGCCATCAACCACGTCGCCGCGGCGTCCAGATCGAGGGTCGGGTCTCCGCTGGCGCACGCCGCGTCGGGATCGCCGCCGAGCGCGCGCACGAGGTCGACCAGCGCCCGCGGGTCCCAGGCAAGACGCAGGAAGGCGACCCGTTCCTGCGCGTCGAGCCGCGCTTCAACCGCCTCCAGGCTCCAGGTGGCGCGGGGCTTGATCTGGACCGGACCGCACGCCACCGCGTCGGTCAGCCGGTGTACGCGGCAGCAGTCCTGCAACCGGGCACGGGCGGCGTCGGTCAGCGCTTTGGCTTCCCGGGCCAACAGGTCCAGTCGCCAGTAGCGCTCCGCCAAGGCCTCGATCTCGAGCTTGGCCGCCACGGGCAGGTCGGCCAGCGCCAGCGCCGGGGTCTCGCGGGCCGGCCAGTCGGGCAATGTCCCGGTCAGGACGTACCGGTTCCAGTAGTGCTCGCCCGCGGCGATGAGTTCCTGCTCCAAGGCGGGATCGCGTTCGCAAACGAGCACTTCGGGCGTTCCCTGGCGGTGATTCCAGGCGACGATGGCCCGAAAGCCGATGGAGTAGCCCAAATCCGCCGCCAGCAGACCGATTTGGTGCAACTGACAGGTGTGGCTCAACGACAGGTCGGTCAGCGGTTCGGCGGGCGCCTTGTAATCCACCACGCCCAGCACGCCGTCCAGTTCCACCAGGTCGTCCGGCGTCGCCAGCATCCACGGCCATCGTGCGGCGGTGTGGCCAGCGATCCGGCGGGTGATGTCGTCGCGGCGGACGGCGCCGCTTTGCTGCAGAAATTCCTCTCGAATCAACGGTTCCATCAGGAGGCCACGGCGCGTGTGGGAGTTGCCGGGATCGGGCAACCGCTGGAGGAGTTTGCCGGCCACCACTTCGCGGGCGGTGCCGAAGGGTGAATAGCGACCGCGCCGTTCGCCGACCAGCAGGCCGATTTCGCTGGCGCCGAAGCCGCCCAGCCGGCGCACGTGCCCCACGAATGGCAAGCCGCCGTTTGCGCCCTCCGCTTCGCGCGCCTGCATCTGGGTCAACCAGCCGGCCGCCTGCTGGGCGGTGAAGTGCCGGGCTTGCGGCAGGGCGCGCAGGGTTTGGAGGAGGACCGCAAAATCCGGGGTAGAGTTGCGTTCGGAAGTATTCATACTATATATTCCAAACATAGTATAGTTAAAACAATCATAGCACATTTTCGGCACCCCACCCGATTTTTGAGGAGCTCGTCATGCCCGCGCCGCCCGAACCCTCTACGGTCTCTCCCCGGGAAGGGGGCATGCGCGGGATCGCGCCCGTTCATAACCTGCTCGACGCCATCGAACTGAAGTTGCGCTGGTCGGTGCTGGCGAATATCGCGCTGGGCGTCGCCCTGGCGCTGAGCAGCTTCGGCCACGTCTGGACCCTCCTGCATCCGCCCCAGCCGGAATATTTCGCGACCACCGCCGACGGACGGCAGATTCCGCTGGTGCCGATCAGCGAGCCCTACGTCCCGCAGGAGGCGTTGTTGACTTGGGCGACCCAGTCGGTCACCCGGGCTTACACGCTCGATCACGTCCACCTGAGAGAACAGCTTTCGACGCTACGGGAGCTGTTTACCGCCGAGGGTTTCAAGGGGCACCTGAAGGCGCTGGACGATGCGGGAATCCTGACGGCGGTGGAGAAACGGCGGCTGATCACGCGCGTGGTGGCCACCGATCCAGCGGTGATCGTCAATCAGGGGGTGTTGGGGAACCGCTACGCCTGGCGGGTGGAAGTGCCGATCCAGATCGGCTACGAGGGCGGTTCCAGCAGCAGCCAACCGCAGCGCAACATCGTGGACCTGTTGATCGTGCGGATTCCGACCCACGAGCTGCCGCGCGGGTACGCGATTCACCAAATCGTCGCCCGACCCGCCGAGGGGAAGCGCTGATGGCCACCTGGCTCCGGCCGCAGGCGCTGCGGGTGCGGGCGCTGGTCCTGATCCTGAGTTCGAGCGGGCTGGCCGGCCCGGTACGCGCCGCGCCGCCGCCCGCCGCGCCGGCAGCGCCACCCTCCAACCCGGCGCCTGCGCCGTCCGATGCACCGGCTCCGGAGGGGGCCGCCGCTGGGGGGGCATCCGGGCGGGTTGCCGCGCCGGTTACGGCGCCCTCCACGGTCCGCCCAGCCCAGCCGTCGGCCGCGCCGGCGCGCCAAGCCCGACGGGAGCAGGCGCGGGAGGAAGGATTCGAGGCGATGGAAGATCAAGCGTTGCCAATGACCGCCGGGCAACTACAGACGCTGATTCAGTCGCTGGAAACCATCGAAGCGGTGTCTGCGATCCACCGGGAGCCGGAAACCGTGATGGGCGCCGCGCCTCTCCAGCTCGACGCCAGCCGCCCGCCCATGGTGCGGGTGGGGCAGGGGTATGGCACCAGCATCCTCTTTACCGACCGCACCGGCAAGGCGTGGCCAATCACCGCCTATCAAGGATTTAACGAGAGCCTGTTCGTGGTGTCGGCCAGCACCACGACCGGCAACAAGGAAGACCTGCCGAGCGTGCTGGTGGTCCAGCCGGTGGCGAGTCGGGGCGCCGGAAATCTGGTGGTGACGCTGAAGGGACTGGAAACCCCCGTGGTGTTAACCCTGGTGCTGGGCCAGAAAACCGTGGACGCCCGCAAGGAATTCAAACTGCCGCTGGCCGGCCCCAACGCTGCGGTCGAGTACCATGCGGTCAGCCCCGCCGGGATCGAGACGGCCCTGCTGAACGTGTTGAACGGGTTGCCGCCGGTCGCTTCGGCGAAGCGGATTGCGATCCGGGGGGCAGAACCGGAAGCGATGGCTTGGCGGACGGACGACGCGTTGTATCTGCGCACGGTCGCCGAAATCTACAGTCCCGAATACGGGCAGCGGGCGAGCAATCCCAGCGGGTTGCGGGCCTACAAGCTGCCTGATGTGCCGGTGCTCCTGGCCAGCTTCAACGGCAATCTCACCGAAATCGTGACCGAGGAATAAGGCGTTGAACCCTCTCGATGTCCTGAAAAAGGTCCTGCGCAATCGATCGGCCCTGCTGCTGGTGGGTCTGGTCGTGGCCGCGGTCGGCGTCTATCTCTGGGCGGCCTGGGAACCGGACATTCGGGCACCGGCGACCGCCCGCGCGCCCGGCGTTCAGCCCGTGGAGTCGATCCCGGGCGGACCGCAGACGCCCGAATACGACCGCCTGCAACAAATGGCCGACCACCGGCGGGCCGCCCGCGCGCTGGCAATCGGCGGCAGCGCCGCGCCGACCCCACCGCGCCTGGAGCCGCGCACCGCCGAGGCGCCGGCGTCAGCCGGAGCGGCGCCGGTGGCAACCCCTCCGGCGGCGGCGCCGGCCCCCGTACCGGCTGCACCGCCGCCGGAAGATTCGGCGGCGCGCGCCAACGCGTTCGCCCGCGCCATGCGCGAGCAAATGCAAGGGTTATTGGCGTACCGGGAACGTTTTGCTCCCAAACCGACCCGCATGGTGGCATTCGAGGACCTCCAGGGCCAGCGCGAGCGGGCCGAGCAGCGAAAACCGGCCGAGCTGTTCGGGGTCGAGGGCCGCGTCGAGCGCCCGCGCGACCGGCGCGGCCTGCTGGCTCCCGGCGACATCCTTCACGCCGTATTGCAGACGGCCATCAACAGCGACGAGCCAGGTCCGGTACGCGCCAAGGTGGTGGGCGAGCGGTTCAAGGGCGCGGTCTTGCTGGGCGAACTGGGCCGGTTTCCGCCGGTGGTGGGCAGCCGCCCGGAGCGGGTTCTGGTCAAATTCACCGATCTGACGACCCCGGATCGTGGCACCTACTCGATCGATGCCTATGCCATCGATCTGGAAACCGCCCGTACAGCGCTGGCGACGGGCGTCGACCACCACATTCTGGAGCGCTGGGGTTCGCTGGTGGCGGCGAGCTTCCTGGAAGGGTATGGCCAGGCTGTGCAAGCCAGCCATTCGATCACTACGGTGGGACCGCTCGGTAATGTCGTGAGCGTGCCCAAGGACGATCTCGACCACGAGGACATCGTCCGGGCCGCCGTAGGAACCGTCGGCGAACGGCTGGGCCATGCGGTTGCCGAACACTTCCGACGACCCAACACCATCACCGTGCAAGCGGGGACCGGGATCGGGGTGTTGATCGTGGCGCCGACGACGCGTGAGGGATCGCCGGAGGAGGCCTCGGGCGGCGCCACCCAGACGGCGGCCGTTTCCGCCGCCCGTTCCATCCCGGTCTTGGCCCCGCGCCCGCCCGTTCGTGCTTCCGCCAGCGCCGCTGGTATTGCGACCGGATTGTCCGCCGGTTCCGCCCCGCCGCCGAGCGCGTCTCCCGCCGGTCTTGCTACGGAGTAAGTGCCCTGTCCGCCGAAATCCCGCAACTCGAACATCCCGCCCGGGAACCGGTCTCGCCGCCCGCCGAACCGCCACCCGATTTGCCGTCCGGCGCGACGGTGATCGCCAAACCCCGCTTCCGCTGGAGTTCCGGCCACCTCATCGGGCTACTGGGCTTGGGAGTCATTCTGCTCTATGGCGCCGCCGGACTGCTCAAGGAGACCGGGATTTACGATGTCCGGCGCCTGTGGGCGCCGCCGCCCGCGGCGCCCCGCCTGGTTGACTTGAGCGGCGCCGCCGGGCCGCAGGCCGCTCGTCCCGGGCCGCCCCCGGGCGAGCTGGCAACGCCGTTGCGCGATCAGCCACCGCGCACGCCGCCGCCAAACCTGCCGCAGTTCACCATTCGCAACGGGGAGCAATACGACTTCCTGTTCAGCGTGGACGAGGAGACCCTGAAGCGCTTGGGCGACGTTCAGGGCCAACTGGATGGGGTGGTCCAGATCGTGACTGCTCTGAATCAGACCGCGCAGGCGCTGGTGCAGAACGCCGGCATGTGGCAGCAACAGACCGTGGTGCGACAGGACCAGTTACAGCAAGAACTGCAGGCGGCTCGGCAGGAGATCGCGGCCTTGCGCGCTCTCGTCGGAGAGTTGGAGGCCCGCATCCAGCGTGGTCTGGGTGTTCCGGCGCTCGGCGTTCTGGCGCCGGCGGCCGCGGGGGCATCCAGCCGACCGGTGGCGGGCTGGTCGGTGAAGGCCACCAGCGGCGACCGGGCTTGGTTGCGGACGCCCAAGGGGGGTGAGGTAACCGTGACCGCTGGCGAGCGGCTAGAAACCTTGGGGACGGTGCAGGCGGTCGATCCGGTTCGGGGGATTGTGGTCCTGGCCGACGGGCGAGTGGTGCGGTGAACGCGCGAAAGTTCGTGGAGCCCTTTGCCCGATCACCACGCTGCTGGACGCCCCTGCGTGCTGGATACCCGCTTGGAGGCGGCGGGCCGCGCGGGTTTGGGCCGGGGAAAACGTCGATTAATTATACCATCATCTTTCTGAATTAGGGGGTGTCTCTGCCGTTTTCATGCTGGACATCATCGAGCGCCGGAATCCAAGGGTTGATGGCGTGCAAAGTATTCAGAACCGGCGCTGCGACCCGAAAGCCCAGGAGGAGTCCCAGCGCCCAAAAATTTAGGTTATCCCGTCCACCTTCTCACGGGACCGGTATCGACGTGCACGAAGGTTGGATAGACGCCGACGCCACCGGCGGCGAACCGCTGCGCCAGTTTCGCCAATACCGCACTGGGAATCCCCGCCACGGCGAAGTCTGCCGCTTTGCCGAACCGATGCTGGGAATGGATCGCCGCACCTTCGGTGTTCGCGTTGGTCTTCGCCGTGCGATAGCCGCTATCGATCCGTAGCGGCTGGCGGATACCGCAGGCCCGCATCCAAGTTTGCATCCCGAACAGCAGATGGAGCAATTTCGGGTCCATCGAGGCGACCTGCTCGGCGCGCACGTCGCGGAGCAAATAGCACAGCAGCGAATAACCATCCGGCACCAGCACACCGCTTTCATAGTACAGAATTTGCCCCTCTTCCCGGGTTTGCACCCGGTGCAACCAGAGCATCCGATGGGGGAGGGCCGGGGCCACCCCCAGATCGGGGGTGGCCGCCCGCGTGCGGCGACCGGTCGGGCAGGCCAGCAGGCAGGCGGCAGCCCTCTGCAACAGCGCGCGGCGCGTCGGCATGGTCGGCTCCGCAGGGGGAAAGTTTAATGGAGCGGCGCGGGAGCAGCGCGCGGCCGGGGCGGCCAATCCGCTGGGCGGCGCATCGCCGCTGCTGGAGGAGCCGAAGGAGGAACCGGGGAGAACGCCGCATCGATCTGGCGCACGAGCCGCCCCAATGCGCTGTCTTCCCCAGCACCAGCATCGGCAGTGTCCAGCGCGCGCACGGCGGCCACCGCCCACCGAAACGGTGCCTCCACCGCCGCGAAGGCCGCGGAACTCTCCCCGGAGTTCCCGGCGGGCGTCCGGTTCTCGGAGCCGGACAGTGGGTGGGTTTCGGGGAGTGCCCTGGCTTTCAAGCGCCCGTCTTCGGCATCGTTCGGGGCTGGCTCTTCGCCCGGCACAGGATCCGTTCGGGCCACGCACACGCCCTGCCGGAGTTGCCAGGTCGGATGCCGGTCCAGAATCAGGTCGGCGATCTCCTGGGCGTCGCGCGCGGCCCGGAAGATTTCCCGGTTGTCTTGCCGCAACAGGTCCAAATACGCGTCGAGATACGCAGCGTGGCTTTCCAGATCGTGCTGGATGCCGAGTTCCGCCCCGAGGAAGGCGCTGGCCAATTCTGCCCGCAGTTCCTCGCGGGCATAGTCCGGCGAGTCCCGCTGGGCGACGAGGAGTCGATGCAAGCGGGTCTCGTGACCGGTCCAGTGCCCCAGTTCGTGAAACGCGACGCCGTAGTAAGCGGCGGCGTTCGGAAACCGCTCGCGCGGCGGCAGGACGATGCGGTCCTCGCGCGGACGATAACAGGCGATGCCGCCCGCGTGCGCGATCCGCGCCCCGCTCTGGCGGAGGAGAGTCTCCAGCCGATCTTCGGCATCCCAGCGGTAATCCGGCCGGCCGTCGGCCGGACCATAGACCTCCTCCAGCGACGGGATGCCCTCGATCTGGGAGGCGTGGAACACGGTGCTCGGACGCAGCAGCGGGATGGTTCGCTTGAGCGGCAACCCGTCCTCGCCGAGCAGCGGTTCCCCATCGGCATCGTGGGCCGCATCGACTTCGAGCGGCTTGAAAAAATAGATGGTGGTGCCGCGTGCCCCGGCCGCCACCTGCCAGCCCCGCGCCTTGGCCTGCTCGTAACCACACCAGCGGGGATCGTCCAAGGTCAACAGGGTCGCGTGCAACAGCAAGACGTTGATGCCGCGATAAAACTTGCCGGTCGCGGCGTTGACCGGCCGGGTCGGTGCGTTGGGGTGGCGCGGGTGGTCCCACGGCCGTTGCCAGGGCGCGGTCCCGTTCTCAATCATCGCCACGATCCGGTCGGTGACTTCCTGATACACATTCCGCCCCGCCCCGCCCCCGCGCGGCGGGCGGCGTCTCGGCCCGGCCATGGCCATCACCCCCAGGGATTGCATGGCGTTCGTCCTATCAGGTTCGGCCGCTTCCGGCCTGGAAGCCGCCCGGCCCCCCGGCCGGGTGTTAGAGGGTGCGTTGCGGTCTCCGGGGGGCGCACTCCCGCGGGCAGGGCGGCCGCCAGCGGCCCTTGGAGAGACGCCTGGAGACGTGACAAGCCGCCCAGGACCTGAAGATCGTTGAAATCGGTCGGCTCCGAGGCGGTAGCGAGCCCCGTGAAATCCGGCAGAATGACCGCGCCGCCGACCCGGCGGGCCGCTTCCTCGGCGGCGCGCCGGCCGGGATTGCCCGGCGTGTAGCGGTCGTCATCACCGGCGATCACCAGGGCGGTCTGAGGGAAATGCCGATACAGGTCCTGCGCTACGGGTAACAGATTAGCGCAGTGGAAACCGACGACGACGGGCCAGCCGCTGGCCCGGTGGAGGCTCGCCCCCGTGGCGTAGCCCTCACACAGCAGGAGCGCGCGGGCGGCGCGCAGGTCGCCCAGGACGTGGTAGTGACCCTCGACCGCGCCGCCTTGCAAAAAACGCTTGCTCCCCCCGGCGTGGATGAACGCCAGGGAGTGCAAGAGGCCCGCACCGTCGCACACCGGTACGACCAGCCAGTCCTCGAGCTGGCGCAAGCCGATGGCCGGCACCTGTTTGTTGACCAGATAGGGATGGCGGGCGTCTACCCCGGCGCGCGCCCGGTTCCACAGCGCGGCAGCGCGGACGCGCGCCCGTGCGCGCCGCGCGTGCAACTCCTCCAGCCGCCGCGCCTGGGCGGCGGCGATCCATAGTTCTTGCCGCCGCCGCCGGGCGGGCGTGAGTGCCTCCCGAACCTCGGCGCGCCACGTTTCGGACTGACCGCTCCGCCAGGAACCGAACGAACCGGCTGGAATGCCGTCGCCATACAGCACGAACCAGCCGTTGCGGCTGCCGGGCTTGTCGTCCTCCACATGAAAGCGGTGCAAGCCCCCATCGAAGACGATGACCCCGGGATCGGAGGGCGGGCAGCCCGCCCGGCGCATCGCGTCCAGGACAGCACGATGGAGATCAAACCGCGCATCCACCATGATTCTCCTCCTGGTCCAGCCCCAGCGCTGCGATCTCGGCCTCGTCCACCGCCTGGACCTTCCCCAGCCAGAGTTCCACCCGTAACGCATGCTGCGCGGCCGCGCGGTGGACATCGCCCGCCCGGAAGCCGGGCAGGCCTTCCAGGTACGCCGCCGCTGCCGGGCGAAGAAAATCCGGCAGATGTAGTTGAATCTCCGGATCCAGGAACCGTTCGAGCAAGCCGGGCATTTCCAGCGGCAGAGCGAGGTCGTGGAGTTCCGCGGCGTCGATGGCATCGATCAGCCCGACGAGCGGCGCTAGTGCTGACTCTATAGGGTGTTTTAACATGCTGATCAACTTATTGAGCACTAGGGAGCCGGCGCAGTCGTCCGCACCGCGCCGCCGGCGCGGTCGGTCGGCGTGGTCGCCGGTGGCTCCGCAGCGGGTGAAACAGCGACGGGATCCACGATCGCGTTCGAGGCCGCCAGCGCCGCCAGCGCCCGCTCCTGCTGGCGCTCGTGGACGGCAACGATCCGCTGGAAGTGCTGCGGGACGCCGACGTAACCGAGCTGGCGCTCTTGATAGATTTGCGCGAGCCGGTCGGCTGCTTCCAGGCGGCCCTGCTCAAGCAGGTCCTGATAGGATTGAATCATCCGGGTCGATTCCTGGTGGACGTGGATGAGAGTGGCCGCATACAGCTGGCCCGCGATCTTGAGGGCGTGCAGCTCCGCGACCCGCCGCGCGTCGGGCGAGTACGCCAAGGCCTCGGCCAGCGGCTGCATCTGGCGGTCGACCGCGCCGGCGATGGCGGCGCGGGCGTCATCCAACACCACATCCAGCTCCCGGTTGAAGGGATGGTCGACGGCGGTCTCCAGCACCCGCGCCAGGGCGCGCGACCACGCCATACGGACGTCCGCCGCCGCGCCCGCCGACACCCATGCGGGCACCGGCGGCGCGGCCGGCAGCGTTTGACCAGGGGCAGCGAGGCAGGTGGCCAGCAGGGTCGGATCGGTTTGATCGACGCGCTGGGGTTGCCGCTGCAGCAGGGCGACCAGCAGGCGGGCCAGCTCGTAGCGGTGGTAGCCCGACAGGGCTGAAGTTGCTTCCGTCAGCCCCGCGTCCGCGCCCAGCCAGCGCCGTTCGAGTTCCCGCGTGGTGGCCTCGATCCAGGCAGTCGCCCGTTCCACATAACGCGCGACCTGGTCCGCCACGGCAGCAGGGTCAGACGAGGCGCCAGCGCGCGCCGGCTCGTCGGCATACCCGAGCGCGGCCGCCGTTAGCCCGGCGTGCAGCTTGCTTCCGGCCAGCAGCACCTTGAGCTGCTGGCGCAGGGTACGCTGGCGGTCCTGCCAGGCGAGTTCCTCCGCCGAACCGCCAGGTGCGGCCAGCGGATCGGCGGCGACCCCGTCCGGGGACGAGGCCAGGGAGCGCTGTTGGAGTTCGACCAGCCCCGGCGCCGGTGGTCCGGGCGGCAGGCTGGCGACGTAAGCTCGCAGTGCTGCGGGCGATACCGGGGTAGATGCGACGTTCATGGGACTGGTCCTCATCTCTCAAGGGGGGGAGGTCGGCGGCGCGGGCGGTTCGGGAGCCGGTGTGGCGGTCGTCCCCGTGGAACCGGTCCCCCGGGTGCTCGCTTTTTGCAGGTTGAGGGCAGCGGCCCGTTCTTCCTGCAAGGCTTCCCGCTCCCGCCGGGCGTCGCCGACGTTCAACCGCGCCAGCAGGCCCTCGATGCGCTCGCCCTGGCGCAGTTGCAAGTAGCTCAGGTTCAGGCTCAACGCCTGCATGTAGGCCAGTTCGCGCAGCACGGCGTCGCCGTTGTCGCCGGCGATCCCGGCGTACCAGAGGGGCGAGGCGTAGCGGCGATCCACTTCGGTTTTCAGCATTTCGAGATAGGAGATGTGTTCCGGCAGGGTCGCCGTCAGCTCGGCCAGGTGCTCGCTGGCCTTGGACTCCTTCCAGACCGCCAACAGCCAACCCTTCAGCGCCGCCGCCGGCACCCGCCAGGCCAGCCCGTGATTCAGGCTGTAGCGACTCGCCGACAGCCGGCCCTCATAGAGCTTGCGGTGCAGCCAGAACGTCTTGCCCTGGGGGGTTTCCCGCAGTTCCTGGGGTAGGTCGTCGATGGGATAGGGATCAACCGCCGCGTCGATGAACCGGCGGGCGTCGGTGATTCGGTCGTCGTCAAAGCTCAACACTTCCGGCAGGAAGGTGTTGGGCTGGGTGGCTTCCGCCGTCTCGCCCAGGCCCGAGCCGGAATACAACGTCTCGGTCTGAAACTGTGCGTCGGGCCGCTGCCCGGCTTTCTGGCAACCGTGGCGGCCCACGTCCTCCGCGTTGCAATAGCTCTCCACCTGGGCCTCGAACAGGGCCGCGCTCGCCGCCGAGCCGGTCCGCTCCCGGCGGCGGAGGTGGTTGAAGGCGCGGTGGTAGGCTTCGGCCCGGTCGCGGGCCGGACCTGCCGCGGCGGCGGCGGTGGCGGTCTCGCAGCTGCCCGCAGGCAACCTGAAACCGATGTCGGCCCGCGCGCGCAAGGAATCCTTTTCCACCTGAGCGATGGATTGCCGCACCGTCTTGAATTGCTCCCCCAGGAATTTCTTCAGTTCGGCGAACTCGTGGACCATTTGAGCCTTATGGGAGTTGATCGCCGCCACCACACAGGCGTCGCAGGACGCCGCGCGAGCCGTCGGCACCAGCGCCAGGACCAGCCCGACGCTCGACAGCCACAGCCACGGTCGGCACGGTGATCCGCTCGGGGGGTTCAGCATCGAATTTGCCTCTGGCTTATTTAATTACTATTATAGTAAAACAAATTATTTTATTGAAGAACCACCGATGCACGACCTGTCGTTCCCCCGCTCAGCGTCCGCGAGCGATGCGAACCGACCCATCCGATCGAATCTCCTCGCTGGGTTCGTCCGCTATCTGCGCCATCGGCGCGACGATCTGTGGGGCCGCCACGACCGCATCCAGACCATGAACGCCTGGATCGTTGAGAGGATCGGCCCGTCGAGTCGGCGGCCGGTGCCGTCGAACGCGGCGCGGGCGGCGCCACACCCGAGTTGGGCCGAGGTGGTGGCGGGTCGAGGCCTGACGGCCGACTCCCTGCGCCGGCGGTACGAAGCCGAAGCAACGCCGGCCCGCGCCTTCCTGGTCGCGGCGCTCCTCAGTGGATCGATCCACGCCCATCGGCTGTGGCGGGGTGACTGGAGCGGGGCCTGCGCCAGCCTGGGGGCTTTCCTGATTCTCCTGAGCCTGGCCCTGCCGCTGGCCTATCGCTGCTGGCAAATTCGCGCCCGCGCCCTGGAGTCGCCGCGGGTGTTTCTCCGGCATCCGTCCCGGTGGTGGCCTGCGTCGCTCCCGGACGATTACCAACCTTGATCGCGGCCCCGACCCGAACGCCGGGGCCCTTCGCGCACTTTCGGGGTCGTTTCGATCCATCGAGGTTCGCCATGACCGCCATCCCTTTTCATCGCTCCTTCCGGGCACGCTTCCCGCTGGCGGGGCTGCTGGTTCTGGTGACCCTGTGGGTGTGGCTGGCGCCGGTCGCGGCGGTTGCTCAGCAAGACGTGTTTGACCCAGAACAGTTACGACCCAGCCCGGACGACGTCAGTACCCACCTGCTGAAAAGTCTGCTCGGGCCGGTCGTCGACAAAGTGCGCCTCGCCGATGCCATCGGCGCCGAGGATTCGCCCCAGTTTGGCCCGTTGTTCGCGCTCTTCAACGGTTTTCTGCTGCTGGCGGTGGGCCTGCTGCTGTTTGTGAAAATGCTGGCGGCGCTGCTGGATACCGCTCACGAGGGGGAAGCGCTGGGCCAGGATCGCTCCACCACCTGGACCCCGGTGCGGATCGTGGCGTCGGTGGGCCTGCTGCTGCCACTGGTTAACGGGTTTTGCCTGGCGCAAGTCGGGGTCCTGCTGGCGGCCCTGAGCGGGACGGGGCTAGCCGACGCCGTGTGGAGCCGGGCGGTGGACCAGTTCGCCCGCATCGCCCTCTACACCCAACCGCCGCCGCCGCGCGCCCGGTACTTGGCCGTAGCGATGCTCGCCTCGAACCTCTGCGAGAAAATCGTCGCCGACATTCCGGCGCGCGGTGACGCAAAGTACGTGGTGACTTTCCAAAGCATTCCCGGTCAGGTGGGCACGGTCAGCGAGCGCAGTAGCCGCTGGTCGGTGGCGGATCTGGGGGAGGCGGCCTGCGGTGGGTATACGATCCGGGAACCCGCCGAGGGACTCGATCCTCGCCAGGGGACGACCGGAATCGACGCTCTGGACGGCTTTTTGCGCTGGGTAGCCGACTTGCTCGGTTTCGGCGCGGACGTCCGCCGGGATTTCAGCCTGGCTCTGCTCAATGCCCACGACATCGCCGCGCTGGCGATGCGGGACCAGTTGAAGCCGCTGGCGGAAAACCTGTTCGCCGGCAAGGCTGCTCTGGGCGAGTGCGTGGCGGCCACCACGGGCAAGCTCGCCAGCACCCGGTGCCTGAGCGCGATCGATGCCGCCGCCGAGCGGTATGCCGCTCACTTGCAAAGCCTGATCGTCGGCGTGGTGAACGTCACCGGCCAGCGAGCCTTCACCGAGTTCACCACCCGCGCCAAAAACGAGGGCTGGTTCACGGCGGGAAGCTGGTTCTACCGGCTGGCGGCGATGAGCGACTACATGAACAAGATGGCCCTGAACGTGCCGGAACCCTATCCGATCCGCATCTGGGAGAAGCTGCCGCGCGAAGACGTCGAGACCTACGCCCACCTGTTCAAGCGGCTGGAAGCGGTGGTGCTGGAAGCGGAAAGCGATGGCGGCCTGGGGCTGACCACCGGCGATCCGAACAACAGCACCCTCGACGACGTGTCGCGCGACTTCCTGCGCGCCACTCTGGACTGGATCGCCCAGTCGCTGATCGGCAAGACCCATCCCCTCTTCGCCATTGCCTGGATCGGGCATGCCCTGATCGCACTGGTGCTGGCTGCGTTGGGCGTCGTCGCCGTCGGCAAGCTGGTCGCGACCACCGCCGGTGCAGGCCGGTTGGCCCAGGCGCTGGGCGGGTTGACCGACCTCCTGACCGGTCAAGGCGCCGGGCCGCTCACCCTGGCCGGCATGGTGATTGGGGTCGTGGTGCTGGCCCTGCTGGGTTTCGCCCTGACAGCGGCACTGTATCTACCGCTGGTCCCCTTCATCATCTGGACGCTGGCCGGCCTGTACTGGGTCCTGCTGGTGTTCCAGGCGCTGCTGGCGGCGCCGGTCTGGGCGGTCTGGTTTCTGAAAAACGGCAAGGGCCTGACGACCGAAACGATGCCCGGCTGGCTGCTGCTGTTCGACGTGCTGCTGCGGCCCGTCCTGATGGTGTTCGGCCTGTTGGGCGCGACGGTCGTTAGCTACTACCTGCTGTCGGTGGTCACCGGCACCTTCACCGTCGCCGCGATCAACGCCAACAGCGGCAACACCACCGGCCCAGTGGTTCTCACCGGCCTGGTGGTCCTGTTCGTATGGGTGGCGGTAGACTTGACTTTGCGCTGCTTTTCCCTGGTCCACCGCTTGCCCGAGTTCGTGATGCGCCTGGTGGGCGGGACGCTGGATTCAGCTCTGGATCACCACGAACTGCAACGCAACGTCGAGACGGCGACCCGGACAGCGGTAGACACCGTACTGCGGGCTTCGCAGGTCAGCCCGAAACCCGGAGCGAAGGTGAAGCCGATGGATGATGGAATAAAGCCCTAATCAGATGCTCATGCGTTGCAACGTCGGGAAATACGCCGCTTGATAGATAGTGGTGCGGGTTTCGTAATCACCAAGAACAGCATGAATGGTGTTCCAATCCTGCTTTTGATAAGCGGCCACGAGCGTATCGATGATCGCCTTTCGACCCTGATTCGCGGCCGCTTGCAGGGCCAGTTGCTGTTGCAACTCCCGTGCGTTGACGGCCGCCCCCATGTTGTGGCGCAGAATGTAGTGATCGATGGCATCCAAGGGCATGGCAGATCTCCTTTTGGCAATCCGTTCGACCAAGGGCAAGTGATCGAAACCAGAAATTGGGCCTATTGTCAAGAGTATCGGGCATCTTTTTGGTGTGATCGCGCCGCACGATGAGGATCAATCTTCCCCTGATCAGTTCGGTAGCAGCAGGGTTTTCGCGCGGGAGGCCGGACTGGCCGTACCGCTCGCGGGCCACGACATGATCCGGCGTAGCCCTCTGCAACCAGGTACGGTCGTTCGATCTGGAGGCACGCGAGCGGGCCGGGACTGCCCGGTACGTCGAATCCCTGGATGCCGCCACCGTCGAGGAGATCGTCAGCCGGGTTATCAGCTTCATCGATCCAGCGGGATCGCAGGAACCGTTGCGGCAACCATGACGCAGTTTGTACCGCTGGCGCCAGCGCGCGCCAGCGGCTAATCCGCTTTCAACAGCCCCCACCGGACCAGCAACGCGAGGAGATTTTCCTCCCGCAACGGTTTGGCAACATAGCCGTCCATGCCCGCCGCCTGCCAGGTTTCGGGATCGCTAAAACCAGCATCCATGGTGTGCGCGATGATGGGCGTCAGCGCGTTCGCGTTGGCCAATTGCCGGATGCGATGCGTGGTTTCGATCCCGTCCAGGTCCGGCATCGAAGGAGCGCAGGGACGCGCGACGACCCCGCCGGCTTGAGCGGGTGCGTAATGACCCGAATCGCCAGGCCTCCCGCCGA
>ERZ795055.1418-NODE-1418-length-19307-cov-5.311396_pt1 | contig 19307 bp, 18 predicted proteins | sample MGYA00375139_ERZ795055 | MGnify/ENA primary metagenome ERZ795055 (study PRJEB30184, sample SAMN05720283) | anaerobic digester metagenome | isolation source: active sludge of municipal wastewater-treating anaerobic digesters | place: USA | collected 2015-01-23 ... | reverse complement strand
TCGAATCAAGCCAGATGAAATTTCGTAGAAATTTTTGATCGCAGGTTCGAATCCTGTATCCCGCATTGGTTCGAATCAAGCCAGATGAAATTTCGTAGAAATTTTTGATCGCAGGTTCGAATCCTTATCTGGTTCGAATTAGATTATGCATCCGTAGCTCAGTTTGGATAGAGCAGTGGGGTCCTAACCCAAAGGTCGAAGGTTCAAATCCTTCCGGGTGCATCTTTTAAATTGGAGAGGAAAGTATAATTAGAGTATAAAATAATACAATTAGCTCATTAGTTAAAAAATATTTCCCTGAAATCTCATAGTTTTCTTTTATCTTAAACAAGAAATAAAGTAAGATTATGCATTGTAAAAGAATTATATGAAAGTATATAAAAAATACTTCAAAAAAGTGACTTGCTCCAACCTTTATTAAAGGAGTTATTAAAGATGTTAAAATTATCGTTATTAAAAACCCAATAAAATAATCCCCCTTAGGTTTATCTTCTTCTTTTGTTTTTTTTCTAAAAAAGGAAAATATGGATTTTTGAAGTAAATTTGAAGAAGCATAAGCAAGACTAAACCCAACAAACCACGAAGAAGGATTTTTTATAAAATTGAAGAAAGTTTCAAAAATTTTAAAATTTGTAATTTCTACAAGAGTAATCAAACCCATTACAGCAAAAATAGAAATTTCCAGAATCATAAATTTCACGAATTTTTTCATATCTTTAAATCGCAATTTAATTAATAAACGTTTTGTAGATGTGTTGCAAAATCAAAAACCTTTAAAACTACTTAAATAATCATTATTTTAAGCGCTGGTGGTTTAATGGTAGAATTACTGGCCTCCAACCAGTCGATCCGGGTCCGATTCCCGGCCGGCGCATTTAAACAAAATAAAAATGGAAGAATCTCATTCAGAAACTCAAAAAAAATCATGGCATGATAAGTATTACAAAGTATTACTAATAATCCCCTTCTCTTTGGTTGTTTTTTCATTTATTTATTTGGGTTTATTTTATTCTCAGCATAATGATATTATGTTAAAAGATATTTCTTTGACTGGTGGAACTTCTGTAACCCTAAATGATAATCTTATTGATGCAACAGATTTAGAAGATTTTTTGCAAAATCGTCTCGAAGAAATGACATTTAAAGAAATTTCTGATTTGACTACAGGAGAAAAAGTAGCAATAATTATTGAAACAAAGACAGATGCAGAAACAACAAAGAAAATTTTGGAAGAATATTTAAATTATGAATTAACAGATGAAAATAGTAGCATGGAATTTACTGGCTCTTCTCTTAGTACTTCTTTTTACAAACAACTTTTAATTGCCCTTTTAATTTCATTTGTTTTTATGTCAATAGTCGTTTTCTTGCTTTTTAAAAATGCAGTACCCTCAGGAGCAGTTATTTTTTCAGCTTTTGCAGATATTCTTATGACTTTAGCTACAGTAAATATCTTGGGCATTAAAATGTCTAGCGCAGGAATTATCTCTTTATTGATGTTAATAGGTTATTCTGTTGATACTGATATTCTTCTTACAAATAGGCTTTTAAGAAGGCATGAAGGAACAGTAAATGAAAAAATTTCTGGGGCATTTAAGACAGGAATTACAATGACTTTGACTTCTCTTATTGCTGTCCTAGTTTCATTTTTTGTAGTTAATTCTTTTTCATCAGTTCTTTCTCAGATATTTACTATTTTAATTATCGGACTTATTTTTGATATGTTTAACACTTGGATAACCAATGTTTCAATACTTAAATGGTATGTTGAGAGAAAAAAATGAAAAAACTAGGATTTAAAATTTGGTTAGCAATAATTGTTTTAATAGCTTCAATTTTGTCAATCTTTTTATCTTCAAATGGATTAACTGTTTTTCAAAAAGGAGTTTTAGTCACAAGTGTTGAACAAAATTCTACTGCATATGAACAGGGGTTTAGACAAGGAGACATAATAACTTCAATAGATGGAAATCTTATTACAAATGTTTCTGATTTTGCAAAATATACCCAAGAAAAATACCCCTCGGAAAGCGAAGTAAAAACAACTTTTAAAACAAAATATTCTGAAATAATATTTTTTTCAGATTCTGCTCCAGATATAACAATTTCAAAGATTCCAAAAACAAGTTTGAAAACTGGCTTGGATTTAGCAGGTGGTTCAAGAGCAATGGTAAAAGCTCAAGATAAGGAACTTTCTGCAGAAGAAATCAATGATTTAGTTTCAATAACCACAAATAGATTAAATGTATACGGACTTTCAGATATTAAAGTAACCCCTATTACAGATTTATCCGGAAATCGTTTTATGCTTATAGAAATTGCAGGAGCAACTCCTAAGGATTTAAGAAATACTATTGAAAGTCAGGGGAAATTTGAAGCAAAAATAGGAAATGAAACTGTCTTTATCGGGGGAGATAAAGATATTGCTTCTGTTTGTAGAAATGATGCAACCTGTGCAAGAATAGAATCTTGCCAACAAGCCTCTTCAGGAGAATTCTACTGTACATTTATATTTTCAGTTTATTTAAGTGAAGGGGCTGCAGAAAAACACGCAAGCATAACAGAAAAAATAGATTTAAATGTTTCAAATCCAGAATATCTTTCAGAACCCTTAGATTTATATTTGGATGATGTTCTTGTAGACTCTCTTTTGATAAATAAAAATCTTAAGGGGCAGGTAACAACACAAATTGCAATCTCTGGTTCTGGAACAGGGGAAACACAAGATGATGCAATCAAAAATGCACAGGAACAGATGCACAAACTTCAAACAATTCTTATTACAGGAAGCTTGCCATATAAATTAGAAATTGTGAAATTGGATACAATATCTCCGTTGCTTGGAGAAAATTTCACTAAATATATTTTATTCGCAGGAATTGCAGCACTTCTTTCAGCAGCAGTAATTGTTGTGATTAGATATAAGAAAGTTAAGCAATCTTTAGTAATGATTTTAACAAGTTTCTCAGAAATAGTAATTGTTTTAGGGGTTGCATCATTAATTAAATGGAATTTGGATTTGGCAAGTATTGCAGGAATTTTAGCTACAATTGGTACTGGATTTGACGATCAGATTGTTATTTTAGATGAATCAATAAATAAAAAGACAACCTCAAATTTAAAAGAAAGAATAAAAAAAGCATTCGCAATAATAATGGGGGCTTATGCAACAGTAGCTGTTTCTTTGCTCCCTCTTATGTGGGCAGGAGCAGGACTGCTTAAGGGATTTGCAATAACTACAATAATCGGAATAAGTGTGGGAGTTTTCATAACAAGGCCTGCATTTGGTGAGCTAGTACGAAGAATAGAGGAATAAATTTAATTTTTAGATACGTAATTATTTTCCGTTTTTATCCAATCTTGATTTATCTGATTCTAATAGTCCGTGTTTTAAGAGATTTTCTAAATCGCTCTCAATCATCATTTTTACAAGTTCTTTAAAATGTGTTTTAGGTTCCCACCCCAATTCTTTTTTTGCTTTTGAGGGGTCTGCCAATAAATATTCTACTTCTCCTGTACGATAGAATTTTGGATTTATTTTTACAACAACTTTTTCATTATATTTTCCAATTTCATCTACCCCTCTTCCTTCCCAGGTAATTGGCATTTCAACTGTTTTGAATGCTTCTTCTATAAATTCTCTTACAGAATGTGTTTCCCCTGTTCCAATTACATAATCATCTGGCTTATCTTGCTGCAACATAAGCCACATAGCCTCTACATAATCTCCTGCAAATCCCCAATCTCTTTTTGCATCTAAATTTCCAATTTCAAAATAATCCTGATAACCCATTTTTATTTTTGCAACAGAATGACTTATTTTTCGTGTAACAAATTGCTTGCCTCTTCTTGGAGATTCATGGTTAAATAAAATACCATTGCATGCAAAAATATTGTGTCCTTCTCTGAAATTTTTTGTAAAATTATATGCACATAGTTTTGCACTTGCATACGGGCTTTGAGGATTAAAAGGAGTATTTTCAGTTTGAGGATTTTCTTTAACCTGACCAAACATTTCAGATGTTGAAGCTTGATAGAATTTTATTTTTGGGTCTACATTTTTTATTGTTTCTAATATGTTTAAAACTCCCCCCGCATTTATTTGGAGCGTAGAAATTGACTGTGTCCATGAATCTGGAACAAAAGATTGCCCCGCAAGATTATATATCTCGTCTGGATGAATTTCTGTTATTAATCTTAATATAGAACAACTCATATCGGTTACATCCCCTTCAACTAAAGTTATTTTTTTTCTTAAATCCCCTATTCTCTCAAAAACATCCATGCTTGTTCTTCTATGCATACCATAAACCTCATATCCCTTTTCAAGAAGAAATTTAGCTAAATAAGAACCATCTTGTCCTGTTATGCCTGTGATTATGGCTACTTTCTTCTCCAAACCATCTTCTTTTTTCATAACTTTTTCAAAATAACTTGATTTAAAAGATTATCTGCTTTGGAGAATATAAACGATTTTTATTTATTTTAATTCTTCTAAATACTTAGAACATTCTTTTTCATTTTTCCAGATATATGAATGAGGAGAATCTTTTTCAAGAATACTTATCCCTTTACCTTTTATTGTATCTAATAGAATTGCATTGCATCCTTCTTCTCTTTTAATTTTCCTTAAACTTTTTATATTATGCCCATTTATCTTCTTTGTTTTAAAACCAAAAGTCTTAATCTTTTTTTCCAGAGATTTATTATCTGTTTTGGTATCTCCTTTTAATTTTTCGAGCGATCCATACTTATTACAATCTACTAATAAAGTAACATTAAGATGCAATGAACTTGCAATTCCTAATGCTTCCCAGTTACTTCCCTCTTGCATTTCTCCATCCCCCGTAAGAACATATACAATGCTTTCGGTTTCTTTTATTTTTTTTGCAAATGCTCTCCCTATCGCAATTGGCAATCCGTGTCCAAGACTTCCGGAAGTTGCATAAATTCCGTTTTTTTCATCTAATTCTGGATGTTCCATCCAAACAGGTTTTTTACCTTTGGATTCTAACACCGCATATAATGCCATTGCACCATGCCCTTTTGAAAGTATAAATGTATCTTTTTGATTAAGAACTTCATCGTAAAGATATTTTATTGCGTCTAAGCAAGAAAATGCAGAACCATACCCCCACATGTTATTTTCATAACCCTTTTCTATAATTCTTTTTCTTAAATTTCTATTTAACGTTTTCATTTTGTTTTTTTTCCTTTGTAAGATAAAAGAAAGCAGGTTTTTCTTGATAATGCATTTTTATTATTGATGTTTTTAACTCTAAAGAATTTTTTGGAGAAAAATATTCTAATCCTAAGATATTACATATCTTCTCCGGCTCTTTTGTAAAATGAGTTGGGCCAGCATTAGGATAATTCCAATATCCAAGAAGTTTTACATTTGCGTTTTGTTGTACAATATCTAATTTTATTTGTTCAAAAGGTCTTTCGAGAATAAAAGGGGTAATCGAATAAACATATGGTCTTAATCCCTCTAGGGCCATTCCAGCAGACATCCCAATCATTGCTTGTTCATTTATACCAATATTAATTATTTTTTTTGGAAAATCTTTTTTTATTTCATTAAATATTTCTCCTCCGACATCCCCAATTAAGAAGTAAGTTAAAGGATCTTCTTTCATAATTTCTTTCATAATTTCTATAAGCATTTTTCTCATTTTATAAAATTCCTGTCTCGTAATAATAATCCTTTAATCTAATTAATCCCTCTTCGATACTTATTTTTGGTGAGAATCCTAACTCTTTTAATTTAGTTATATCTGGCATTCTATCTTCTATTCTTTCTTTATTCTCAGGATAATTTAAGGGAAATTTTATATCTGATTTAATTTCTAAAATATTTTTGATAATTTCAGCTATTTCTCTTATAGAAAAATAATTATCATTATTACCAATATTATATGCTTCTCCGACTTTCCCTTTAAACATAACATTTAATATTCCTCTTGTTGTATCTGAAATATAGCTAAGAGATCTTTTTGAGAGGCCAGGATCTCTTAGATTTATTTGTCTTTCTTTTATTCCTTTTGCAAATATATCCGCAATTGTTTTTCCATCATTTCTTAAACCGGGACCAAAGGTCTGAAAGATTCGTAATAATTTAGTTGGGGTATTATACTGTCTAAAAAAACTCATGCATAATGTTTCAGAAAATCTTTTCGATTCTGAATAACAAGCCATATCTCCTAATTGATTAATTTTCCCAATATACTTTTCAGTTACGGGTAAATCTTCTTTAGGTACATTTCCATACACTTCAGAACTACTAAAAAATAAGAATTGTTCAATTTTATTTTCTTTAGCATAATTAAGAAGAGTTTTTGTACCATCAACATTTGCTTCTATTGTATCTATTGGCTCTTTTTTAAATGAAATGGGATTTGCTCTTGAAGCTGCATGTAATATTAGATCGACCCCCTCTTTTATTTTAAAGGGTTTTCCAATATCTTGTTGTATGAACCTAACATTTTTATCTTCTAAAAGATGTCCTAATCTTGAATTCTGGTTTGTTTCATTTTTATTATAAAGAATAAGTTTTGCGGGGTTTTTTGAGGTTTTATTAAATTCAGATATAACATCTACAATATAACTTGGAATCATTCCATTTGCTCCAGTTATTAATATTTTTTTCCCTTCAAAATTTTTTAAAGGTTCTTGAAATTCTAATACAATATCTTCTATGTCTTTTTGAATAACTTTTGGTATAATTCTCATTCTTTATCGATTTTTATTATCATTATAAATATTATTGTGATGGGGCACCCCCATTATCTTTGAAAAGAGAGATAATCTTTATAAATAAAAAGGTCAATATTTCTTAATGACTCAAATAAATTTTGAAGATCTTAATGGATTAAGAACTAAATTTAAAGATAAGAAGATTGTTTTTTGCTCAGGAAGTTTTGATTTAACACATGCAGGTCATATACTTTTTTTTGAAGATTGTAAAAAATTTGGAGATATACTTATTGTTTCAGTTGGAGGAGATAAGCTTTTGAAAAAAAATAAAGGGGATTTAAGGCCAATCTTGAACGAAAATATTCGTTTAAAAACAATAGATTCTCTCAAACCAGTTGATTATTGTTTTATAGAACCTCCATTTGATAATTTAAATACTTTATATGGATTAGAAAAAACATTTAATTTGCTAAGACCAAACATTTATGTTATAAATGAAGATGCTTTCAATATAGAATATCGAAAAGATTTGTGTAAGAGATACAATGTAATTTTGTTTATTTTAGAAAGGCATTGCCCTAAAGAATTTGAAGGGATTTCCACAACAAAAATAATTGATAAAATAAAGTCTTTAAAGGATATTTCTAATTAAAAACATAAATGTTTAAAAATAAATTTTACAATAAATTTTTATGAAGACAAAAGTTCATAATCATGCTAGTATTCTTTTAGCATATCTAGATGAGAAAGTTGTTTCTAATATTTATGATGACACTTATCCTAAAGAAATTTGGAGGGGAAGAATAAATCTTATTGGGGGCGGTCAGAACCCAGGAGATATCTCTCCAAGATCTTTGCTTGAAAGAGAAATTAATGAAGAATTTGCAATATCTAAAGAAGAAATTAAAGAATATGATAAAAATTTTAAAGATTTAGTTGGAGAGGGTAATGGAGCACCAGGAATTGATTTATTTGCATCAAAAAAGGAGATAGACTTTGTAAATAATTTTTTGTTAAACAATATTAAACCTTGGAAAGATTTTTTAATTACTTTTCCCCCATATAAGTCCAATCCCTCATTTAATATTATGTTCAGTTCGTATTTTTGTAATTTGTCAAAAGAAATTATGGATTGCTTTTATGAAAATCTGTCAAAAAAGAAGAGTTTAGTCTCCGAAGGGTTTTTGAAGATAACCCCCTTATCGGATATCTCTTCAGGAAAAGTTTTAACTGCTTGGGCAACAGGAGTTGTAATTGAAGATTTTTTTAATATAAATGTTCCTAATCCAGAGAAAATCTTTTTTCAAAAATTAACTGTTCCCAAATCTTCAATGAGAGATTATTTTAAAGAATATAACTATTTTCTTAAGTGATTTCCAGTAGATATAATCTCATCAAGAGAATTAATAATTCTATCTAAGTGATTTTCTTTTAACCCTTGATGGCATCCAACAAAAAATCCATTTTTTCCTAGATATTCTGCATTAGGTATTTTTCCTTTGTAAATTTCCTTATAATTTAAATAACTTGGTTGATCAAATGGAATACATCCAAATAAAGAACGTGTTTCAATACCTTTTTTTTCCAAATTTTCTCTGATTAGCTTTCTACTACCTTCTTTTATAACTAAAGGATATGCTAAATAACTAACTTCTTCAGAATAAATTGGAAGTTGTAAAACATCAGAATGTTTAGCAAGCCCCCCATTTAAATATTTAACATTTTCTCTTCTCCTTTCATTTATATACTCCATAGATTTTAATCTTTCTAGCGCAAGTGTGGACATAAATTCATTTGTTTTAAAATTAAATCCAATGAGATCGTGAGTATATCTTGGGTCAAAATCATCATCTTCATTTTCCCTTTTTTTTATCTCGGGACAATTTCCTTCCATCCTTTTGCAAACATCGCATATGCATATTCTTCCATGAGCCTTTAATTTTTTCATAAGATTTTTTAATTCTATGTTGCTAGTATTGACTGCACCGAATTCTCCAACTTGGATATTGTGAGCAATATAAAATGAGTAATTTGCCAAGTCCCCAAAGCTTCCAATAGTCTTTCCTAAATATTTTGTTCCATGAGCTTGTGCTGCATCTTCAAATACATATAAATTGTTTTCTTTAGCTAATTTATTTATCTCATCCATTTTACATGGATAACCCATCAAATGTACTGGAACGATTGCAAGAAATTCAGAGGGATCATTTTCCTTAAGAATTCTTTCTATTTCTGAAGGAAGAATATCAAAGGTTTCTTTATTCACATCTCCAAATATTGGCTCTAAATTAGAAATCTTTATGGCATTCGAAGTGGCAATAAATGTTAGGGGGGTTGTTATAACTTTATTTCTTTTGGGATTATTAACTAAATATTTTAAAGCATTAAGCCCAAGAATCAACCCACTTGTTCCAGAATTTACTGCAATAGAATATTTTGTTCCTATTTTCTCTGCCCATTTCCTTTCAAATTCTGCAGTTTTTTTGTTTTCTGTAACACGATTACTATTGCAAACATCCATAATCGCCTTTTTTTCTTCTTCACTAAATTCTATATCTCCAAATCTTATAATCTCCTCTCTCACCATAAAACAAAATTGATGTATTTCTTTTTAAAGATTATTGTACTTAGAAAATAGGGTGTGAATTATATTTAATGAATGATTATTTAACAAAATTATTTCTTATTTTTTAAAAACCAGTTATATGTTTTTTTTAAACCTTTATCTAAGTTCGTTTTTGCTTTCCATCCAAAAGAATTTATTTTGTTGATATCCAAAACTCTTTTTAGCATACCATCTGGTTTATTTTCATCAAATAATATTTCTCCCTTAAATTTTGCAATTTCTTTTATTTTAAAAATAATTTCTTTTTTAGATACTCCCTTTCCTGTTCCAACATTTATTATTTCTGGAGAATTATAATTTTTCATTAGAAAAAAACAAGCTTCTGCAAGATCGTCTACATATAACCAATCTCTTATTGGGGTTCCCGTCCCACCAAATACAATTGATTTCAAATTCTTTTCTTTGGCTCTTTCTATTTGCGTTATTGTCATTCCAATAACATGTGCATTTTCTGCATTAAAATTATCATTTGGGCCATATAGGTTAGAAGGAATTATGGATATGAAGTTAGATCCATACTGTTTATTATACGCTTGACACATTTTTATCCCGGCTAATTTTGCTACAGCAAAAGGTTCATTTGTTATTTCTAATTTGCCTGTAAGTAAATATTCTTCTTTTATTGGCTGAGGAGATTCAGTAGGATAAGCGCAGCAACTACCAAAGTACATTAATTTCTCAACTTTATTTTCCCAAGAACAGTGAATTAAATTAGTCTGGATTTGTAAATTATCATATATAAATTCTGCAGAATAAGTCATATTAGCATGTATCCCCCCTACTTTCCCAGCAGTCATAAATACATATTCAGGCTTTTCTTTTTCAAAAAATTCTCTGGTGGCTTTTTGATCTCTTAAGTCCAATTCATTATGAGTTTTAACTAAGATATTCTTATATCCTTTTTTTTTCAAGATTCTTTCTAAAGAACTGCCAACAAGTCCAGTATGGCCTGCAATATATATCTTAGAATTTTTTTTCATTTTATTTTTCAAATATTTCTTTCATTCTTTTTAAGATTCTAATCTCATCCATCCAAATACTTTTTTTATTTTCTTTTAACCAAGGTTCTTTTAATATCTTTTCATAAAGAAAATCGTCTTTATCTACTCTTATAATATATGAAATGAAATCATTCACATTCTTAAAATCATTAAAATTAATGAAACTTTTTGTATTAAATTCCTTACCTATATCTTTTGGACCAAAATATATTGGTATGCTATTAATCAACATCGGATCAATTAATTTCTCAGTTATCCATCCAGAAACAAAACTATTTTCGAACGCAATTGTAAATTTATATTTAGATATAAAACTTAGTTTTTCATTCATCCAATCTTTTGAACCCCGAGATTCATCCGAATCTTTATAATTTCCTATGGGGGGCATATTATTCATAGATCTTCCAGGAGAATCAATGTGTTTATATTTGCTTAATCTTTTAAAAAATTTATTCCTAATTGGTACGGGATTGTTATATAAAAAATTACAGAATTTTATCTTTTCTTTTTTTATCTTATTTAAATCTAACTTTCTTTTTATTAAGTCAAAATTGCTCCCAGAAATAATATATGGAGGAATTCTCATATATTTCGGATGATTATTTAAATCTGATTCATAGAAAGGTCCGAAGGCCCAATCGCATTTAGACATATCTGGTTTTATAATTTCTGATGTATAAAATATCTTTACAAAATTTCCTTTGACATCTAAAATTCTTGCATAGGGCCGGATAATTTTTTTTTCTCTTAGAAACCAAATAAAACTTTTTATTTTATTAAATTTCATAAGTTTTAAGATTATTTTTTTAATAAAATTTACTTTTTTATTTTTTGAACCTTTATTTATTCTTGAAGTTCCATCCCCATTTAAGAATTTATTATTTTCCCTATAAACAGAAAAAAAGACATAATCTGGTTTATCACTAATAATTACTTTATATTTTTTATTAAGAAGCTTATAAAAGAAATTTTTATTAAGATCAAAGGGAGTCCCATAGTACAGAAAATTTATCTTTATTTCTGGTTTTTTCATTTTTATTTTCATCAAATTTATTGAATTTTTAATGTTTTATTTTATTAAACTAGATATATAAATTTCATTTAAAATGAATATATACATTGTAAACTTAGAATATCCAACTAGATTTAAAAATAAAGACTTCTTGTTTTATTAATGGAACAAAAGGTATCTAACCAAAATTTATCAAATTTAGCCATAAAGGGGTCTATTTATGGAGGTATTTCCTTATTTATTTCAAAATTTGGGGGTTTAATTTTCACGATAATTATTGCAAGAACCTTGTTGCCCGAATTATTTGGGGTTTATGCCCTTGCACTATCCATTATAACTATTTTTATGGTTTTTACAAATTTAGGGTTGGATGATACTTTTTTGAGATATTTTTCAAAATCATTAGTTAAAAATAATAAGGATGAATCCAGGGGGTATTTAAGGTATTTATTAAAACTTAAACTTTCTATAAGCTTATTTTCAGTAATTATTCTTTTAATTATCTCTAGGTTTTTAGCTTATTCAGTTTATAAAAATCCTCTTCTTTTTTATCCACTAATTTTTTCTTGCTTGTTTATTTTATCAGAATCTATGAGGACATTTTTTGCTACAATTTTTACAGCAAAAAAGGATTTTAAAACGCCTCTTCTTTTCACTATCTCTTTACAAATCTTAAATATTCTTTTATCTTTATTTGCAATCTTAATCCTTCTAGATTCTTTTAAGATATCTGGAATATTTATCGCATTCTTTATTTCAAGTTTTTTTACTCTAATTTTAATGCTTTATATTTTAATAAAAAGGGATAAGGAACTTGTTCTCGGGGAGAAAAGTAAGATAAATAAATCTAAAATAAATTCTTATTGGAAATTTATGATTTTAGCAAATATTTCTCTCGCCTTTTTTGGTTCTATAGATATATTAATGCTAGGTAGATTTGTTTCATCAGATTATTTAGGTTATTATAGAATAGCTTTGAGTTTAGTAATTACTGTTGCTTCTTTGTTTTCTTTGTCTGGATTATTTCTCCCAATTTTTACTCAAATAAGTGGGAAAAGATTTATTAGGGGGTTTCATAGAACTTTAAGATATATTTTAATTCTTTCAATTCCTGCAACAGCTGGAGCCATATTCCTAGCAAAATATTTAATTAAAGCGATTTATGGCAATGAATACATTCTTGGAGCAACATCTATTTATTTTCTAGCATTTTTAATCATCACTACCCCTTTAATCGGATTATACTCCATAATTTTTCAATCAAAAGAAAAGCCAAAAATAGTAAGCAATTCAATATTAATCTCTTTGCTCTTAAATATACTTTTTAATATTTTTGTAATTTTACTTTTTAAAAATAACCCTTTATTTATGATTGCAGGAGTTGGATTGGCTACTTCTCTTAGCAGAATTATTTTATTGGGCTTGCTTGTTTTTAATGCAAGAAAGGAGTTTAATTTTAAAATTAGAGGAATTGGTTTAAGAACTCCAATTTTTGCAACAATAATAATGTCTGTATTTTTATTATTTTTTAATTATGCCATAGATATAAATATCTTTTTTGGAATAATTGAGGTAATTGTTGGGGCTGGAATTTATTTTGGAATATTAATTTTATTAAAAGGTTTAACTGAAGAAGATTTTAAATTAATTAAGAGTTTAATTTTAAAAAATTAATTTAAACAATTTTTGGTTTAGGTAAGGGGATTATGAATTTTACTCCTTTATTTTTGTAATCCCAATTATTTCTTATTATTTCTTCTGCAAAATTCCAAGCTAAGATTAAAATATAATCTGGAAGAGATTCCTCCAAATATTTTTTGCTTTTTATTGGGATCCTAACCCCTGGAATAATTAATTCTTGTTTTAATGGATTATCATCTACAATGTAATCTATTTCTCCATTTTTTATTCCACAAAAATTCAATAGAGTTGTGGCTTTTGCCGGAGCACCATACCCCGCAATTTTTTTATTTTCTAATTTAATTTTTTTAATATATTCATTTAGATCATTTTTTATTTGATAAACTTTTTTTGCAAAGTTTTCATATGTTTCGAATTTATCCAATCCAAATATTTTTTCTTCCATTAAAAAATTATTTACAGAATCTTTAATCGAAAATTGTCCTTCCTTTTTCTTAATAAATACTCTTATAGATCCTCCATGTGATTCTATATGCTGTACATTAAATATTTCCATTTCTTGTTTTTCAAAAAATTCTTTAAGAGCTAATAAATTAAAATAATGTATATGTTCGTGATAAATATTGTCAAAAGTTAAATTTTTTATTGTATCTAAGATGTATTGAACTTCTATAATAAAAATTCCGTTTGTTTTAAGCAATTCTTTTACATTTGAAATCATCTTCTTTAAATCTTCAGTATGAGCAAAGACATTGTTTGCAGTAATTATATCAGCATACCCCTCAGAAGATATTATTTCCTTTACTGCCTCATCATTAAAATAATTTATTACGGTCTTTACTCCGTCTTTTATTGCTATTTCCGCAATATTTTTTGCAGGTTCAACTCCAATTGTATTTACTCCATATTCATTAAATTTTTTTAAAAGAAGACCATCATTACTTCCAACATCCACAACTAAAGAATTTGAATTTAAATTATATTCTTTAATAATTTCTTCTGCCATTTTTTCAAAATGTTCTCTAAAAGTTTTTGTTGTAGAAGTAACATAGGGATAACTTTTGAATAATTTATCTCTATTTACAACATAAGATAATTGACAATTATGACAATCTGAACAATATAATACTTCTAAGGGATATGTTTCTTCTTTTAATAGAAAATCTTCTTTTTTTAATAAATTATTTGCTAAAGGAGTTTTACCTAATGATAAAAAAGATTTAAGATTAGATTTTCCACAAAGCCTACAATTTTCTTTTAATGTTTCGGAAGTTGAATTTACTAATTCTTCTTTAATCCATTGGATATATCTATTAATTCCAGGAATTAAACCTATCTTTGGGTTATATCCAATATATGTCCTAACTTTTGTTAAATTTGGGCATCTTCTATCTGGGTTTGATTTTGTATAAACATCCGATGGGCCAGTAATAAGATTTACCTTTACCTCTTTATTTTCAACTAAATATGAAACAATATCTGCAAGAGTTTTCATCTCAATCTCTGGATAATCCACCCCCAAATTAAAAGGTTCTCTATTATAATTTGAAAAAAGAATTTGGTACAACCCAATTATGAAATTGGAGATATAACAAAAAGTTCTTGTATTTCTCCCATCTCCATAAACAGGTATTTTTTCTCCTTTGATTGCAGCAAGAACAAAATTAGCTAATACTCTTCCATCATCTAGTCTCATTCCTGGTCCAAATACATTAAAAGGTCTTACAATTTTTACAGGAAGATTATAGACATCAGAATAGTTCACACAAAGTGTCTCACCTATTCTTTTAGGTTCATCATAGCATGCTCGGGGACCTATGCAAGAAACATTTCCCAAATATTCTTCATCTGTAGGTATAAATTCTGAAAGGGGGTTTCCATATACTTCACTAGAACTAGTAAAAAGAAAGCTCTTAACATTTTTTTCTCTTGCTAATTCAAGCATATTTGTTGTTCCGGCAATTCCAACATTTATTGTTTCTAATCTGTATTTATAATAAAATTTTGGAGAAGCTAGACTTGCTGCATGAATAATATAATCAATTTTTTCTTCTATTTTTAAGGGCTTTGTAATATCATGATTTATTAGGATAAGATTTTTATTAGGAATTATCCAGTCTTTTATTCCTGTAATAAAATTATCTACTAAAAGTATTTTGCATGGTTTTTCTAAAATGAAATCATTCAAATAATCCAAAGTAGAAACCAAGTATCTCCCTAAAAATCCTGCACCACCTGTTATAAGAAAAGTGCTTCCATTTATTTTGTCATAATAATCTTCAAGCTCTTTTGCTATCTCCTTCATATCTTGTTCTATAACCCTGCTTTTTTGATTGAACATCTTTTAATGAAAGAGATTTGTAAGGATAGTTTAAAAAGATTTATGGGGTTTTTTATATCCTTACTTTATTTTAAACGAGATTGCCTTTCCCAAGAGAATCTTTCTTTTCTTTTTTGCTTTATTTCTTTGATGTTTTTTAAGTTTTCTTTATATGCTTTGAAGAGTAATTTTAACCTTTCAAAGGAATTTTTACTTAAAATTGCTGAACCAAAATGGATAAAGGTATATTTTACAATTTTAGATAGTTTAAAATTAAGCCATTCAAGTCTTATTGCATGCTTTTTTTGTAAAAACCATTTGCCACCATTGAATTCTAGAATCTTCTTCGAAGCACTTCCATAATGAATTATTTTTGTATCCCCTACATAAATTATTTTAAAACCTTTTTTACCTGCCCTATAGCAAAAATCTGTATCTTCTCCATATAATGGAGAAAAGTTTTCATCAAAAAAACCTATTTCTTCAACAACCTCTTTTTTAATTAAAGTGCAAGCCCCAAATATATCTTCAACTTCTTTTATTTTGAAAGTTTCTTTTGTTTCTTGAATATCGTTCTGAGTTTTGAAAAAATGCATTTTTCCATTTTTAAAAAACCATTGTAAGCTTCTATCAGGATAAATTAATTTACATCCTAAAACTCCTATTTTTTTATTATATTCTCCAACTTTAATCATTTTTTTAAGCCAATCTTTTTCAATAAACTCCATATCGTCATTTAGCAATAAAAGATAATCTGGAGAATATTCTTTTAATGCAATCTTCATCCCAAGATTAATTGATTTAGAATACCCTAAATTTATTTTATTGGAATAAAATTTAACCCATTTAAAATTATTTTTTATTCTTTTGCTAAGATAATCTTTTCCACTATCATCTATGACATATGTTTTGTAATTTTTATATTCTGTTTTTTCTTTTAAAGAAGATAAACATTTTTTTAATAGTTCTTCTTGATTGCAAGTTAAGATTATTATTGCAACTTTTTTCTCCATTTTAAATAACCTTTATTTCAGGTAATGGAACAATGAATTTTGTTCCTTGTTTAATCAAATATTCTTCACGTTTTTTAAAAGCATCAACAAAACTATATGGCAATGCCAAAAGATAATCTGGTTTTTCTTGTCGCATTTTATTTTCATCAAATATTGGAATGTCTGTTCCAATCATGTATTTTCCAAATTTGAATGGATTTGAATCTGCAGCCGCTTCAATTAAGTCTGAATTTATGTCACAAAATTGCATAATTGTATTTCCTTTTGTGGAGGCTCCATAAATCCAGATGCTTTTTCCATTCTCTTTTAAATTTTTGATAAGATGATTCAAATCTTCTTTTGTTTTATTAATTCTATCCATAAATCCAGTATAAGTTGATGTTTTAAATATCCCATCCTTCAATTCTTTTTCAAGAGTGTTTTGTAATCTTTCGGTAGAGCGGAAATTGGGATTTCCTTTTTTCTTTGCAAAAGTTCTAAAACTTCCTCCATAAACATCATTTAATTCAACATCAAATAATTCAAGATTTGCTTTTTCAAAAATCCATTTCATATTTTGTACTCCATAATATCCTGCATGTTCATGAACAATATTATCATACATATTTGTCTCTATCATTGCAGGTAAATAAGCCATTTGAATAATTGCAACTCCGTTGTCATCTAATACAGATTCAACATCTTTACAAAAACCAACTGGATCGTGTAAATGATAAAACATTGCAATGCCAAATGCAAGTTTTGCCTTATTTTTTGAAATTTTATTAAAATTTTCTTCACTAAAATAATCTTTTAATATTTTTATTTTATCTGATTTTACTACACTTTCAATGTTTTGAGCAGGATCTATTCCTATTAAATTAACATTTTCATTTGCAAAAAAAGAGAAAAGGGTCCCATCATTACATCCAATATCTAAAATAGTATCTCCCGGATTTAAAATATTTAAAGCCTTTCCAGAATTAGCTACATTTTCTAATATTTTTTTCATTGATGAATTCGAACTGCTAGTATATGGATAGTGTTCATACATTTTTGAAAGGTCATAATTGTGGGCTAATTGAAGGCTTCCGCATTGATGTTCATTTGTTTTTAAACATTGTACAATTTCTAAGGGAGATTTTTCTAATTCTTTTTTGTAATTTATGTTTTCTGGAAAAATAGAGGAAAGATATTGTTCTCCAATATCAATACAGGGAACCAATTTTTTATTTCCGCAAACCCTACAAGATTTAATTCTATTTTTTTCCATTTTATTTTTTATATTTTTCATGGTTTTTAATGAAATCTATAACTAAATTTACATCGGGATAATTTTTCTGGATTGTTTTAATCTCTTGATTGTCTATTTCCCCTTCAAATTCTATATTCAATCCAAGTTTTTTTACTAAAGTCCCCAATTTAATTGAATTTTTTGATCCAACTTCCCAAACACCTTTTTTATCTAAATTGTCTGCAATCCAATCAGCATTAAATTTTATAGGCGTGAATGAATATTTGCTTTCACTTGAAGCATAAACTTTTGAATTATTTAACATATCAATAAGGACACCTTTTTTTAATGTTGGGCCATACATTGGTCCAATTCTTACAATTAAAGAATTTCCATCATTAACAACAGATTCTGCAGCAAGTCGATTTCTTCCATAAACTGTATCCGGCTGGCAACGTGCAGAAACAGAGCTAATTTGTATAAATTTTTTAAATTTTGTTTCATAGAATATTTTGGCTGTTTTTTTTACTGTCTCTTCAAAATCCCATGATGGATTAGTATTTGCTTTGAATCTTGCACCAGGGCAAGCAGCATTTATTACATAATCAAATTCTTTATCTAATCTTAAAATTTCTTCAAAATTATCCCTAGTTACCTCATAAACTTCATATCCTTTTTCCTTTAAAGATTTTAAAACTTCAGAACCAACAAATCCTTTTGAACCAAAAAGAGCAATCATTTTGTTTTTTTATCTTTATACAATTTACCTGTCACTTCTTTTCTGATTATTGGGCTTTTACAATAATCCCAAGGTTTTGAAAGCATGGCAACACTAACTACGTTATTAATTGCATGGAACGCATGTGAAATTCCGGGTTTAGCATAACTACAATCTCCCTTAGACATATGAAACGCTTCTTTTTTTCCATTTGGTTCTTTGAATACCATTACTCCAGAACCTTCAACTACTAAAAAATATTCTGTAAACTCTGGATGATAATGATCCCCCCTACTTGCACCAGGAGTAAAATAAAGCATATTAAATTCCATAATAGGTTCTTTTGGAATCCACGTAAAAATACCCCCTCTTCCATCAAGAACAGTTTCTATATTACAAGCAGGCCTTAAGAGCCCATATTTTTTAGATTCTTGTTTTTCTCGAGGTTTATAAATAAAATTTTCTTTGACTTTTTTTTCAATCGCCATATCTCTCTTCTATTTAATTTAGTTTTTAAGGTTTTATGTTTTTAATTGCAATCTTCTTTTTTAAAATGATTATTCATATCATTAAAATATCTAAATACTCTTTTCCCCATTTTTCAAGAGATAAATTTTTTATTGTTTTTATTGAATTTTCAATAATTTTTTGTTTTTTATTTTTATCTTTTAGTATTTCAATTATCTTTTTGGAACTTTCTTTATCAAATTTATTCAAAATTATACCATTTTTTTCATTTTCAATTATTTCTTGTTGAGCATCTTTTGAGCAGACTAATAAGCATTCAGAAGCCATCGCTTCTGATACAACAAGTGTAGGGGCCCCCCCCTCATATCTGGATAAACAGAAGAAAAAATCAGCTGCATTGTAATAATAGGGTATTTTTTCTCGAGAAATCTTTTCTATAGGTATAATAAATTTTTTATTTAGAAAATTTTTATTTTTATTATACTTAGAACCTATAACTATTAATCTATAATTATTGTTTTCATCATATATTTCTTTTGAGATTCTGACAGCCCTATCTAGTCCCTTTATCCAATATCCTCCTTTTGCAACATGTAATC
>ERZ795055.1411-NODE-1411-length-19362-cov-5.422437_pt1 | contig 19362 bp, 22 predicted proteins | sample MGYA00375139_ERZ795055 | MGnify/ENA primary metagenome ERZ795055 (study PRJEB30184, sample SAMN05720283) | anaerobic digester metagenome | isolation source: active sludge of municipal wastewater-treating anaerobic digesters | place: USA | collected 2015-01-23 ... | reverse complement strand
GCTCCTCGCCCTGCTTCAGAACAGGACGAATAAATCTCCCCTGCCCGTATACCTGCATAAAGATGCCTTCATTGAAAAGCTGGCCGTCGTCAGCATGCCGGGCGTACATATAGAGAAGCCTATCGGGATGCGAGCGTCGAAAAACGATTACGAAAGCGCCGGCGCGGCATTCAACACCGTGTCAGGATTTTTCGGCGTAACAGATTCGATCGCGGCCATCTCCGACATAAAAAGGCCCGGGGGATGGAAAACATGGGACGGCCGGCTGAAACAGAAGACCGAAGCAGGCATCATCGACGACCCTTTCAGGGACGACCTCTCCCTGCTGATCGAAACCGAATCCGGCCCGGTAGTGCTCCTTGGCTGCGCGCATGCGGGCATCGTCGAGATACTTGACGACCTCGCGGAAAGTTCCGGCCGCAGCGAGTTTCACGCCGTGATCGGGGGAACGCATCTTGAAAGCGCGCCTGAAGAGTATGTGGTCAGGGCCATCGAAACACTGAAAAAATACAACGTTAAAAAAATCGCGGCATCCCACTGCACCGGATTCAGGGTCGCATGCCGTTTTGCGGCCGAATTCAGGGAACGTTTTGCAAACGCCTCGGCAGGGGCCGTTTTTGAATTCTAATTACTGCGGAGCAAAGTACAGAGACATGAACGAAACAGTCAAGGCCAGAAAAATACCGGTGATCGAACCTGCGCGATGCAACAGGTGCAATATATGCGTCAAGGCCTGTCCGCAAAAGGCCATTCTGGAACACCTGAACACCTCGTGCGAAAAGTGCATCAAGTACTGCATGACCATGGACGTACCGTGCAGCCCTGAAAATATCGTATTTGAATACGACCTCTGCGACGGGTGCGGCGTCTGCATCGATGCCTGTCCGCAGAACGCCATATACTGGTTCGCGACCGAATCCGCCCCGGGCGAAAAAGGCGTTTGAAACGCATTCAGGATTCGCAGGAAAAATACCATGACGGATGACAAGAAATGAATATCGCGGTGGCAAGCGGCAAGGGCGGCACCGGGAAAACGACCGTTTCGGTGTCTCTGGCCATTTTTCTGGCCGGGGAAGGCCGCGCGGTAAGCGTCATTGACTGCGACGTCGAGGAGCCCAATGTCAACCTGTTCCTCGGCGCCACGATCGGCAGGACCGATGAATTCTCGGTGCTGGTCCCGTCGGTCGACAACGCGGCATGCAACGGATGCGGCAAGTGCGAACAGTTATGCGCCTACAGCGCCATTGTCCTGATCAAGGACAAACCGCTGGTCATGCCCGACCTGTGCCACTCATGCGGCGGATGCGAACTCGTGTGCCCTGAAAGGGCCATTACCGAGGCCGCGAAAAGAACCGGGATCATCGAAACAGGAGAAGCAGGCGGGATAGCATTCGCCGGAGGCAGGCTCGATATCGGCGAGCACATGTCTCCCCCTCTCATTAAAGCCGTGAAACATTACGCCTGCCGGAGCGACATCCGCATCATCGACTGCCCGCCGGGGACATCCTGCCCGGTGGTTGAATCGGCCAGGGGATGCGACTTCCTGGTGCTGGTGACGGAGCCGACCCCCTTCGGGCTGAACGACCTGCGACTGGCGGTCGAGATGGCCAGGGCGCTCGGCCTTCCCCACGGCGTGGTGATCAACAGGGCCGGTTCGGGCGACAGCGGCGTTGATGATTACTGCGCAGAATCAGGCGTCTCTGTCATTGCAAGGATACCTTATGACCGAAGAATCGCCGAAGAGTATTCCCGAGGAGACTGCGCCTCCAGGATAATCGCAACATACGGGAACGAATTCAGCGCCATGATGAAGCGCATCACCGAAACAACGCGAAAAGGAGCCCGGATATGATACGCGAACTCGCCATCATCAGCGGCAAGGGAGGCACCGGCAAGACAAGCATATCGGCCTCCCTGGCGTGCCTGGCCCGGGGCAAGGTCATCGCCGACTGCGACGTCGATGCAGCTGACATGCACCTGGTGCTTCGTCCGACTATCCTGAAAAGAGCGCCATTCGATGGCGGATTCAAAGCGTCCATAAATCGGGAAGCCTGCTCTAATTGCGGCCTCTGCATCCGCTACTGCCGTTTCGACGCCATCAGGGACGACCTGACGGTGGATTCGCTCGCGTGCGAGGGATGCAATGTATGCGCACACCTATGCCCTGCAGGGGCGATCGAGATGGTGAAGCACGTGTCCGGCGAATGGTTCGTGTCCGAAACAGCGCAGGGACCGATGGTGCACGCGAAGCTCGGCATAGCAGAGGGCAACTCGGGCAAGCTGGTGACCCTCTTGAAAAAACAGGCCTGGGAAATAGCGCAAAAAAACGGGCTGGGCCTCGTCATAGCCGACGGAAGCCCGGGCACCGGCTGCCCGGTCATCGCCACCATAACCGGATCGACTAACGCCCTCGTGGTGACGGAACCCACCGTGGCGGGCGTGCACGACCTCAAACGGACGCTCGAACTGACCCGGCATTTTCGCGTGAAAACAGGAGTGTGCATCAACAAGGCGGACATCAATCCTGAAAAAAAAGATGTCATTAATATACTATGCAAGACGGAAGGCGTGCCGGTCTACGGTGAGATTCCTTATGACGAAGACATCATCCGGGCCCAGATTGAAGGTATGAGCGTAGTCGAATACTCAAACGGCCCGGCCGCCTCAAGCATCAAAAAAATGTGGGAGAAAATAAAGAATGATCTGTCCTGACATTATCCTGAAAAAAATAGGCACGATCAGGACTCCGTATAAAGACGTATCGTCGGATGTCCCGATCCAGGGACAGTTTCATCCCGGATCGGATGGATACATCGAACTTCTGCCCGGTTACCATGACGCGTGCAGGGACCTTGACGGGTTCTCTCATATCATCCTCGTGTACCGGTTTCATCTTTGCACCGAGGAAAAAACGATCGCACGGCCATACATGGATACCGAGCAGAGAGGGATTTTCTCGACGCGTTTTCCGCACCGGCCCAATCACATAGGCATCTCGCTGGTCGAGGTCATCGGCATCAATGCAGGTATTATATCGGTCCGCGATGTCGACATGGTCGACGGCACGCCGCTTCTCGACATCAAATCCTATGTGCCCAGATTCGATTCGGTCGCAGCGGGGAAAACCATAAAAACAGGATGGATGACCCCCTATCTATCGGGGCAAAGCGAACCGTCGACGACAAGAACGAGAAGCGAAAACGAATGGTCAAGAAACCACAGATAAAACAAAAGCGATCATACACAACTGACGGAGAACAATATGTTTAAGAAAAAAAACGAACAGAAGCCCGAAGGCGGAGCAAGCCCCGTTGAAACGGTGAAAGCGGCCAAGGAAGCCGAGGAGGCCAGGGCGCTCAGGGAAAACATGGACCGGATATCTCACAAGATACTGGTCCTTTCAGGCAAGGGCGGCGTGGGTAAAAGCACCGTAGCCGTAAACCTTGCTGCGGCGCTCGCCGCGAAAAATTTCAGGACCGGACTGCTGGACATCGACATCCACGGGCCGAGCGTTCCCAAACTTCTCGGCATCGACTCGGAAAAACTGACGGGCACCGAAGACGGAAGAATTCTTCCGGTCGATTACGGCAATTCCATGAAAGTGATGTCGGTCGGATTCATGCTTTCAAGCAGCAACGACGCGGTCATCTGGCGCGGCCCGCTGAAGTACAGTATTATCAAACAGTTTCTGAAAGACGTCACATGGGGCGACCTCGATTATCTCATCGTCGATTCGCCTCCGGGTACGGGGGACGAGCCTTTGTCGGTCTGCCAGCTCATCGAGAAGGCCGAAGGCGCGGTGATCGTCACCACGCCCCAGGACGTGGCGTTGATCGACGTTCGCAAATCGATCTCGTTCTGCCGTCAGCTCAACATGCCGGTGCTGGGCGTCATCGAGAACATGAGCGGCTTCGTGTGCCCGCACTGCGGTAAAAAATCCGACATTTTCAAAAACGGCGGCGGCCTGGACCTGGCCCGGGAAATGGGCGTCCCCTTTCTCGGATCGATCCCCATCGAGCCGGCCATCGTCCAGAACGGCGACGCCGGAATACCTTTCCATAACGCGGCACTCGAAAACACGACACCTGCCCAGAAGGCGTTTTCCGACATCGTCGATATACTATGCAAAAGAAAAGGAGAAAAACAATGAAAATTGCCATACCGGTATCGAACGGCAAACTCTGCCTCCACTTCGGCCACTGCGAAACCTTCGAGGTGTTCGACGTGGACGAGCAGAACAAAAAAATTTCGGCACGGGTGACGTTCGGCGCGCCGCCGCACCAGCCCGGGCTGCTTCCCAGATGGCTGGCCGAAAAGGGAGTGAAATGCGTCATAGCTGGCGGCATGGGTTCACGGGCCATATCCATCTTCAATGAAAACGGGGTCAGGGTGCTTACCGGCGCACCGGCCGGCGATCCAGCGGCGATCATCAGGGACTATCTTGAGGGGACCCTCGTCTCGGGGGATAATGTATGCGATCACTGATTATACAATGAATGACGCCAGGATTATCCTTATGGTCGGAGACGGCCACTGCATCGAATACGCAGCCAGGAAAGAATATAAACGGCTGGCGGATATGATCATGGATTCGCCCGGCGACCCGGATGCAGTGCAGCAGGTGCAGATGGAGCTCCTGTTCGATTTCCTTGAACGGGCTGATTTCGCCCATCTGCGCTCATCGAGCGATTTGCTGTCAGGGAGCAGGAATGCGCGCTGCACTCTCACGCGGGATAAAAAGGGAGTGCCGCAGGTTTCGGCGGAGCCGATTCTGCCCGGGAACAGATAATTCGTCATTCCCGAGAGCGAAGCGAGTCGGGAATCCATCTCGATCTTAATGGACTCACGTTGAAGATAGCGCCCGCGAATGCGGGTACGGGAGTGTCAGGAGGAATTAATCTCCGCTGCATCCGTTTTTTAGAACACAATACTCATTTTTTCAACAAACAAAAAAAAATACAAGAGGGAGGCATTTCATGTCTGGAAAAAAAAGAATACTCGTTATCGGCGGATCGGCTGCCGGTCCCAAGGCCGCGGCAAGGGCGCGGCGCATGGATGAAAACGCCGAAGTAGTGATCATCCAGAAGGCCCCTGACCTGTCCATGGCTTCATGCGGGTATCCCTATTACGTGGGGGGATTCTTCGACGACCGAAACATGCTCCTGTGCACGCCGACAGGCGTGGTCAGGGACCCGAAATTCTACCTGAACGCCAAGGCCATCGTGGCGCGCACCGAAACCGAGGCGACCGCTATCGACAGAAAGGCGAAGACCGTGACCGTCAAAGACCTGAAAACGGGAAAAACGGAAACACTCGGCTATGACAAGCTGATAATCACCACGGGCTCGGTGCCCAAAAGGCCGCCCATCCCCGGCGCAGACCTGAAGGGCATCACGACCCTGCAGTCAATGCAGGACGCGGATTACCTGAGAAAGGTCAGGGATGACAAGCAGATCAAAAAGGCCGTAATTATCGGCGGCGGGCTTATCGGCATCGAGACCTGCGAGGCGCTGCAGCTTGCCGGCATAGAGATCACGGTGATCGAGATGCTTCCTCAGCTTCTCACCTTTCTGGACTGGGAGCTGGCGAAGCTCATTGAGAACCACGTGCGCAGCAAGAACGCCAACGTGATCACCGAAAACGGCATCGCCGAATTCCTTGGCGAAAACGGAAAGCTCACGGGCGTGAAGCTCCAGAACGGCATCGAGCTGCCCTGCGAGCTCGCGGTGGTCGCCATCGGCGTGAGCCCCAACGCCAGGCTCGGCAAAGAAGCGGGCCTGGACATTGGCCCAACCGGCGGCATCATCGTCAACCGGTACATGCAGACATCAGACCCCGACATATATGCTGCGGGCGACTGCCTTGAATCGACCAATCTGATCACTGGAAAAAACGTTCATGCGCCGTTCGGAGACCTGGCCAACCTCCAGGGACGCGTCGCAGGCGAAAACGCGGCGAGCGGCAACAGCGCGGCCTTCCCGGGGACCATACAGACCGGCGCGTGCAAGGTCTTTGACTTCAACGCAGGGTCCACGGGACTGTCTGAAAAATCCGCAAGGGCCGCCGGGTTTACCGACATCGAAACCGTAATCAACGCCAGCCCGGACAAGCCTGGATTCATGCAGGGACTGCTTCTCGTGACCAAGCTCGTGGTGGACAAAAAATCAGGTAAAATCCTGGGCGCGCAGTGCGTGGGCCCCGGTGACGTGAGCAAGCAGCTCGCGATCTGGGCCATGGCCATAAAAGGCGGCCTCGCAGTCGAAGACATGGTGAACGCGGACCTCCCCTATGCGCCGCCCTTTTCGCTGGCCATCGACCATACCATCGCGACGGCCCATATCATGCAGAACAAACTCAGGGGCTTCATGAAGGGAATCTCGTGCAGTGAGGTCAAGGCCAAGGTCGACAGGGGAGAGAACCCCTTTATACTCGACGTGCGCGGACCCGACGAATACGAGCAGATGCGCCTCGGGATCGGCGAGCGGCTCATCCCCCTGGGCGCGCTGCGCGCACGGCTCGCCGAAGTTCCGGCCGACAGGAACGCCGAGATCATCTGCTACTGCAAGATTTCCCTGCGGGGTTACGAGGCGGCCCGAGCGCTCGAGGGAAGGGGCTGGACCAACGTGAAAGTCATGGAAGGGGGGATCATGGCCTGGCCATATCCCAGAGAGAAATAAAATAACGTACACAGATTATTGTTGTTATACAGCTACTATATGATACAATAACAAACGGATAATCTTTTCAATCAGATGCCGTCAATGGCTGAAATTCATGTCAAGGAGGTGCTCCGATGCCTGAAGAATTCAAACCCGGTTGCGCCAGGCCCACCGGCGGCCCGGTCGGCGAAAAGCCGGTCGTCGCCGCAGCAGATGAAAAATCAAGCGTAAAGGAGGAACCAAAGGCCATGATCCAGGTAGGAAAAAAAGCCCCTGATTTCTCGGCGCCCGCCTATTATCAGGGAAAATTCGTTAACGTCAAGCTCTCGGAATATCTCGGCAAATGGACGCTTCTCTGCTTCTATCCCGGGGATTTCACCTTCGTCTGAGCGACCGAAATTTCGGCGGTCGCCGAAAAATATCCCGAGTTCCAGAAGCTCGGAGTCAACATCCTCTCGATGAGCATCGACAGCGTCTTCGTGCATAAAATGTGGAACGACAATGAATTGTCCAAAATGGTGAAAGGCGGCGTCCCCTTCCCCATGCTTTCCGATGCCGGAGGAAAAGTGGGCGCCGCGTACGGCATCTATGACGCCGACGCCGGGGTCGAGACGCGCGGCAGGTTCATAATCGATCCTGACGGCATCATACAGGGATTCGAGGTGCTCACGCCGCCGGTCGGGCGCAACGTGGCCGAATCGCTCCGGCAGGTTCAGGCGTTCCAGCTCGTGCGCGCAAGCAAAGGCGCAGAGGCCACTCCTTCGGGCTGGAAACCCGGCAAAGCGACGCTCAAGCCCGGCCCGGATCTCGTGGGCAGGGTATGGGAAGTCTGGAAAACGAGCATGGCCTTTGACGATTGATATTCCCCGGGGCGCCGCCCGGCGCCCCGTAAACCGCTTGCCATTATATCCCCGGACTGTATTAATGCTTGCGAGGTATTGTCAACCATGAACATTCCACGATATTCCCGCATCATTCTCACGGCTTTCGCATCGCTGTCGGTTTTTATATCGGCGTCATTCATTCCCGCTCACGCCCGGGAATCCGGCAAGTACACGGATCCGCGTCGCTTCATGCGCGCGAAGGTCGAGAGGATCGAACGGAATAAAATCAGCCATGAATACGTTTCGCTGGTCGAAGTTAAGGTACACCTGAGAGTCCTTGACGGAGAGGACAAGGGAAAAGAACGGATCGCCGTTTACCGCGGCGAAGACGATATGCCCAGGGACATTTTCTACAAGGAAGGCGACACGGTTTTCATAGGCATCTCGACCATGGATGACGCGGATGCGGTCGAACAGGTCTCGATCTATGACGTTGACAATTCATTCGGAATCATCATCCTCGGCGCCCTTCTTGTCGCATGCATCGCGCTCGTGGGCAGACTGCGGGGATTCTTTTCAATACTGTCCCTTATCGCGACCATTGTCCTGATCTTCTATGTCATGGTCCCGCTTACCCTCAAGGGGCATTCTCCCCTGCCCATCGCGGTCGGAACCGCGCTTTTCGCGATCGCCATCAGCGTGCCCATAATACTCGGCCTGAAGCGCAAGACCATAGCGGCAGCTCTCGGTGCGTCCGTTGGCGTCATCCTCGCCGCCGCGCTCGCATTGTTTTCGGGATGGATCATGCACCTGTCGGGCATTGTCACCAACGAGATGATGACAGTCTTCTACGCCTCCGACGTCGAGGTTGACCTGCGCGGTCTCGCCCTTGCCGGGATCGTGATCGCGGCCCTGGGCGCGATCATGGACGTGTGCATCTCGATCGCCTCAGCGGCCGAAGAGATATTCACCGTGCACCCGGATATTTCGGCCGGCAGGGCATTCAGGTCGGTCATGACCGTAAGCTCCGACATGCTCGGCGCGACGGTGAATACCCTGCTCTTCGCCTATGTGGGCAGCTCGCTGCCTCTAGTACTCCTCATCGCCATGAAGTTCGACCCGGGCATGCCGGTCATGCTGATATTCAACTACAACCCGGTGCTTTCGGAGTTGGTGAAATCGGCCGTGGGATGCATCGGCATGTTCCTGAGCATGCCCGTGACCGCGATCATCTGCATCGAGCTGAATAAAAAGAAAAGGGCCTCACTGAATTAAGACATTCTCTCATCAATAACAGCTGCTGTTCGCTTTCATGTCTGTCGGTCGGAATTCACGATCTGAGTGTCGCAACCACCCTCAGCGGGTTCAGGATGATTTCCAGTGCATCAAGTATCGAGGGGCAAACCATATCCGCGTTCAAGACTGATACCGCGGCAGCGCCTTCGGCCTGTATGACCGCAATGCCAAGACCGGCCTGCTTCAGCATCAGGGCGTCATTTCGCCCGTTGCCGACCGCAATCACCCTGTCGGGACCGAGCGCTGAAATATATTTTGCCTTTTGAATGTCCTGATTTGCGGCATCGAGAAGTCCGATTTTGCACGATATGCCTTCGAGCCTGGCAGGGGCGTTCCCGAAAGTATCTGCCGTGACCACGTGGATTTCAAGGATGCCGGCAATCTTATTCAAAGCGTCCCTCACTCCAGGAATCAGCGTTCCGTCGACAGCGACGGTGCCGTTGAAATCCAGAACAAGGTGTTCAGCCCTGATGATTTTAAACCCTGGAATGTTATATTCTATCATTGGCAACCCTGCCCGGATGCAGCAACTCGCGCGATATGCCGCATACGGCAGCCTTCAATCATTCTCATCGAACAGCCAGGAAATATGCGAGCACCGCGACGCCGAGCGCGATACGGTAGTACCCGAAAGGCGCGAAATCGTGCTTTGATATGAAGCGGATGAATGCAGCGATCACGCCGTATGCCACAGCGAATGACACGAAAAAGCCGATCGAAAGCCGGATCATCTCGGTCTCGCCCATGACCGAACCGTATCTGAAAAGCGAGTAGCCCGAGGCGGCCGCCATGGTCGGGATGGCGAGAAAGAACGAGAACTCGGCCGCGACGGTGCGCGAGGCCCCGAGCATCATGGCGCCGATGATCGTCGCTGCAGAACGAGAGGTCCCCGGAACCATGGCAAGGCACTGGACGAGACCGATCACAAAAGCGGTTTTATAACCCATGACATCCATATCGAGCATCCGGACTTTGCGCTCGGTCTTTTCAATGATGATGAGTATGACCCCGCCGACGATGAGCGCAGCTGCGACGACAAACGGATTGAAGAGGTAAGCCTTGATATGCTTCCAGAACAGAAAGCCGACTACAAAGGCCGGTAAGACGCCAACCATGGTCTTCAGCCATATCGAAAACGAGCGCCTGCGCTCATCTGCGTCCTTCGATGTTATGAACGAAAAGAGCCGGTTACGGTATAAAACGACGACCGCCAGGATCGCCCCGAGCTGGATAACCACGTCAAACATCTTGGCGAACGGCCCGGTGAAACCGGTGAATTCATTGACTATGATCAGGTGGCCCGTTGACGAGATCGGCAGGAACTCGGTTACCCCCTCGACGATTCCGAGAAGGGCCGGAAGTACGTACTGGTCGAACATTGGTGTATCCTCACGGTGAAATGAATGTCCAAGTGAGCAGATCGGGCGCGGGTTGTCAGCAAAAAAATGTCTGGAATTAATTCTTTTTAAAGAACTATAGTGGATAATACATGATTCTCGTTCGTACAGATAAGCAGGAAAAAAATTCCCAGCTATAATCCCCTGTAGACTTCTTTTCGATGTCGTATTCGGACAACTATAATAATCAGCGTGTTATCCTTTATTTCATAGATTATTCTGTAATTACCGGAACGAATTCTAAAAGCATCTCTATTTTTAAGCTTTTTATATCCCCTTGGCCTTGGATTAATCGTCAGAGCATCAATGGCCTTATTGATATGTTCAACCTCTGATTCCGGAATTAGTTTATAATCCCTGAAAGCTGAAGATGTAAGAAAAATCTCGAACATGAGGTCAACGCTTGACACTCTTCCATGAAGCAGATGCTTTTAAATCACGTTTTGCGCGGTCATAGGCAGCGATATCTTCCAGCTCTTCTATATATTCAATTATTTTATCATAATCTTTTTTTGTCAGGATCACGCTTGTCGGTTTACCTTTGTTGTCCACGATATATTTTTCTTTAACTGGTATCATTGTCTGCAATGCCTCTTAATTTCTACGATAGTTTTCCCGGAATGCATAAATTACTCTTATAATGTTTTCCATCAATTCATTCTATTAAGATATAGCGGTATATTTCAAGAAAAAAACCTGAATCCGAGAGAGGAATAGAAGTTAAGCTTTATCTGCTGGTCACACTATTCATCCCCCCGCATTTTATTCTTGAAATCCCGGGCCGCACCCCGCATTCTACCCTTAATCACGATGCTGATTTACACCCCTCCCTTGATGGGAGGGGCCAGGGGAGGGCGATCTTCAGCAGACGGGAAAATCAGCTGTTACTTCTCCCCCACCTAACCTCAGTCAGGGCTTTGTAATCATCCTGATTGCCACTGACACGACGGCATCCTGTCGTCAGCCCCATCGAGGGGGAGGGACTATCGGGTTTTATTGCATCATCAATACCAGGACACAGGTAAAACACATGCCATACAAAAACCTCAGGGAATTCATACACGCGCTCGAGAAAATCGGCGAGCTGAAAAGAATCGGCGCAGAGGTCGACCCGTACCTCGAGATAACCGAGATTGCAGATCGTGTCAGCAAGTCGAACGGGCCCGCGCTGTTGTTCGAGAAAGTCAAGGGCTCACCGTATCCCCTGCTCATCAACGCGTTCGGGAGCTTCAGGCGGATGCAGCTCGCCCTGAACTGCGAAAGCTTCGACGACATCGGCGGCCGCATCGGGGCGCTGCTGAAAATCCAGCCGCCCGCGGGCATCCTCGACAAGATAAAAACACTCTTCACCCTGAAGGAGATCGCCTCATACGCGCCCCGCACCGTAAAGAAGGCGCCGTGCCAGGACACGGTGCTCACCGCTGAAGGCGACGCGTCGAAAAAACTCCTCGACCTGCTGCCGATCCAGACCTGCTGGCCCGCGGACGGCGGCCCGTTCATCACCCTGCCCCTTGTCGTGACAAAAGACCCCGACACGGGCATCCAGAACCTCGGGATGTACCGCATGCACAGGTACGACGACAGTTCGACCGGCATGCACTGGCAGTACAACAAGGACGGCGCGCGCCATTATGAAAAATACAGAAAGGCAGGCAGGCGGATGGATGTCGCCGTGGCCCTGGGCGGCTGCCCTGCCGTGACCTACGCCGCAACCGCGCCGTTGCCACCCGACATCAACGAGCTCATGTTCGCCGGATTTCTCGAGTCCCGGGCCATCGAAGTGGTGAAGGGCAAGACCGTGGACCTCATGGTGCCGGCCGAATCCGACTTCGTGATCGAGGGCTACGTCGACCCGGACGACACCCGCATTGAGGGACCCTTCGGCGACCACACCGGCTTTTACTCGCCCGCAGACGTGTACCCGGTATTTCACGTGACCTGCATCACCGCGCGGGCAGATGCGGTGTATCCCTCGACCATCGTGGGCAAGCCGCCCATGGAGGACTGCTACATGGCCAAGGCCACCGAACGCATATTCCTCCCGGTCATGAAGCTCATCGCGCCCGAAATCGCCGACATCAACCTGCCCATGGAGGGCGTGTTCCACAACTGCGCGCTCGTGTCGATCGAAAAGAAGTACGCGGGCCAGGCCAAGAAGGTCATAAACGCGCTCTGGGGGATGGGGCAGATGGCCTCGACCAAGTGCATCTGCGTGTTCGACCATGACATCAACCTCGCCGACTCCGGCACCGTTCTCTGGAAGCTTTTAAACAATGTAGACCCGGGCCGCGACTTCCTGTACTCGCAGGGACCGCTCGACGCGCTCGACCACTCGGCCTCGTATCCGAACTTCGGCGGCAAGCTCGGCATCGACGCGACCCGTAAAACCCGCGAGGAGGGGATGGGACGCGAGTGGCCGGATGAAATCAGCATGAAGCCCGAAATCGTCGAGCAGGTCACACGGAGGTGGAAGGAATATGGACTTTAAGAAGTTCTCTCAGCTGGTCATGATCGAGCAGACCACGTTCGCGCTGCCCTTCGCCTACATCGGCATCCTCTTCGCCGGCGGCGGAAAATTGACCGACTGGCTCTGGTGCACGATCGCACTCGTGGCAGCCCGCACCGCGGGCATGTCGTTCAACCGCGTGCTCGACGCGCGCATCGACGCGAAAAACCCGCGCACCGCCGACCGTCTGCTTCCCAGGGGAGAGGTCCAGGCCAGGGATGTCTGGGCCATCGCGATCGCCTCATCTCTTGTTCTCGTGTTCTCGGCCTGGATGCTCAACACGCTGGTGTTTTACCTGTCGTTCGTCGCGGTCGGACTGCTCTACACCTACTCGCTCTTCAAGCGCTTCAGTCCGAGTTCGCATTTTTACCTGGGCGCGATCGAAGCTGCCGCCCCGGTCGGCGGATATCTCGCAGTGACCGGAAAATTCGAGGTTATGACATTCGTTCCCGGCGCAGCGATACTGTTCTGGATCGCGGGCATCGACATCCTGTACGCGGTGCAGGACATTGAATTCGACCGAAAGGAGGGACTGCATTCGATTCCGGCGCGCATCGGCAGGGAGCGCTCGCTCGCACTGTCGGTCGTATGCTACGGCCTGGCCTTCTCGTCGCTGGTGCTCGCGGGCTGGGGCGGGGGCATGACGACCATGTACTGGGCCTCGCTCGTGGTCGTGGCGTACCTGTTTGTACGACAGCAGATGCTGGCGCGGGATACGAAGCATCCATTCGAGGAACAGATGAAGCTGGTTTTTTCGCTCAACAAATATGTGTCGCCCGCGATATTCATCGGAGCGCTGCTCGACGTATTCATCCGCTGGTATTTATAAATTACGGTTTGAGCCGCTGCGCGATGGGTATGCGCCTGCCGATGCCGAAGGCCTTGGTGGTCACCTTGATCCCGGGTGCGGCCTGGAGCCTCTTGTACTCGTTCACGTTCACTGCGCGCAGCACGCGGCTGACCGTGGCCTGGTCGAACCCCGCGGCGACGATCTCCTCGGAAGATTTTCTCTCCTCGATGTACAGCGCGAGTATCGCGTCGAGCACCTCGTAGGGCGGCAGCGAGTCCTGGTCTTTCTGGTTGGGCCGAAGCTCGGCGGAAGGCGGCTTCTCAATGGTGGGCAGGGGGATGATTTCCCTGTCGCGGTTCACATTGGCTGCAAGCGCATACACCATGGTCTTGGGGATGTCGGATATCACCGCCAGGCCGCCCGACATGTCGCCGTAGAGCGTGCAGTATCCCATGGCGAGCTCGGACTTGTTGCCGGTCGTGAGCAGGAGCGCGCCGGTCTTGTTGCTCACCGCCATCAATAGATTTCCCCTGATGCGGGCCTGGATGTTCTCCTCGGTGACGTCCTCGGGCAGCCCGGCAAAGAGCGGCGCAAGGTCTTCCCTGAACCGGTCATACAGCGCGCGGATGGGGATCTCTTCGATGCGGATGCCGAGGTTTTTCGCGAGCGAGACCGAATCGTCCACGCTGCCCCGGGAGGAATACATCGACGGCATGGTGATGCCGGTCACGTTATCGGCCCCGAGCGCCTCGACCGCGAGCGCCGCAGTGAGCGCCGAGTCGATGCCGCCTGACAGTCCGATGACGACCTTCGAAAACCCGCACTTGCGCACGTAATCGCGCAAACCCAGAACGAGCGCGCGCCTCACATCGTCGATATCGTCATCGTCGACCGAGATTTCCCGACCGGCAGAATCGTCGTGCATGAAGAAATCCTCATCGAAGCCCCGGCCCTTCGCCAGGAGTCTTCCCTGCCTGTCGAAGCACAGGCTGCTGCCGTCAAACACCAGGCTGTCATTGCCGCCGACCTGGTTCACGTAGACCAATTCCACGGCGGAATCACGCGCGACATGGGAAAGCATCTCTCTCTTGGCCCTGTTTTTTCCCACGACGAACGGCGATGCCGAAATGTTTATGATTGTGTCCGCGCCCTGCGACACGAGAGCGCGCACGGGGTCGAAGTCGTACCTGCGCATTTCCATGAACCTGCTATCGCTCGAGGAAAGCACGTTCCACACGTCCTCGCAGATGGTGACCCCGATCTTTCTGCCCATGAACGGCACCACGCGGTGGTCGCGCGCCGGGGAAAAATACCGGTGCTCGTCGAACACGTCATAGGTCGGAAGCAGCGTCTTGCAGTGGCGCGAAACTATTTTGCCATCGGCCATGAACGCGGCCGAATTGAAAAGCATGGGGGGATGGTCGCGGTCGATATTGACGCACCCGCAGATGACCGCGATCCCTGCGGCGTGGCGCGCGATCTCCTCGATCGAGGCCAGGTTGTCCCGAATGAGCTTGCGGTTCTCGAGCAGGTCGAGCGGCGGGTACCCTATGGTCGCCATTTCGGGAAACACGACTAGGTCGGCGCCCGCCTCCTTCGCCTTTTCTATGAAGGATAGTATCTTTTTCCTGTTGCCGTCGATATCGGCCACGATGGGGTTTATCTGCGCTATGGCTGTTTTCATTATGCGACCGTTATTAGTAGATTGAACGCCTGTATCATCATCCCCCTGCTCGTGTTGTCAATATTGTTTTATAGATAGTTGGTGCTCTGACCCCATCCAGGGGAATTTACCACAGAGCCACAGAGGGGATGAATATGGAAACCGTCATCCCGTACCCGCTTTCCCGGGCATGACTGAGTTTATACTATCATCGAGAGGAGGACCATCGGGCCGATTTCGCGATCCTTCAGGAATACCGTCTTTTCATTGACTCCCGAAGGATTGCCACGGCCTTCTGATGAAGGCCATGCAATGAAACTATAGGCAATTGGTATGCACTAACCGGATATACTCCAAGCCCCTATTTCCCTCAATGCTCTGACCCCATCCCCGCAACTTCTGCGCCTCGGTGTCTCTGTGGTCATCTTCTTTTTTAATAAAGAAAAAAACCTGAAACCCTGAAAAAGTCTTGAAAAAAACGACGGCATTTTTACTCTGTCCAGTACCTTTCTGCTAAAAGCATGAATTTTAGCAGCATATTCCACAGGAAGGAGACAACGATGATCAACTACGAACTTACTGTCCTCTTGCGCCCTAAAACCAGCGAGACTATCCTGGTGAAAGTCAGGGAAATCCTCCAGAAATTCAACGTCAAGATCAACGAGGAGCCGGCCGGATGGGGCCAGAAAAGGCTCGCGTATGAAATCGACGGTGAGCGCGAGGCCTATTACTTCTTCGCACTTATCGAAGCCACGCCCGACTCGGTGTCGAAAATCATCAGCGAGTTCAGGCTCATCCACGACATCTTGAGGTTTCTTTTCGTAAAAATCGAAAAAGCGAAATCAGCCTGATGGAGGTGCCTAAATGGCCGGAGATCTGAACAAAGTCATACTGATCGGGAGACTGGTCAGGGACCCGGAACTTCGCTACACTCCCAACGGTTCTTCCGTAGCAAGTTTTTCTCTCGCGAACAACCGGACCTATGTCGCCAACGGTGAAAAAAAGGAGATCGTGTCCTTTTTCAACTGCGTAGCTTGGGGCAAGACTGCCGATGTCATAACCCAGTACTGCAAGAAAGGCAACCGCATGGGTATCGAGGGGAGACTCCAGCAGAGAAGCTGGGAAGATCAGCAGGGAAACAAGCGGTCCACGGTGGAGATAACGGTCGAGAACTTCCAGTTCCTGACCCCGCGGGAATCCGGGTTCGAACAAGCGGCCGAGATGCCGCAGGCCGAGAACGAAATACCGGCCGCAGGCGGGCCCGGAGTCGACAACCCGTTTTCTGACGACGATATACCGTTCTAGGAGCATAATCCATGTCCCATTGTACCGGCCGGGCCGGCAGAGGGACCTAAAAAGAAACTCACACGCTGCAATGCAAGGAGACACAAATGACTGAAGAGATAAAAAACACCGAAGCGCCGGCACCGGCGGAATCAACTGAAGAGAAACCGGCCGCACAGCCGAAAGAATACCAGAGAAGGGAAGGCCAGAGCGGCCCGTATCGTCCTCGCCCCAGACAGCAGTTCAGGGACAGGGACGACGACGGCAAGGAAGACAGGGGCGGAGACCACCAGCACCGCTACCCGAAATTCAAGAAAAAAGTGTGCAGATTCTGCTATGACAAGAACCTGGCGATCGACTACAAGGACACGAATACGCTCAACCGTTTCATAACCGACCGGGGCAAAATACTTCCCCGCAGGGTGACCGGTACATGCGCGAAGCACCAGAGGCTCATAGCCGTTGCCATCAAGCGGGCCAGAATCATCGCCCTTGTGCCGTTTATCGAGAAATAGCGCGAAGTGGCTCCGGCGCTCGTAATCTCCATGGCCGGGCTTGCGCTGCTGGCCGGAGCGGCGTACCTCGCCTACCGGTTCCAGTGGCGGGCCATTGCGGCGATAGCGCCGCTGTGCTGCGGACTGATGTTTTTTTCGGTAGCCGGCCAGAGCACTGCGAGCCTGGTGACGCCTCTGGTCCTGGGGACCGCCGGCGGCCTGACATTCAGAAAAGGGGCCGGGCTCAAGACATATCTGGTCGCAACCACGCTCGTTCTTGCGGCGACCATGACCGGTAACTATTATTACATGCTTATCGAAAAGAAGACCGATATGCTTGAAATATCCCGTTCGGAAATGGCGTCGGTGATGGAGCAGAACGAGGCGCCGGCCGACCTCAGAGAAAGCATACTCGGGGATTTCGACAGGCACCGGGAAACGATAAAGGGCGTGATACCCTTCATATTTTTCCTGAACGCTCTGGCGATGTCCTCGCTGGCGTACCTGGGCATGAAAGTGTTTTTTTTACGGTATACATCCGGGCCCCGGTCAGCCGGACTCGAGTTTTTCAGACTCAATGATTTCACGATCGCGGCGCTCATTTCCGGGCTGGCGGTCTTTTTACTGGTTGACAGCAGCCGGTACTGGCATGTATATTCCGTCGGGTTGAACCTTCTTCTTTTCTCGGCGGTTTTTTACTGCATCCAGGCCGTCGGCGTGATCAAGTTCATGATAATCAAGAAAGGGTTGCCCCTTTTTCTGCTGCCGGCGGGGTTTTTAGTTCTGGCTATTCTTGGGATTCAGGCGCTGGTTTTCACTTTGATTTTACTGACAGGATTTGGAACACTGGACTTCTGGGCCGACTTCAGGAAGCTCGGAGGAAATTCAAATATCAGGAGCGAACAACAATGAAAGTAATACTTCAGAAAGATATCCCGAACCTCGGCGACGCCGGCGACATCAAGGAAGTCGCAGACGGATACGCGCGCAATTTTCTGCTGCCGAAAAAGCTGGTGATCGCGGCAAACGAATCGAGCAAAAAGGCGATGGATCACCAGAAGCGGCTGATCAAGATCAAAAAAGAAAAAAGAAGGAAAGAGGGAGAAAAGATCGCCGGCGATCTTTCCGGGGCCGTCCTCAACTTCACCGCGCAGGCCGGAGACGAGGACAAGCTGTTCGGGTCGATCACTTCCATGGACATAGCGACAAAGCTCCAGGAAATGGGATACAAGATCGACAAAAGAAAGATCGTGCTCGAAAACCCGATCAAAAAGATCGGAGAGCACGAGATTGTCATCAAGCTCGCCGAAGGGCTGACATCCAAGGTTAAAGTGGTCGTCGAAAAGGTGCAGTAAATGTCGCCTGACCGCCTGCCGCCTCAGGACATAGACACCGAATCCGCATGTCTTGCCGCGGCGCTTCTCAACAAGGAAGCGCTGCTCAAGGTAACAGAAATCCTCCAACCGGAGGATTTTTACCTTGAAAGGTACCGGACCATCTTCCAGGCCATAATCGAGCTCGAACAGAAAAACCTTCCGGTCGACCTGGCCACGCTCAAACAGAAACTCCGCGACCAGAACATCCTCGAATCAATCGGCGGGGACGCGACCCTGGTCGACCTCTACCAGTCGGCCTCCACGTCGGCGAACGCCGAATTTTACGCCAAACGCATCAAGGAGCTCAGCGTCCGCAGAAAGCTCATCGACGTTGCGACCGACTCGATCGAGAAATGCTATGACATGATGATCGACACCGAGGAGCTCATCGACACTGTCGAGAAAGACATCTTCGACGTGACCGAAAAGCAGATCACCGGCGAAATCCAGAACATCGGCGACGTCATGGACGACACGCTCAACCTGATCGGCAAGTGGGTCGACACCAAGAAAATCGTGACTGGAGTGGCGTCGGGATTCGGAGGGCTTGATGAGCTCCTCACCGGCTTTCACGGCTCGGAGCTCATCATCGTGGCGGCCCGTCCCGGCATGGGAAAGACCGCGTTCGCCCTGAACGTGATGAACCATATCGCGCTGCGCGAATCCCAATCCGCCCTGTTCTTCTCTCTCGAGATGCCTTCGATACAGCTGGGCATGAGGATGCTGTGCATCGAGGCCATGATCGATTCGCACCTGGTAAGGACCGGACGGATCAGCGGCGAAGAAGTGAAAAAGCTCATGAGCGCGGCCCAGAAGATCAAAAAGACCGCGCCGATCTTCATCGACGACACTCCCTCGTCGACCATCCTCCAGATGAGAAAGAAAGCGCGCAGGATGGCAAAGAGCCACAAGCTCGGCGTGATCATCGTCGACTATCTGCAGCTCATCTCGGGCCCTTCCCGGATGGAGCGCCACCAGCAGATAGCCGAAATCTCCCGGTCGCTCAAGCAGATGGCCCGCGACCTCGACGTGCCCGTGATCGCGCTCTCGCAGCTCTCGCGCGCCGTGGAATC
>ERZ795055.1407-NODE-1407-length-19377-cov-20.576597_pt1 | contig 19377 bp, 9 predicted proteins | sample MGYA00375139_ERZ795055 | MGnify/ENA primary metagenome ERZ795055 (study PRJEB30184, sample SAMN05720283) | anaerobic digester metagenome | isolation source: active sludge of municipal wastewater-treating anaerobic digesters | place: USA | collected 2015-01-23 ... | reverse complement strand
ACTCGAACCCGCGACCCTAACCTTGGCAAGGTTATGCTCTACCAACTGAGCTACTTCCGCGAGTGGGTGTGAGGGTGGGTGTGGGGGTGGGTGTGGGGATTAGAGAGTGGGTGTGTGTGTGGGTGTGTGTGTGGGTGTGGGGGTGGGATTTGGGGAGGACAAAGGTACGAATAGATTTATTTCAGTCAAGGGAAAAATTCAGCCTTTGAGTCTTTTTTTAATCTCATTCAGTTTCATCAGGGCTTCAACCGGAGTTAAGGTGTTTATATCCAGATTGATAAGCATATCCCTTAATTCCTCCAGCAAGGGATCATTGAGCTGGATGAAGCTCAGCTGCATCTCATCCTTCCTTCCTTTCCCCTTAGCCTCAGCTTTTTGTTTTTTACCTTCTTCCTTACGATCGTGCGAGGCTTCGAGCCATTGCAGCACCTCTCCCGCCCGGCTGATGACCGAAGCGGGCATGCCGGCCATTCGGGCCACATGGATCCCGAAGCTGTGTTCCGTTCCGCCGGGGACGATCTTTCGAAGGAAAAGCACTTTATTCCCCACTTCTCTGACGCTGACGTGATAGTTGCGTATCCTTTCCATCCCCTGGGCCATTTCGTTCAGTTCATGATAATGGGTTGCGAAAAGGACCTTTGGTCTGGCAAGCGGATGATTATGAAGGTATTCTGCTATAGACCAGGCGATGGAAATGCCGTCATAGGTACTGGTTCCCCTGCCGATCTCATCTAACAGCACGAGGCTGCGGTTGGAGATATTATTGAGGATGGAAGCGGTTTCATTCATTTCCACCATAAAGGTGGATTCACCGGAGGAGATATTGTCGGATGCCCCCACGCGGGTGAAGATCTTGTCGACCAGTCCGATACTGGCAGAAGCGGCAGGCACGTAACAGCCGAGTTGAGCCATGAGCACGATGAGGGCGGTCTGGCGCAGGTAAGCCGATTTTCCCGACATATTGGGCCCGGTGATGATCAGGATCTGCTGTTGGTGGTTATCGAGGAGTACATCATTGGCCACATAGGTTTCGCCGGGGGGAAGCTGTTGTTCGATGACGGGATGGCGACCGTCGCGTATATCGATGACGAGCCCCTCGTTGACAGATGGTCTGCAATAATGATTCTTTTCTGAGACGAGGCTGAACGAATGCAATACGTCGAGCCGGGCAAGGAGTCCGGCATTCAGCTGTACCGGAGCGATATAGTCGGATATGGCCAGCACCAGGTCGGAGAACAGCCGCGCTTCGATGGCCAGCATCTTTTCTTCGGCACCCAGAATTTTTTCCTCGTACTCCTTGAGTTCATCCGTAATGTAACGTTCGCTGCCTACGAGGGTTTGCTTGCGGTGCCATTCCGGAGGCACCTTGTTTTTATGGGCATTGGTTACCTCGAGGTAATAACCGAAAACATTGTTGTACCCTATTTTCAGGGAGCTGATTCCGGTACGTTCAATTTCCCGCTGCTGCATGGCACTGAGGTAATCTTTTCCTGACCAGGCCAGGCTGCGCAGTTCATCTAACTCTGTGTCCACCCTGTCGGCGATGACATTACCTTTTCCGAGAGTAGCCGGCGGATCTTCCCTGATTTCGCGTCCGATCTTTTCGGCGATAAACTGGCAGGGGTTCAGTTGTTCTCCAATTTTATTAAAGGATGGGAGTTGTGCCCCGGTGCAGGCTGCTTTCACCGGGTGAATGGCATCGAGGGCCCTTTTGAGGTGGCGGATCTCCCTCGGGGTGATTCGTCCGACTGCAACCCTTGAAATAAGACGTTCCAGGTCGCCCGTCACGCGGAGGTTTGCCGCAATGGTATCTCTAAGTCCCTGATTTTCGAGCAGGTGGCCGACAATATCCAGTCTTTCCTCGATGGGCAGTTTGTCTTTCAGCGGCAGGGCGATAAAGCGTTTCAGCAGGCGTGCACCCATGGGGGTCAGGGTGTGGTCGAGGATGGAAAGCAGGGTGGCGCCCTGTTCGTGAGGCGAAGAAAGCAGTTCAAGGTTGCGGATCGTAAAGCGGTCGAGCCAGACATGGTGATCCTCATCGAGACGGGTGATCCTGCTGATATGGGACAGTTTGTCGTGCTGGGTTTCAGAAAGATAATGCATGCAGGCACCGGCCGCAATGACCCCTGGTTTGTATTCCTCCACCCCATATCCCTTCAGGGAAGTGGTCCCGAAATGACGCAGCAGCAATTCCTCTGCAAATTCATGTGTAAAGACCCAATCATCGAAAGTATTGATATAGAAGCGATTGCCAAAAACATCGCAGAAATCCTGTCTTTTGTTTTTCTGTACGATGACTTCATTGGGATGGAGGCTTTGGAGCAGCTTATCGAGGTATTCGTTGCTGCCCTGGGCGAGGAAGAATTCTCCGGTGGAGACATCGAGGAAGGCGATACCGCTGTGCTGTGGCATGAGATGCACGGCGGCAAGGAAGTTATTCTCCTTGTTTTCCAGTATCTTATCGTTGTATGTGACCCCGGGCGTCACCAGTTCGGTAACGCCTCTTTTCACCAGCTTTTTCGTCAGTTTGGGATCTTCGAGCTGGTCGCAGATGGCAACGCGATGCCCGGCCCTGACGAGTTTGGGAAGGTAGGTATCGAGGGAATGGTGCGGAAAGCCGGCAAGTTCCACGAAGCTGGCCGCTCCGTTGGCCCGTCTGGTGAGCACAATGCCAAGGATGGCCGAGGTTTTCACGGCATCTTCCCCGAAAGTCTCATAGAAGTCGCCTACCCTGAAGAGCAGCAAGGCATCGGGGTATTTCGCCTTGACGGAGAAATACTGCTTCATGAGGGGGGTTTCCACAATTTTTTCGGCCATGGCTGGCTGCGGTTCATTTTTCACAAAAATACAGTATGTTTGATGACTGATAAGCAGTTGCCGTTTCATTTATCAACATTCTTCACCACAGCCACTGCCCGATGAAGAAACTGACAAACCCTGAGCTGAACAGGATGGATGCCGGTGCATTTCGCAAGGCTGAAAAGTTACCGGTATGGATTATCCTCGACAACATCCGGAGCCAGCACAATATCGGTTCGGTCTTTCGCAGCACGGACGCTTTCAGGGCGGAGGGCATCAGTTTGTGCGGCATATCTGCCGTCCCGCCTCACCGCGAGATTCACCGCACGGCGCTCGGAGCGGAAGACAGTGTGGCCTGGCGGTATTTTCAGGAAACTGTTGATGCCGTGAAAACACTCAGGGAACAAGGCTACCTGGTGGCAGCCGTGGAACAGGCAGAAGGATCGGTGATGCTGCAGCATTTCGTTCCGGAGCCCGGCAGAAAACTCGCCCTGGTGTTCGGAAATGAGATTCACGGGGTGGACGAATCCGTGATGGACCTGGTTGACCTATGTATCGAAATACCACAGTTCGGAACGAAGCATTCATTCAATATTGCGGTGAGTGCCGGCATCATCCTCTGGGAGGTGACAGTTAAACTGGGATTGTTTGCATCGGAGACCGGCGAAGGCAAAGAAAAAAATCAGTTTTGAAAACAACATATACCGAAAGAAAGCAGGAATGCGAAAAATGTGTTCCCAGAGTCATCGGTATAACTGAATCTAAGTGAAAACTGCTTCGCATTTTCATTAAGATTCAGTATATCTTACACTTTGACTGTATCGATAAATATTTTTGGTTTTCATTCTTTAATCATTACCTTTGCACACTTATAGATGTTTACCCGGACAATTTTCATTGAATAACAATAAAACCATGAATGTTATGAGGAAGATCAACTTCATTTATCAGGCTGTCATCATGCTTCTCATTGCTGTTGTTTTCAGCAGTTGCGGGATCGGCAAGATGGTGAAGAAATACCCGGAGGTCAAATTCCAGGCCAATCCCGAAGTTCTGGAGAACCACGGTGGCAAAGTGACGGTGAACATCAAGGGAGATGTTCCGCCCAAGTATTTCCATAAAAAAGCTGCCCTTGTTTACCAGCCCGTCATTAAGTACGATGGCGGGGTGAAAGAACTTAAGCCGATCATCCTGAAAGGAGAAAAAGTACAGGGCGACGGAATCACCATCAACAAAAAGACCGGCGGCAGCTTCAGCTACACTGATGTGTTTGAATTCATTCCGGAGATGACGGCCTCCACCCTGGAGGTGGCACCCGTGGGTTTCATCGCCAAACAGGATGTGCCGCCTGCCATGAAAAAAGCCGACGCCAAACTCAATCCAAAAGCCGTGGAGTTTGCCAACCGTAAATTCGGCGACGGAGTAATCAACACCTGTTCAAAGATCTACCACGACGAAGAACTTGTCTTGGCGAACAAAGAAAATGTCACCCGCCTGATCCGGGGTTCAGAGAAAGACTTTTATGAAAAAGAAACCGTAGTCACCAATAAGGCCAATATCTACTTCGTGGTGAACATGTCGGACCTGAACCTCTCCTATAAACTCAACAAGGACAATGAGGCGAAAAAAGTGCTTGACAGCCTGAGTTCTTTCCTGAAACTGGAGTGGACCGTCAAATCCATCAACATCGATGCCTGGGCCTCTCCCGAAGGCGAGGAAAGCCATAACCAGGGACTCTCCGACAGGAGAAGCAAGACCGGTCAGGATTATCTGGTGAACTTCTATAAGAAATTTAAAAAAGAGAAAGCCAAAGCACTGAAAATCAAAGAAAAAGACGTGACCTTACAGGAGATCACCTACAACCCGGTGGCCCATGGAGAGGATTGGGAAGGGTTCATGAAAGCTGTTTCCGCATCCGCCATTCCTGATAAGAACACGATTATCAACGTAGTGAAATCCCAGCCCGATCCCATGAAGCGTGAGCAGGAGATTCGCAATATGACCGTGATTTATAAGGAGATAGAAGACATGATCCTGCCTCCGCTGCGTCGTGCAGAGATTACAGTGAATGCCTTGCTGCCCAAGAAAACAGATGAGCAGATTGCCCGCCTTTCGACCACTTACCCCGATTCACTGGACGTGAAAGAACTGCTGTATGCCGCCAGCCTGACGCAAGACGAAACCACCCAGATGAAAATTTACAAATCCCTTGCCAGCATTTATCCTTCTGACTGGAAAGGATTTAACAATGTGGGTTATGTGGCCCTGAACCAGGGTAATCTGGAGGAAGCCGGAAATTACCTTGACAAAGCCAATACCCTCTCACCAAACAATCCATTGGTTCTCAATAATTTGGGTGCTTTAGCTGCTAAGAAAGGGGACTTCAACGGTGCAAAGACCTATTATAAAGCCGCCCAGGATCTCGGGGTGAATGTGGACTACAACAAGGGGATACTGACCATCCTCGACGGCGACTACAAGACGGCCTCCAGCCTGCTGGGCGCAAAAAAATGCAATTACAACATTGCCCTGGTGCAGTTGCTCGGCGGGAATGCCTCCGATGCATCGAACACCCTCGGCTGTGCGACGGACAATGCCGAAAGGAATTACCTGATGGCCGTGGCCGGCGCCAGGATGAAGAATCAGGCCCAGGTGATGGAATACCTCAAGAAAGCCGTCAAAGAGAAACCCGCACTGAAAGCGGTGGCCGCCGAAGACAGGGAATTCATCAAGTTCTTCGACAGTGCCGATTTCCAGGCTATCGTGAAGTAAGATTTTCCTGCGTTTCCGGTCAATCTTTTTCCGGATTAAAAAACCCTGATATTCAATTGAATATCAGGGTTTTTTAATGACAGCATGCTCACCGCAACAAGACCACCATGCCATCTTTCTGTCTTCTACCTCCCTGGGCGGGGGTATACCTGATGAGGTAATGATAGACATCCTCCTTGCAGGTTTCTCCTTTAAAGCTGCCATCCCAGCCCAGCGCAGGATCCGTTGATCTGAAGACCACTCCGCCCCAACGGCTGAATATCAGCAGCTCATACTCCTTCATGCTCCCGGATATGCCGGGAAGAAAGACATCATTGATCCCGTTGTGACCGGGAGTGAATGCGTTGGGCACCCAGAGTTCGGTACAGGGGAATACATGAACGGTATCTACCACCGAACATGCCTGATTGGAAACCGTTACCAGGTAAACACCCGGCCTGCTAACCGTCAGGCTCTGGCCGGTGCCCCCGGTATTCCATTCATACAACAGGGTATCAGCAGTGCTTACCATTGCAGTAACCAAGGCTCCCTCGCACACATACATGGTATCCGGAAGGGAATAAACGGGGTCGGGAAGCACATGAAGTGTCACTTGGGTTGTTCCGATACAGCCATGTGCGTCGATACCCGTGATCAGGAACTGGGTGGTCTGCTCTGTTTCAACCAGGTAATGCCAATCAGGGAGAATGGTTACAGGCTCTGAAGGCGACCAGGTATAATCCGTGCATCCTGTGAGGGAGAAAGTGATGCTTGCATGCCTGCATGCCTCGGCCAAGGGAGGGTCAACATGGATTTCCGGGTTCGGATGGACGGTGATGTTTGCTGAATCCAGGCCATGGCAACCGGCATTGTTGTTATACTCGTAGCTGACGGTATGTGTTCCGGGGCCCGCGGCGGCAGGATCGAAAACATTCGAACTGATTCCGGGTCCGTGATAGGTTCCGCCGCCCGGCAGGGCACCTGTCAGGGTAAGCGGTTCTCCGGAAAGGCAAACTGACTGGAATACCGGCATCAGGATGTCGACATCCGCATTCTGGATAGTCACCCAGGCCGTGTCCTGCAATCCGCTTTCATCGGTCACCGTACAACAGTATGAACCGCCGCAGAGGTTCACGGCCGTGGCGTTGTTTTGAGCCAGGCAATCGCTCCAAAGGAAATCATAGGGAGGCGTGCCGCCGCTTACTGACACGGTTGCCGTTCCCGTGCAAGGGTTGGTCTGGAGGCAGGGCGGCAGGTTGCAATCTCCGTAAGTCGGATCGAAATCCTGGTCGATGGCCCAGGGCCCGCCGTCGGGCATGCGGCAAAGGCTCCTGCCCGTAATGGGAGCACCATGGGTGATGTAAGTCTTCTTAGTTGCAGGTATTTGTGTGAATGAGGCCAGGGTATTGGCAGGGGTACATCCTCCAGGCGGGTCGCAGGGGTGGGTGAACGGCTCGAAGTTGTACTGGTTGTTCCAGTAAATGGCATCCTGCGGAATCCCCTGATCATCGTAAAAGCAGAACCATCCGCCATTGTTCGGGAACCACAGGCGGTTGCCGTTGCCGTAACAGACCTGCTGGTTGTCGTCCACCACGATCTCGACCGTTTTCCCTCCATGCTGCACTAACTGGGATGCCGGCACCGCCGGAGCATTCACGCCCCTGACGATCACATAACCCGAAGGCGGCACGATGGTACCCGGCGGGAGTTCAAATCCGCCGGGGTAATCCAGGACAGGTGAGCCATCCGGTGCATTGTTCCCCAGAAAAAAGCAGGAAATATCGCGGGGACAGCAACTGTCGGGATTATACAGTTCAATCCATTCCCCTCTCCTTTCCCAGTCGGTACCTGTAATGGAGCCGTCTCCGTAAACAGGGCTGATCATCACTTCGTTGATCAGGATGGAGGCCTCATTGTAACTGCAACCGGCGCAGTACTGGTTCAATCCGGTCTGTGTGGTAATGATCAGTTGGGCTGGTGCCTCAGCGGACATTCCCATAGTCAGCATCATCAGCGGAATTCCTCCTCTGACAATAAAAGGTACCATCTTATTGCGACATTTCATAGCCCGCAGGACGAAAGGCGGGAACCTGTCAGCGAACCAGTGTGAGGACGCCTTTCAACAATTGTTTGCCGCTATCCCTGTTCCGGTAATAGATCACCCAGCCATACACACCGGGAGCACAGTAATCTCCCTGGAATTTACCGTCCCATCCTGCAAAGATATCATCAGATTCATATACCAGCTCTCCCCAACGCGTAAAAATCATGATCCGGTATTCCAGGAGCTCAACGGCAGATTTCACCATGAAATTTTCATTCAGGCCGTTTCCGTCAGGCGTGAAGGCCGAGGGTACCCACAGCACCGTACAGGGTAAAACATAGGTCGTATCTTCCATATGACAACCCTGGTTTGAAGCCATGACCCAATACGTTCCGGGTTCATTCACGACATAATAATTCGCCGTATTCCCGTCCTGCCACTGGTAGGCGATACCGGCCTCCCAGCCCGCGTTCAGGCTGTATGTTTCGTTATCGCATAGGTACAGGGTATCCGGCAGGTTCAATTCAGGTTTGGGGTAAACGGCCACATGAACCTGTATCTGGGACTCACAGCCTTCGGGACTGCTGCCAATGACAGTATAGGTTGTTGACTTGGCCGGCGAAGCCATCACCAGGGGAGAAGATGTACTGGAAAGCCCGGTGGCCGGTGACCAGTGGTAGGTGGCTGCACCCGCAGCGGTCAGTATGGTAAAATCACCATTACAGATGTTTGCTTCCGTGGGATTAATCGTAAGGACGGGAGCGGGATTCACAAACACGCCGGTCCTACCCTCGGCCTCACAGCCAAACTGATTGGTCACCGTAATGTAATAATATGTTGAAAAAGAAGGATTTACAATCCGGGCCGAGTCGGTGCTTCCATCATTCCACAGATAAGAAAGCGCACCGGAAGCCCATATGATGGCCTCTTCGCCGGGGCAGATAAACGTATCAGGACTCATGACCAGCAGGGGGAGCGGATTGACGGTGAGTTTCACGGAATCGGTCTTTGAACAGCCGTCCTGAGTAACAAGTACTGCGAAGGTGGTGGTTAGGGAGGGCCAGGCTAAGGGATCCGGGATATTGGCCGCACTCAGTCCGACGGCCGGCGTCCACTGATAAGTTCCTCCCCCGGAGGCCGATAATTGGACCGTATCTCCGAGGCAGAGGTTCATGTCCGGACCCGCATCGGCATCAGGCAAAGGTTTAATAACGAGCACCATGCTATCGGTGGAATCATTGCAAGCGGGAGCCGGACTGGCAGCGTGGAGGCTCAGGGTGACCGTTCCGGCGGTAATATCTGCGGTGGAGGGATAGTATATGGTATTGACTGCCACCGGATTGTTGAAGAATCCTGTTCCGGAGCCTGACCATAGGACACTCCCGGCATTCACAGTCGAAGCCAGTTGGAGAGGATATTCCTCTCCGGCACAGATGGTATCATCGGGGCCGGCAAATGCCACTGTCATGGGTGAAATACTTGCAAAGATGGTATCGTCGGCAGCCGGACAGGGATAGAGGCCGGCCGCTTCGAGTATCAGCACCACATTTCCTGTTGCAATATCCAGGCTTCCGGGCGTATAGGTGGCATTCACCAGGGAAGCATTATCGAAAGTCCCGTCACCCAGGCTAGTCCACTGCAGCTGTGAAGCATTCTGCACTGTTGCATCCTGGAGAAACAGCCAGGCTCCCTCACAGATCATGGTATCCGCTCCGGCATACACATCGGCCGGGTTGTTGACAAATACAGTGACCTGATCCGTAACCTGGTTAAAGCCGTCGCTAACGGTCAGAGAATACTGCGTTGTTACCGCAGGGCTTGCAAGCGGGTTGGCGACAGTGGCATTGCTGAGACCTGTCACAGGCGACCATATGTAGGTATATGACTGGTTTCCGCCTCCGGCCTGTGCCTGCAACTGGGTTGACGAGCCCAGACAGATAGTATCCGGATCGGCCAGTGGATTAACGGACAAGGGAAAACCGCTTACATGGACGATCACAGTGTCTGGCCTGGAAACACAAGCTGTCTGGTTGTTGGTGACAAGAAGCGTATAAGATTGATTAGCAGTGAGGTTGACAGTCTGCGGGGAAAGGATGTTGTTGGGGCCCGACAGCATGACAGCCGGTTGCCAGTTGATGGCACAATTGCTTCCGCAACCTGAGGATGAACCCGCCAGGCTGGTATATGTCCCGTAGTTTATTGTCTGGTCGCTTCCTGCAAAAGCAACCGGCAGGGGATGAACCTGCACGCTCACCGTGGCTGTACCCGGACAATCAAATACATTGGTGGCCGTAAGCGTGTAAATGCCTGCCGCAGCAGGCAACACACCGGCAACAAGCGGGTTCTGCAAGCTGGAAGTAAAGCCGCCGGGGCCCGACCACTGGTATGATGTCAAGCCGCCGGGACTGGCCGAGAGGTTGAGATTTGCGCCTTCACACAAGGGACTGTTGGAAGAGGCCACCGGCTGAGGCGAAGGATGTACCGTAATGAGAACGGAATCCTTGTCCATGCATGCATGATCATCAGTTAAAACAAGAACATAATATCCTGTTGATAAAACACTTACCGAAAAGGTAAAAGGACCTGGCAAGCTGCCTGTGAAGCCATCCGGGCCTGTCCACTGGTAATCATAGGGTGGTCCGTTCCCGCCTGATGCAGTGGCTGTAATGCTTACTGTCTCCCCCTGGCAGAGGACAGCCTGGGAAGCGGTAAGGGTTGCCTCCGGGTTTTCGAGTACAAGGATATCCTGTTGGGCCGTGATTGTGGAAGCACAGGCATGATCATCTGTAACCACAAGAAAATAGGTTCCCTGTTGTGAAGGCACGACGGCAGCGATGAAGGGTTCAGCATCAGCGGAGCTGAATCCCGAGGGACCTGACCACTGGTAGGTAAAGGGCGGCTGACCTCCGCTAACCGAAGAGCCGAATTGCAGGGGGCTTGCTTCACAAACCGCAGTATCCGCCACCAGGATTTGCGCGACAGGATTTTCATGCACGGTGAGGGTAAGCACTGCCTGCTGGGCCGAACTGCAGGCGTTCCCGTCGGTCACCGTCAGGCTGTATACTCCCGACTGCTGGGTCTGAGCAGCGGTAATTAGCGGATTCTGTGCCGGGGAGGAGAATCCTGAGGGGCCCGACCAGGTGTAAGAATACCCGGCACCGCTGCCACCGAAGGCGTTTCCTGCAAGTGTAACATCTGCTCCTTCGCAACAAACCGCAGGATAGGCGGCAGCGATGGCCAAAGGCAGGGAATGAACGGTCACGTTGACTGAGGCCGGGAAAGGTGAGACACAGGCATTTCCGTCTGTGATGGTCAGTTGGTAAAGGCCTGTGTTTGCTGCGGTCACATTATTGATGACCGGATGTTGCAATGCAGAAGTAAATCCGCCGGGACCTGTCCAGTTAAATGAGTATCCTCCTCCGCTGCCACCGGAAGGAAAACCGTTGAGTTGCAGATTATTCCCTTCACACAGGGAGGGTGCCGGGCTTGATGCGTTTGCCAGGGGAAGGGAATGAACCGTCAGGATGACTGAGGCGGGGATGAGGGATTCGCAGCCTGCGCCATCGGTTACCGCGAGAAAATACGTGCCGGAGACCACCGGCTGCACATTGGGCAGGATGGGGTACTGGCTGGTCGATGAAAAACCTTCGGGGCCGGTCCATACAAACTGATAACCCGCTCCGCTGCCTCCTGAAGCGCTCGCCTGAAGCTGGATTTCCCCGCCCGCACAGCTTACGGCTGGCGTTGCCGTTGCCAGGGGAACAGGATTGGGTTTGATAAGCACAGTTACAGCCGCGGGGGCTGAGTAGCAGTTGTTCCCGTCACGCACCACCAGGGTATAAGTCCCGGATTGCATGGTAACCGGCGAGATGATCTGAGGATGCTGCAGATTGGTAATAAAGCCCACAGGACCGGTCCACTGGTAGGTATATCCGCCGCCGCTGCCCGCAGAAGCATTGCCGGTGAACTGTATCATTTCACCTTCACATAATTCTCCCGGACTTACCTGAGCCGAAGCCACAGGCAGCGGGTGCACCACGAAAGTTCGCTGTGCACTGGCCTGGCATCCGTAATTATCCGCATAGGTGTATGTGATTACATGAGACCCGGGTCCCGCCATCGCCGGACTGAACTGGTTGCCAATCACGCCCGGTCCGCTGTAAGTGCCTCCTCCCGGAAAACCTGTATTCAGGGTCAGCGGGCTCGTATTCAGGCATACCGGTGGAAAGGAACCAAAGAAGTAGACCAGCGGCAGCGGATGAACCATCACCCCGACAGAGATCGTATTGCTGCATGCGTTCGCATCAGTATAGGTATAATTCAGGACATGCAGCCCTGTACCAGCGACCGAAGGATAAAACATCCCGTTGCTGACAGCGGTCCCGGAATAGACGCCTCCTGCGGGTTCCCCTCCTTCCAGCAGCAGGGGCGGATCGTTTATACAAAGATCAGCGGGAGGGTTATTCCAGGAGAGTACCGGGAGCGGATACACCAGCATCAGGCTGGATGCTGAAGCGGTACATGAATTAGCGTCGGTGAATGCATAGGTGATCGTATGCAGGCCGGTTCCGGCGACGGATGCATTGAAGACGCCGTTGCTAACGCCGTTCCCCGAATAGCTCCCACCGGGGGGATCTCCGTCGCTCAGGACATAGGCATTTGACGAAACGCATTGAGGTTCAAGCACTCCATTGAAGGTCACCACAGGGAGAGGATGTACGGTAAGGTCGGCCTGCTGGCTGTTGGTGCATCCATTCCCGTCGGTAAAGGTATAGGTGACGGGATGGGTTCCGGTTCCGGCAATGGCCGGGTAGAATATTTCGCCCGTAATACCGCTTCCCGTATAGGTACCTCCCGGCGGGTCGGCCTGTGGCAAGGGCCACTCAGGCAGATCGATGCAAAGGTCATCGGGAAATGGCGGAATGGTGATGACAGGAAGCGGATATACCTCCATGGTGACACTGTCGGTCAGCTGGCAGGCATTCTGGTCGACGGCTGTATACAAGAGGGTATGCTGTCCGGCTCCGATACCCGGGTCGAACTGGGCATTGCTGACTCCCGGCCCTGAATAGGTTCCTCCTGCCGGGAACCCGCCTGAAAGGAGGACGGCAGCAGCAGTGATGCAAACCGGCGATGGCCCGCTGTCCCAGCTGACAGTGCCATCCGGGTGATAGATTGCCAGGATAGAATCGGCGTCTGTACAACCGGACGGATCAGTGACCGTAACACTATATTGACCGGGCTGGGAAACGGAAAAAGTCTGTCCGCTGCTTCCATCCTGCCATAAATAGCTGCTTCCGGCATTGGCGGCATCGAGGGTGAGAACCGTGCCCGGACACAGGACAGTATCCCTGCCGAGGTCGAGCACCATGGGTCCGAAATTACTGATGATCCCGTAATTCGACCCGGCCGACCCGCCGCAGACTATTCCGAGCTGAAATTTATCCAGCGCATTATTGATGACGATTCCATTCCCAAGCAGGTTGGTAATATCCACGATCCCGCCAAGGTAGCTGCCCCCTGTACCGGGAACAGGGCTGAAGGCAGCGGGCGTGATGATGCTGCTGCTGCCGTCCACCGTAAACGAGCCTTCTGCACCTGCAGGAACGACGATAAGCAGGGATGCCTGGACCGGGAGGGGATGGGACATGACCACTTCCCTGCTGCCGGCGCAGTGCAGCGGCGGGATCAGTGCCTGGGCCACTTCGCAGCCGAAGCCTGTCACATGTGTCACATAGACCGGCTGATCAGCCATGATATAAACAGAAGTATCTGAAAACAGCAGGTTAAAATATTCTCCCCTGTCGAGAAGGGCATCGGCAACAGGATTTCCGTTCACGTACACGGAAGTATTGTCGGTTATGGCGTACACAAAGACATGATCGCCCGTACCTGACAAGAAACCGCCCGTGACAATATACTCCGTTCCGAGCATGTGCTCCGGCACCAGCTGATCCCCGCAAAGGTCAAGACAGGTTCCGCCTGCATGGACGCTATCGTCGGAAAAAGTAACCGCAATAGGTTTATCGGCAGTGACGATGGATCCGCCAAGGTGTTCCGATGCAAGGATGGAAACAGCAGCCGCAGCATAGACCTGACCCTTGTTCAGCACTACCGTAAAAGGAATACCGGCAGCATGCCCGACGATATTCCGGCTCGGGACGATGGTAACGACCGTATTGTCTTCGGTGGCAACAACGGCAAAAGAAGAAACCGGTTCCGGCGTCAGGGTACTGCCATTGCCGAAAACCTGCTGCATGGGGATGACGAAACGTTTTCCCAGGGCATAACGACCTTTCAGGATAAACACATCCGTATTGTTGCAGGTCACATCATAACAGGCCTGTATCCGGGCAGTGGATTCAATGAACAGGCCATAATTCAGCACTGTCCCGGCAGGATTGCATTCAAGCACCGCTTTAAAGGGAGTCATATCCACCACTGCCACATCATTGGCAGGAAGCGTCAGGGTGATTGGCACAAATGACGGGTTGGCAGGCTGTGATATCGTCACAACGGCCGCTTCGGCGCCGCTCACCAACTTAATCCCGATAGGCTCATCACAATGGGCCGGCGACAGATCAGGCACGGCAAACCAGAATTCGCGGCTGTATTGTGCAAACAAACCATCACCCTGCAACAGCCAGAACAGCAATGCAAAAAATACGGAATACTTTCTAACCATCAGCGCTATATGCCTTGACATATCTACGACAATTAACGGGGCAAGGTTTCCCTCCGGGATTATATTGACCGTATTTTAACAATAAAAGTTGTATCTCCGCCAGGCAGGACTTAAGCTGCCATCCACGATCCTTCATCCGGGCAAGTGAAAATGTCTTACTTTTGCACGTTTACCAAATCTTTAAACCCTGCTGCCATGAAACAGTTTTTTAAATTCATGTTTGCCTCTATGCTGGGCTTTTTCATTTCCTGCCTGGTCCTTTTATTTATTTTCTTCATCATCATTGCTGCGCTTGTCAGCAGTTCCGACAAGGAAGTTGTCATACCCGAGAAATCTGTGCTGCTGATTAGCCTGGCTGAACCCCTGTACGAACGTTCCACACAAAATCCCTTTGCCGGTCTGCCGTTCGAAGGATCGCAGTACATGAAAGGATTAGGGTTGAACGATGTGATCGCCGACATCAGGAAAGCGGAGAAAGATCCGAAAATTATAGGCATATTATTGGATATGAGCACTGTACAATCAGGTCTGGCTACGGTGGAGGCGATTCGTTTTGCACTTACGGAATTTAAGAAGAGCGGCAAGTTTATCGTCAGTTATGCAGATTATTACACCCAGCTCAGTTATTACCTGGCATCCGTTTCCGATAAAATATTTCTGAACCCTCAGGGATTGTTGGATTGGAAGGGACTGGATGCCAGATTGTTGTTCTTTAAGGGAAGTCTCGAAAAGCTGAATATTGACATGCAGATTGTGAGGCACGGCAAATATAAGAGTGCGGTGGAACCGCTGGTAAACGACAGGATGAGTGCAGAAAACCGCGAGCAGACTACGGAATTTGTGCAGTCCTTCTGGAAACACATGTCAAGTCAGGTATCCCTTGCAAGAAAGATTGAGGTTGCCGAACTGAATCGTCTGGCGGATGAGCTTACCTGCAACGGGGCCGCTGAGGCTTTGGCAAACCGGATGGTGGATTCCCTGGTTTACCGCGACGGGCTTCATGCCTGGCTGAGGAAGAAACTGGCCATCGGGGAAAATGACAAGATCAACACAGTAGGATTGAGGAAATATATCGACGTAAAACCGGCGGAGAAGAAGGAATTCACCAAAGACAAGATCGCGGTGGTCTGGGCTTCCGGCGACATCAACACTGGCGAAGGCAGCGAGGAGAGCATCGGTTCGGACAGGATCTCACGGGCAATCCGTAAAGCGCGGACAGACAAGAACGTGAAAGCCATCGTATTGCGGGTGAATTCACCGGGGGGCATGCATATTGCATCGGAAGTGATCTGGCGGGAAGTACAGCTTGCCGTGAAAGACAAGCCCGTAGTAGCTTCTTTCGGTGATTACGCCGCATCGGGCGGATATTACATCGCCTGCGCAGCAAATAAGATCGTGGCCGAACCCACCACCATCACCGGCTCCATTGGGGTGTTCGGTGTGATTCCGAATGTACAGAAAATGATGAACCAGAAACTGGGGATCACCATCGACGAAGTGATGACAAATCAGAATTCCGACTATATTCCGGTGTACAAGCCATTGTCGGATTTTCAACGGGCAGTCCTCACCAAAGACATAGAGCGGATTTACGATATTTTCCTGACGCGGGTGGCCGAAGGCAGGAAGATGCAAAGGGATGAGGTGGACAGCATCGCCCAGGGCAGGGTATGGACGGGACTGACCGCCAAAGAACTGGGTCTGGTTGACGAAACGGGTGGTCTGGACAAAGCCCTGGCGTTGGCGGCAGAACTTGCAGAAATCACCAATTACAGAATCCTCAGTCTGCCCGAACAGAAAGATCCTTTCAGCGAGCTGGTGGAATATTTGTCGGGAGATCAGCAGGAGGAAACCGCCATCCGGAAAGCACTGGGTCCATTGTATCCAACGTACAGGGATTTGCAAAACCTGCAGCATATGCAGGGCATACAGGCCCGCCTGCCTTTTAGCTTCAGCCTGAATTAATGCACTGACGAGTTTTTATGGAAAAATATTTCTCCCGCTTCAGAAAGCATATCATTGGTATTGACCAGTATTTTCAATCCCCTTACGGATTAAAAAAGATCATTTATGCGGACTGGATAGCCAGCGGACGCCTGTATCAACCCATTGAAGATATCCTTACGCGCCAGATCGGTCCATTTATCGGCAACACCCACACAGAGTCCTCCGAAACAGGATCACTGATGACGCGTGCTTACCATCTGGCTCAGAAAAAGATCAAGGAACACGTCAATGCCGGCCCCGAAGATGTGATCATCACCACCGGCTTTGGCATGACTTCAGCCGTGGTGAAATTCCAAAGGATACTCGGTTTGAAAACCTGCGGCAAGATCTCGCATACCGAGTGCCTGAACGAGAAGGAGAAGCCTGTGGTTTTTGTGACCCATATGGAGCATCACTCCAACCACACGAGCTGGTTTGAGACCATTGCCGACGTGGTGCAACTCACGCCTGATCCGGATCTCAGGGTGGATCTGGATGACCTTAGGAACAAGCTCGAACAGTATAAGGACCGTTCGATGCTCATCGGTTCTTTCACATCCTGTTCCAATGTGACGGGCATTTTCACACCCTACCACCAGATGGCCAGGATCATGCATGAATACGGTGGCTTGTGTTTCATCGACTTTGCTGCTTCGGCTCCTTACGCTGAAATCGATATGCACCCTGCCGACCCCATGGAAAAGCTTGATGCCATCTTTTTTTCTCCACACAAGTTTCTTGGCGGACCGGGCAGTTCGGGTGTGCTGATCTTCGACGCAAGGCTTTACCAGCTCCACTCGCCCGATCAACCCGGCGGAGGTACGGTCGACTGGACCAATCCCTGGGGCGAATACAAATTCATCGACAACATCGAAGCGAGGGAAGACGGAGGGACGCCGGGTTTTCTGCAGGCAATCCGTACTGCGCTTTGTATCGAACTGAAGAACAACATGGGTATCAGCAATATCCGTAAAAGGGAGGAAGAGCTGACGGCCATGTGCTTTGAGGGCTTAAGGAAGGTGCCCGGCATGCGGATTCTGGCTGAGCATGACCAGGCGCGTTTGGGAGTGATATCCTTCTATATCGAGCCCATCCACTACAACCTGCTGGTCAGGCTGCTCAACGACCGTTTCGGCATCCAGGCCAGGGGTGGTTGTGCCTGTGCCGGAACGTACGGCCATTACCTGCTGGACGTCAGTTATGAAAGGTCGAAAGAGATCACCGACCGCATCAATACCGGAGACCTGAGCTCCAAACCGGGCTGGGTAAGGCTGTCGCTGCACCCGACCATGACCAATGAGGAGGTACAGTTGATTGTCAGGGCTTTGACAGAAACAGTGAAACATTACGAATCCTGGGGTGCCGATTATATCTATCTGCCACGGGCCAATGAATACAGGCATCAATCGAGACTTCAGGAAGATTTTAACCAGGTGCGTCCCTGGTTTCAGCTCGAAGAATAGAAGCCGAACAATCCCGGCATGAACAAGCGTATTCTGGCCCTGGCCATTCCGAACATCGTCACCAATATCGCGATCCCCCTGCTCGGGATGGTGGACATGGGATTGATGGGGCACCTGGAAAGCAGCGTATATGTTGGTGCCGTTGCCCTGGGAACCACCATTTTCAGTTTTATCTTCTGGAGTTTCGGGTTTTTACGCATGGGAACCAGCGGTTTCACTGCCCAGGCGCTCGGAGCCAGGAATCTCAGGGAGAGCATGCATACCCTTTACCGCGCGTTGTTGGTGGCTTTCGGCTCAGGCCTGGCAATCATCGCCCTGCAGTTACCCCTTGAAACGGCCGCATTTTCCCTGATCAAAGGAAGTGCGGAAGTGGAAGACCTTGCACGTGAGTATTTCAGGATCAGGGTGTATGCTGCGCCCCCTACCCTTTGCCTTTACGCTTTTACCGGTTGGTTCATCGGGATGCAGAATGCCCGCATTCCCATGGTGGTTTCGATTTCGGTGAATGTGATGAATATCCTTTTCAGTCTGTTGTTCATTCAGTTTGCCGGGATGAAATCCGACGGCATTGCCCTGGCCAACATCGTATCCCAGTACGCTGGCTTATTGCTTGCCGTGATTTTCTTTTACAGGTATTATGGGAAACTGCTCAGGTACAAACTCACCGGACTTCGCATGCAAATTACCGCAGACATGCGGAAGTTCCTGAAAGTAAACGCAGATATCTTTATCCGTACCATCTGCCTTATCGTAGCCCTGTCGTTTTTCACCCTGCAATCTGCCAAAGCCGGAGATACCCTGCTGGCAGTCAACTCCCTGCTTTTCCAGTTGTTTTATTTCTTTTCCTATTTTATTGACGGTTTTGCATATGCAGCCGAAGCCCTGGTGGGCAAATCCATCGGAGCGGGTGATGGCCTGCAGCTAAGGAAAACCGTCAGGCGGCTGTTCCGCTGGGGCTTTTTCCTCAGCATCCCATTCACCTTGTTGTATTTCTTCGGCGGTGCTTTCATCCTGGGATTGCTCACCCATCATGCCGATGTGTTGAATGCCGCGGTTCCCTATCTTTTCTGGGCCGGTGTGGTACCGCTGGTCAGCTTTTCCGCTTTTCTCTGGGATGGTATCTACGTGGGAGCCACCGCCTCCGCCGCCATGCGCAATGCCATGATCATCATCACCTTCGTGATCTTTTTACCGTCCTATTACCTGCTGGAGCCCCTGCTCGGCAACCACGGCCTCTGGCTCGCCATGATGATCTTCCTCGCTTCCCGCGGCATCCTCCTCGGAGCCATGTCAAAAAAGGCTGTCTTCTCCCTATCACTCTAGCATTCCCGCATTCCGGCATTCCCGCATTCTTGCATTCCGGCATGAAGCATGCCATGGAGCGGCTGAATCTGCCGGCAAGAGCGTACGACCGGATCCTAAAAGTCTCCCGCACCATCGCCGGCCTGGAGGCTGCTCCGGATCTCAGGGTGGAGCAACTGGCGGAAGCCATTCAATACCGCAGCCTGGACAAGGGGACGTGGGGGAGTCAATAATCCGCGAATGCCCTGCAAGGGCAAAACATGAATAACCGATGGTGTACTTGGGTTGAATGAGATCATCAAGAGAACGTAATCAACCAAACTGCCCTGCAAGGGCAAAACATGAAT
>ERZ795055.1406-NODE-1406-length-19378-cov-4.426176_pt1 | contig 19378 bp, 11 predicted proteins | sample MGYA00375139_ERZ795055 | MGnify/ENA primary metagenome ERZ795055 (study PRJEB30184, sample SAMN05720283) | anaerobic digester metagenome | isolation source: active sludge of municipal wastewater-treating anaerobic digesters | place: USA | collected 2015-01-23 ... | reverse complement strand
CACCGAAGAACAACAGGCGGTCTACAATCGCTATGCGCACGCAGTCTTGCAGTTGGGACAACCTGGTGAACGAAGGCTCGAAAATCCGGCCTATGACGTGGTTCGCTTGACGGTCGACCCGCGCGACCGCGCGTTTCGCGAACTCGGCGTAAACTACTTTGTGGTGGATGGCGACTGGTCCCGCGTGTCAGCGAGCGAAGAGTTCGACCGACGTGGACAATATGGGACGTTTTCAGTGTGGGCGCGCCGCGCCGATGTTGCACACAACAATTGACTCACGTCGGCCGGCTGTCTAGGGAACGCCCCAGTTGCCCGGGCGCGGTCATCGGTCATCGTTAGGGAGTTTACGCGACGGCGAGTGAGGTTGACTGTAGCATGCTGTCTGTCAGCACTGAATCTGCTCGGCTTCTGCACCACCGTCGTTGGCTGGTGGGGATCGCAGCCGCAATTTTGGTGTTGGGAATCATCGTACGCCTCCGGCTGCTAGGCATGCCGTTCGAGCGCGACGAAGGCGAGTATGCGTATGCCGGGTGGCTCATCACCAAGGGGGTGCCGCCGTACCTACTGGCATACAACATGAAGTTTCCGGGTGTTTACTACTTGTATAGTGCCGTCATCGTGCTGGCGAATGCGAGTCCTGTCGCGATCCATGTGGCGCTTCTCCTCTTTAGTTTGGGGTCTGCGGGGTGGGTGTACTGTCTTGGCAGACGCTATGGTTCGCTTGAAAGCGCTGTCGTTGCTGCAACCACCGCGTTTGTATTGATGCTGAGCCCTTCGGTGCTGGGTTTGGCGGCGCATGCCACACATTTTTTGGTGTTCTTTGCGTTGGCTGGATTCGTGGCGTTAGAGCGGGCCGCAGCTACGCGCCAGATGTTATGGTGGTTCGTAGCAGGGATACTTCTCGGTTCAAGCGTGCTGATGAAACAACACGCCATCTTTATTGCGTGCCTAGGTGTCGTCTGGCCCTTTGTGATCACCGAAGGCACGTGGCGCACTACGTACCGGCGCCGGCTGCGAGAGTCGGGTCTTGTTCTTGCGGGGTTCTTTCTGCCCTTGTTTTTCATCGCGCTGATTTTGGCTCAAGGTGGCGTTCTTGGTCGGGCATGGCATTGGACCTTCGACTACGCGCGTGAATACGTCAGCGTGACGCCATTATCGCAAGCCGTATTTTTGTTATGGAGGCAGTTCCGCAAGATCTTTCGGGTGTGGGGCGCTATGTGGGCGTTAAGCGGAATCGGTGCGATGGCGCTCTGGTGGCTTTGCCGCCCTGTGGCCAAGCGCCTTTTGTTGTTGCTGCTTGCGAGTTTTGCAGCGGTACTTCCCGGTTTCTACTTCAGACCCCACTATTTCATCGTGATGCTGCCGTTCGTGGCACTGTTGGCCGTGTTAGGTATCACTGCGATCTGCGAGCGACTTGTGCGATTCAGGTGTCCGATGCCCACGACCTTGGGCGCAAGTTTGTTGTTCGCAGTGCTTGGCTCCTGCATTTGGAACCAAAGTCAACTCCTCTTCGCTGCATCCGCCATCGACGTGCTCGATTGGCAATACGGACGGACGCCCTTTCGGGAGGCACCGGCCATAGGCCGAGCGATTGCCGGTCTCACGCAACCCAACGAGCGGATTGCAGTGTTGGGGTCGGAGCCGGAGCTTATGGTGTATGCCGAGAGGCAAGCGGCCACGGGTTACATGTATATGGTGCCACTGCTGGAGAAGCAGGCGTTTGCCATAAGGATGCAGAACGAGTTGATCGCCGAGCTTGCAGCCAATCGCCCGGAAGCATTGGTGTTGATCGATATGCCTGGTACTTGGGACGGTCCGCAACCAACTCATGAGACACCGACTCGTGTGGTGGCCTGGACTGAGGTTTGGATGCGCCAAAACTACCGGCCCGCGGCCATCTTTCCGATAGGTCAGAGCCGCGGCAAGGTAGTGCCAATTACTGATCCGGTGCGCCTTCGCGCTGCGTGGAACAGGTTCAGTTGGTGCATTCAAACCGCAACCCATCCTTGTGAAAGGAATTGGGTGTGGGTGTTAGAGCGAGCGGATCATGGCACCTTGTGACAGCATGACCGCGATCCAAGAATCACTATGCTTCAAACGATTTTGGGCCTATCACCGAATATTGCTGACCACCGCGGCCTTAATGGTATTTACCCTGGCGCTTCTCGCGCGGCTCCGCCTAGTGGGCTTGCCCTTCGAGCGCGATGAAGGCGAATACGCCTACGCCGGGTGGCTCATCACCAAGGGCGTGCCTCCCTATTTACTCGCCTACAACATGAAGCTGCCAGGCGTGTATTTGGCATACGCGCTCATCATTGCTGTAGCGGGAAGCAGTTCCACCGCCATTCACGTGGGCCTGTTGCTTGTGGCTCTGCTCTCCACCTGGTTTGCCTACCTCTTTGTGCGACGTGTTGCCGAGCGGGAAGTGGCTTTGCTGGCTGCGGCGGCAAGCTTCCTGTTGGCGGCGAGCCCGTCGGTGCTGGGGTTGGCGGCGCACGCCACCCACTTTGTGATCCTCTGCGTACTCGCTGGTTTTGTGACTTTGGAGCGCGCCTCGGACAGCAAGCTGCAGCGTCATTGGCTATTGGGAGGGGTGTTGCTTGGGCTCAGCTTTTTGATGAAACAGCATGCGGCGGTGCTCGTGGCGCTGGGCATTGCTTGGCCGTGGTTGCGTGAGCGCTACGTTTGGGAGCGGGGCACCCTTCGGCCGCGCTTCTTAGCCAGCGTGTCAATTGCTCTGGGCGTGTTGCTGCCGATCATGCTCACCGTCGTCTGGCTTGCCTGGGCGGGCGTGCTTGGCAAGGCGCTCTACTGGACCGTGGACTACGCGCGCGCCTACGTGAATCAAACGAGCTTCAGCGACGGCATGTGGGAGCTCTACCTGAAGCTTCGGTACGTCTCGCGAACCTCCGAGTTGTTGTGGCGACTTTCGGCCATCGGCTTCATCGTGCTGTGGTGGCGCAACCGACTGTTGGGTCAACGACTGCTGCTCCTCGCGCTGGCGGCGTTCTTTGCGGTGGTGCCGGGCCTGTACTTCAGGCCGCACTACTTCATCGTGTTGTTACCTTTTGTGGCGATCGCGGCCGTGATGGGGACCATGGCCTTGGCCTCCTGGTTGGCTGAGAAAAACAAGCCGCTTTTGGCATGGCTTGTGGTTGGGGTGGTGCTCGTGGCGGTATTTGAGAGCACGTGGCGCAATTTTAGGCCTTGGTTTCTACGTGGCCCCAACGAGGTGTTGCGGCAGCAGTACCACGCGCAGCCGTTCCCTGAGGCTCCTCTGTTAGGTCAGTTTATTGCCGCACATACGGGCCCCGCCGATACAATTGGTGTGATCGGTTCGGAGCCCGAATTGATGGCGTATGCGCAACGCCGTTCGGCCACGGGCTACTTGTACTTGTATCCGCTCTTGGAGGCGCAGCCGTTTGCCGCGCAGATGGAGCAAGAATTCATCGCCGAGCTCGCCACGGCCAAACCCAGGTTGCTGTTGTTGTATGACGACCCAGGTAACTTCGATGGCTACGCCCGCACCCCCAAAGCGCTTCTGGATTGGGCTCTGGCCTTTGCTCGTACCGAGTATCGGCTGTTGGCGGTGATGCCGTATGGGGCCGACCCGATTGCGGTCGCACCGCTCACCGACCCCGCCGTCTTGAATCCGCTGTGGGATACCTTTGATTGGTGTTTACGCACCTCTGCGCCTGCGTGCGACGCGCAGCGGGTGTTGGTGTTGGAGCGGCGCGACTGCAGTGATGGTGGCGCTTAGAGCTCAGGGATTGGCTCAGGCAGTTCGGCATCCAAAACCTCGCGCACTTTTTCGGTGATCCCTGTAGGCGTAAATGGCTTGCCGAGAAACCAGGTGCCCTGATCCAGCACACCGTGGTGCACAATAGCGTCGTCGGTGTAGCCCGACATGTACAACACCTTGAGGGTGGGGCGCCGTCGTTGTAGCTCTGAGGCCAACTCCCGGCCGTTCATACGCGGCATCACCACATCGGTCAGCAGGAGCTGAATCGTATCGGCATGCTGCTCCGCCAACGTCAGCGCCTCGTCTCCATCGGCGGCTGTGAGCACGGTATAGCCAACGTTCTCCAGACAACGTTGGGCCACGCGCCTGAGCGCAGCTTCATCCTCGACCACCAAGATCGTTTCAGTGCCGCGGCGTTGCTCACTCCCAGACGTAGGCCGTTGAACGTTGGCAACAGCGCCGGTGGTGCGCGGTAGCAGCACGGTAAAGATTGCGCCGAGGCCAGGTTCGCTGCGCACCGACACCGTGCCGCCGCTCTGTTTGACAATGCCATACACGGTGGAGAGGCCGAGGCCCGTACCCTTGCCCTGACTTTTTGTGGTGAAAAATGGCTCGAAGATATGCGCCTGGACCTGTGGATCGATACCGCAGCCAGTGTCGGTGACGGTGAGCGATACGTACGAACCTGGCTCGACGTCTATCTGTTGTGCACCACGGTTCTCCGTGAGGTGTTCATTTTTCGTATGGATGGTGAGCGTGCCACCTTTGGGCATCGCGTCGCGTGCATTGACGACCAAGTTCATCAACACCTGCTCGAACTGGCTGGGGTCGGCACAAACGACGTCCAGATCGGGGGCGAGGTTCAAGATGACTTGAATATCTTCGCCGAGAATGCGGCGCAGCATTCGCTCCGTGGACCTGACGACGCTGTTCAGGTTGAGCGAAACTGGGCGCAGCATCTGTTTCCGACTGAACGCCAAAAGCTGACGGGTGAGCGCGGTGGCTCGTTCGCCCGCCTTGCGAACTTCGAGCAGATCCTCACGGAGCGAATCGCCCTCCACCGTTTTTTCGAGTGCAAACTCTGCGTAGTTCAGAATCACGGAGAGTAGGTTATTGAAGTCGTGTGCGACGCCACCCGCTAAGCTGCCAATGGCTTCAAGCTTCTGCGAGATGCGCAGCTGTTCGGTCAGCTGCAGTCGCTCGGTTTCGGCGCGGTTGCGCTCGGTAAGATCAACGCCTGCCGCCAGCAGACATGTCTCGGAGCCCAACACCACTCGTTCACTGCCGATGAGCAGTTGGCGGCGCTCACCCGAGCGGGTGCGCATTTCTACCTCGTGCGGTTGGGGCTGTGTCAGCGCGCCCTTGATCACCTGGGTTCGCTGGCTTTTGCTGTAGAGCCCAAGCTCAAGGGTGGTGTGCCCCACCAACTCCTCCCGCCGGTAGCCCAGGCCTTCGCAGAAAGCCTGATTGGCGTCGATGAAGCGGCCATCTGCAAGGCTCGTGATAGCAATCCACGCAGGGCTTGCGTGAAAGAGCATCGAGAACTTGTGTTCGCTCTCTTTGAGGGCGGTTTCACTTCTGCGCCGCGCCTCATTCTCTGCGCGCAGCTGCTCTAAGAGCCTGAGCGCTTCAAAACGACTCTGTTCGAGCTCTTGCGTCCGGGCCGCCACCAGCTTGCCTAGCTCACGCGCTTCGTTACGCTTGTAGAGAGCTGCCGCCTTGATTTTCAGCATCGCCCGGATCTGCGCTACCAGTTCCGCAGGATCGATTGGCTTCGAGAGAAATGCTTCAGCACCGACCTCCAAGGCGCGCAGGCGATGTGCACGTTCGGTTTGTAGCGCCGTGACAAACACCACAGGGACATCGCGGGTTTGCAAGTTGGCCTTCAGTTGGCTGCAGACCTCAAAGCCGTCCATCCCTGGCATCAAAACATCCAGCAGCACGACGTCGGGATCATGAGCCGCGGCTAGCTCCAGCCCGCGGCTGCCAGAGCTGGCGGTGAGCACCTGGGCGCTGGGGAACTCCTCTAACAGCAAGGCTCGCAGGCTGAGCAAGTTGTCAGGCTGGTCGTCAATGGCAAGCACTGTGAGTTCAGGCATCGCCATCGAGCAACTCCCTGATTGTTTTTAAGAATTCCTGGGCGTCAATGGGTTTGGCAAGGTAGCGGTCGAAGCCGTGCGCTAAGATCTCCTCGCGGTTCCCCTTCATGGCGCTGGCGGTTAGCGCCACCACCGGAATGTGGACAAGCTGTTCGTGGGCCCTCATGGCGCGCAACGCTTGGATGCCGTCCAACAACGGTAGCGAAATATCCATCAACACCAAGTCAGGCTGGTGTTGAAGTGCCAGCTCGACGCCAGCTTTGCCATCCCCAGCCTCGATGACTTCATACTGGTGCTTAAGCAGTGCGCGTGCGGTGATCATGTTGTCTGGGTTGTCTTCCACCACCAGCACAATGGGTTTGCCTGCACGTCGCACGCGGCCGCGGCGCGGTTGGCGGGCCGCTGCGGGTACGGTAGGTGGGGTAAGCATTGCGGCAATCGTGGCCAAGAGCTCGGCGCCGTTCAAATCGCCCTTTTGCAGGAGCTGGTGGATATGGTTGCCACGCAGAAAGCTCAACTCCTCTTTGGTGACATGTTTTGCGCTCAAAATGAGCACGGGAACCTCGGCCGTGCTTGGAGCATCTCGCATCGCCTTTAGCACCGCAAAGCCGTCCACCTCCGGCATCATCAGGTCGAGTATGACGGCATCAGGAACCCCTGCTTGCAAATGGACCAGTGCCGCTTGGCCACTGCGCGCCAGCGCCAACTCGTAGCCTTCACGAGCCAGCAAATCGCGAACTTGCACGATGGCCGCCTCATTGTCTTCTACGAGTAAGATGCGTTTCCCGCGGCCGTGGTTGGATTGCAGCGGCGCGATGTTGGCTTTTGCACGGTGCAGCGACGGCGCGATCTCCGTAGGCACCTGAAGGTTGGCGCCGACGAGCGGCAGTCGCAACGTGAAGGTGGAGCCTCGCCCCGGCTGGCTTATGACCGTCAACGTGCCGCCCAAGATCGCGGTGTACTTCTTGGCGATGGCGAGACCCAAGCCGGTCCCCCCATATTTGCGCGACGTGTGTTCATCGGCTTGGCGGAACTCCTCAAAAATTAACTCCAGTCGATCGTTCGGGATGCCGATGCCGGTGTCGGTAACCGTGATCTGCAGCTCATGTCCCAAGCAGGTCGCCGCGAGCTCCACCCGACCGACCTCGGTGAACTTGACACCATTGGCGAGCAAATTCTGTAAGATGTGACGGCACTTGAGACGATCACTTAGGAGCGACGGCAGCTCGGCCGGCACCGCGCTGGTAAGCGCAATGTGTTTCTCGCGTGCTTGCGGTTCGAGCATGGCTAAAAGCTCATCGGCGAGGTCTTTTAGAGAAAAACGCTCAAGCATCAGTTCTTCACGCCCGGCCTCGATGCGCGCCAGGTCCAACACGTCGTTAATCAGATTCAACAGATGTTTGCCGTTACGTTCGATGACCTCCAGGTAGCTGTATTCCTCGTCGGGGATTTGCTTGGCTAAACGCCGTCCCAGCACTCCCGACAGAGCGATGACCGAGTTGAGCGGAGTGCGCAGCTCGTGGCTCATGTTCGATAAGAAGGTGGTCTTGAGGCGATTGGCTTGCTCCAGGGCGCGTGCTTGCTGCTCCAGCTCGACCTTTTGTAGGCCGAGCGCATCGGCCTGCATCGCTAACTCGGCAGTTTGAGCTTCCAATTCACGGTTCTGCTCATTCAACCTGAGGTTCAGGCTGTGAGCGCGGCGGTTGGCTAGCATCGTGTTGATGCCAGTCGAAATGACGCCTTGCATATCGGTTACCAACCGCAGAGCGTCGGTGTCATAGTGTTGCAGTGTCGCCAGCGAAATCACTGCGGGAATCTCCGGCCCCAACGAGAGCGGCAGTGTCAGCAGCTCTTTCGGCGTGAAGCTGCCAGTCACTGTTGAAAAACTGAGGAATGTGTCAGAGGGCAATGCGGTGAGGTGTTGAACTTTGCCTGTGCCGAGCGCCAGACCCAGCTCACCCTCGCGCACCGTGGCCTCAAACGCGTGCTTTGGATTTTCAGCGACGCCTACGGAGTCGAGCAACTCGTAGCGGCTCTTAGAGTCATTCAGGAGATACAGCGCACTCATCTGAGAGTGGGTCAATTGCATCAGCGTTTCGAGCAGGTGCCGACAAAAGCTTTGGGTCTCTAGCTCACGCAGCATCACGACGTTGATGAGCGTGGCCTGTTCTTTGAACGTCGATTCGCGCTGCATCGCTTCGGCCATCGCGTTGAACGCCGCCACGGCTGTGCCGAACTCGTTGTCGGGCGCATACGTGCAGCGGGCGTGAAGATTGCCTGCGCGGAAGGCTTGCAGCGTGGTGGTTAATGCCGTCAGCGGTGCTTGAATGCTGCGCAACAAGAAGACGATCACCAAGAGCATGACCAGCACGATGAGTAGCACAGCGATACTTAGGCGGCGCCGCAGCGTCTGTCGCTCAAACTGCGCATCGCGGTAGAAGCTATCGGCGCGATTGCGTGCGAATGCACTGATTTTGTCGAGGTCGCTCATGAGCGACGCCACCTGCATACCACCGACGCCATGATCCTTGAGGCGGTCGAGCGCCTCCTCACGGTGACCCGCGCTTGCCAACCGCAAGGTCTCTTCACGAATGGCCTCCGAGCGTTGCAACCCGAGCTGTAGCGCTTCGACATCGGCGGCCGGCCCCAGATAGCGCTCCCGTATGATCGCGAGCTGCTGGCGTGCGTGGATTTTGGCCGTCTCCAGTTGATGCATCAACGCGGCATGCTCATCGGGGTCTTCAGAAAGACAGAGGCCCATCACCGTGTGGCGCATTTCCTTGATGTTGGAGGTCAACTCGCCCAAGGCGCGCCTGACCTGGAGTGGGTGCTCATAGAGGCCTTCGGTTTGGAGCCAGAGACGGTCCGTTTGGTACCAGGTCAGCGATACCAAACCGGCAACGAGGAGCGCGATGAGACCCAGGCCTAGCCGTAGCTGATTTCCGACGGTCAGGTTCACCATCATCTACCTCTTTTGAAATACAGCTGTGGCCGCCGTGACGGCTTGTAGCTCGCCATCCTTGGGCATCAATGCGCGTTCGCTTTCGCCGGTGATCAGGTAGCCACCTGGCGCCAGGCTCCGAGTGAGTTTTTCCAACAAGCGTTGCCGGATGGGGCGATAGTAGAGCAGCAGATTACAGCAGAGCACCAGATCGAAGTCGCCGAAGATGCTGGCGGGTGGGCAGGTGGTGAGCGGATCCAAGAGATCGTAATTCGAGAAGCTCACCGAGCTGCGAATGTTGGGGCGGACGGTATAGAATTCGCCTACTTGGCTGAAATAGCGAGCCAGGTGCTTCAGACGAACATTTTGCAACGCTGCGACGTGGTATTGGCCAGCGCTTGCATGGGCGAGGTTCGCGTCGCTCCGATCGGTCGCAAACAGACGCCATGGGTTGGGGTGCTGTCGTGTGCCACTCAGATCATTGAGCAAAATGGCGAGAGAGTAGGGTTCTTCGCCCGTGGCACATCCTGCCGACCAGAGCCTCAGCTCAGCCTGCGTAAGCCCACGGCTGTTGTCGAGCAAGGCCGGCAATACCCTTTGCTCCAAGAGGGCGAAGCCTATGGGATTGCGAAAAAACTCACTGTAACCAACGTGCAACGCGTCTACCAAGGCTGCCAGCTCGGTAGGCCAATCAGCAAGCCGCGACAAATAATCTTCGGTGCTAGGGAGACCAAGTGCTGTTGTGCGCGTGGCAATACATCGCAGCAAGAACTCCTCGTCAAAAACCGAAAGGTCCGCGGCTGCGTGCTCGGCACCTAGAGCGACCAGGTTCCCAAGACTTCGCGTCATTTGCCCCCCTTACCGATCTCGTCCCCAGTCGTTCTAACCCCTTTTGGCACCCTCCGTCATTTTGTTGTTGCTGTCGCTTCGTCGGGGCTGCATGGCGCGAGCACCATGATCGGCTCCTTGACACCAATTCCACGCGAAAAGGCTCGCAGCCGTTCGATCACGGCGATGGTTACCTGTTGCCCCTTCGCCATCAACATGACGCCGTTCTTACCATGTAGATCATCGGCCAGGACCATGGAAGTGGATAGCTGTCCAAGCATTACGCCGCGCACTGCCATCTGGGTTTCATGGGGTTGCACATGGGCCAGCGCATCCAGCAGGCCCAGATCCCACGCGGCGCCGCTCCTGCGAATCTCCGCGACTGCGGCCGCGACAGTGAGTCCACGTGAAATGCGATCATCCAACGCCGAAGCCGCGTTCAAGAGCATCGCGCCTTGCTCTGGAAGGGGCTTGCCGGTGAGCGGTCCGGGCACCACGGTCCGTTGTTTTAAAACCATCGCAGCGACGGTTTCGAGGCGCGGAATGCCGGTGAGGAGCTTGAAGGCGACTTCGGGGTGCTCCGCATACAGCTTTTGCTCTTCTGGGGTAAGCGCGACACCAGCGGCAACCTTGTCGAGAAGATCTGCGGGCAGCGCCACACATCCAAGGTGTGCAAGCATCGCAGCGATTTCAAACTGCCACGGTGACGCCAGGCCAAGACGTTGAGCAATTTGGTCGACATAGCTACGCATGCGATTGGCATGGCTGAAAGCCGAAGGGTTAACCAGACCGAGAATTTCAGTGAGCACCCGAACGGCACCGCGCAGTGTGCGTTCGAGCAACTCCTTTTCGGCGGTGATCAGCCGGTGCTGCGCCTCCGCGGCGGTCAGAGCGGGGATAAGAATGTCCGGGGGACACGGCTTGGTGAGAAACCGAAAGATGTTGGCGGTGTTTACCGCGGAGATGGCAGCGGAGATTTCTGCGTGACCGGTAAGCAGAATCCTGACCATGGCGGAGTCGAGCTCTCGGGCCCGGGCCAAAAACTGTGCGCCGTCCATTTCTGGCATGCGCATGTCAGCGACAACGACGGCAAAAGGTCCCTTCTCGTGGATCGCGGTAAGGCCGACCATGGGGCCAATCGCTGTGGTGACATCGAAGCTGCGACGCAGCACGCGACTTAAGCCGTCCAGTAACGCCGGCTCGTCATCCACGCACAGGATTCGCGCGAGCGGAGCTTCATTCATAGGACTTCTCCTGGCGAAAATACTATCGCAGGTTGTTGAGTTGTTCTTGCGCCAGTAGCCGCCACGCGGGCAGCTTCTCGGCCACACCCACGGTTTTAAACATTTCGAGGTTGAGCGGCTCGGGCGGACCGAACTGAGCTTGGTCGGCTTCAGGTGTGTCTTGAATCAGCGTGTCGGCTAGATAGACAGCGCAGTTCACATCGAAGCGGCTACTGTTGCTGCGTTCCGGTGCGTGATGGTTGGCCACCGCCTCGACGATTGGGTAGGGCAGGCCCCAAACACCCAAGAGATAGCCACCAATCTCCGCGTGGGTGACACCTAGCTGTACCAGCTCAACGCGCTGCCTTGGATGCTCGCTGGCGCGAGCTGCATTGATCACCTGCCCAAAGCGCTCGGCGTCTCCCATGATGAGCACGTATTCGCCGATATCGTGCAAGATGCCGGCGATGAACGCATCCTCGGAATCACGCTTATCGGACAGCAAGCGACGCGCAAGGTTGCCGACCAACAGCGAATGCGTCTGCAGTCGCTCCAACGAGTAGCCGGCAGGAACCTGCCCCTCCAGGGCGCGGAACACCTCCATCGAAAGCGTTAAATTCTTGATGACTTGTACGCCCAGGTAAGACACCGCGTTTTGAATGTTGTTCACTCGGCGTGGCAAACCGAAAAAGGCCGAGTTTACCAGCTGCAAGATCTTGGCACACAGGCTTACATCCTGCTCGATAATTGTTGCGACGTCCTTGGCGGAGGTCTGAGGGTTTACCAGTGCGGCGGTGAGGGTTTGGTAAACCTTTGGCAGCACTGGCAGATCTTGGATGCTGTTGATGACTGTGCGCAGCTTGGGATCTCCCAAGAGTTTCTGCAGTGACAACGCGCGATCAACCACTTCGCGCAACCGGTCCGGCTCACAGGGTTTGGCCAAGAATTGGTGCGCCACCGGCACCGTACGGAGCGCGGCTTCCATCTCGGTGTGCCCCGACAGCACGATGCGGACCAGGTGTGGGTAATCCTTCTGAACGCGGGTGAGCAAGTGCGCGCCATCAATACCGGGCATACGCATGTCGGTGACAATGATATCGTAGGGCGCTGACGCCAGTTCGTTCAGGGCCGCCTGACCCCCAAGCGCAAACATCATGTGCCACTCGTTGCGTTGCCGATGCAGCATGCGCTTCAAGCCATCCAACACTCGTTGTTCATCATCAACGAAAAGAATGCGCTTCATGGTTAGGGCGTTCCTCCTTCGGGATCAGTGGGGGTGCCGATGGGCAGAAGCAAAACGAACACGGTGCCGACGCCAACGGTAGACTCAAACTCAATGGTACCGCCGTGCTTGTCGACAATGATCGCGCGGGCCAACGCCAAACCTTGGCCCGTGCCTTTGCCCACGGGTTTGGTGGTGAAGAACTGTTCGAAGATACGATGGCGAATCGCCTCGGGAATGCCGGCGCCAGTGTCTGCCACGCGGATCTCGACCTGATCTCCGGCGCGTTTGGTGGTGAGGGTGATCTTGCCCTTCTTGTGAGACTGCCCCTCTTGGACATTGCGCTCGGCAATCGCGTGGGCGGCATTTACAATCAAGTTCAACACGACTTGATTGACTTCTGTGATGCTGCAATGCACCGAGGGCAGCGCGGGATCGAGCTCTAAGGCGACCTCAGCCACGTATTTCCATTCATTGCGGCTGACGGTGACGGTGCTCTCGATGGCTCGGTTTAAATCCGCCGGAGCTCGACGGTCATCGCTGCGATGGGAGAAGTCCTTCATCGCACTGACGATGGTCGTGATGCGTTTTAAGCCATCCAGCGATTGGTCGAGGGCCTGCGGAATCTCCTTGGAAAGAAAGTCTAAGTCCAGTGCGCTCAAGCCCTTCGCGAGCTCGCCGAGTTCATCGGGTGTCGGGGGCGCCATGCGGGAGGAGGAGACTAGCTCGCGCAGATGCAGCAGGCATTCCAGGAGGCCAGCGTAGGAGTCCTTAAGAAAGTAGACGTTGTCGTTCACATATTGTGTTGGTGTGTTGATTTCATGAGCGATACCGGCCGCGAGTTGCCCCACCGCCTCCAGTCGCCGGGCGATGACCAGCTGGCTCTCCAAGGCTTTTCGCTCAGTGATGTTGCGGTTAACGATGACCGCACCACGACTAATGTTGTTGCTGTCGCACATCGTCGAAACTGACGATAGCAAGGTAAGCTCCGCCCCCTGCTTGGTGTGTTGGCGAATCTCTCCATGCCAATGTCCCTGGGTCGCCAAGATGCGTCCGGCCTCGGCCTCCGTGGTCTCGATGTAGGTGGTGGGTAATACTTTGTGCAACGCCTTGCCGAGCATCTCAGGGGCGGTGATGCCGTAGATGCGTTCCGCGGCCGGGTTCCACAGTTGTACCAAACCCGCCTCGTTGACCCCGATGACGGCTTCGTTGACGTTTTGCAACAGCGTGCTTTGGTACCTGAGCTCCTGTTCGCTCCAGTGTCGGAGAGTGACATCGTCAAAGCGAACCACGACCTCTCGATCGTTCAAACCGAAGATGTAAACATCGCGGAAGCTTTGACCATCGCGGCCTTGGTATTGCAGGTCTTCAAGCAGCTCCGAGCGACCCGAAGCCAAGACACGCGCGACCGCCTCTGTAATCCCGGACGCCAGCGCACCTGGCAAGGCCTCATCAAGGGGGCGACCCAGCACTGCGTCGGTGGTGATCTGTTCGAGCTCGGCGCCGCTCCTGTTCAGATCCACCAGGACAAACTCTCGGGTGGCAGGCATCAGCGCGACGACGGCTACGCCACTGCGCATGTTGTCGAACATCTGTTGAAAGCGCGCGCGGCTGCGGGAGGTAACAGCAGCGTCATCCTCCAGCGCTGCCACCGATTCACGGTAGGCCTGCTTGGCCTGCTCTAACGCTGCATTGTTAGCCCGTTGCGCAAGGCGGCATTCGGTCAAACGCAGCGTTGTCTCTTCGGCCTCGCGACGCGCGGCGAAAAGGTCGGTGATGCTCGCGGTGTAAAGCAGCTCATCGGCGTTGAAGGCGGCAGCATCCCCCTCGGAGTAAACATTGGGTCGAGCCCACACCAAGTAACCGTCGTTGTGCGGCGCGTAGGCCACCAACACCGGCAACTCACCTCCCGGCGCGCGCAACAGCCAGGGGTGTTGTGGCACCAGCTCTGCGTCTGGCGTGGCAAGAAGCTGCGCCGGGGCGCCTCCCGAGGTGCGCATCCACGTTGAGAGGGAGGTGCCGACCAGGTCGTCAAAGCGGCGACTCAGCGGGCCGGACGCCCAGACAATCTTCAGCGCTTGATCCACCTCGCACACCCAGGGCAGCCACTGGCCAAGCAGTTTTAGGGTGGCGCTGTCGCTCATGGGTGGCCTGGCTTTGCCGACTTTAGGGGATCGAGCGGCAGCTCAATGGTGAAGGTGGTGCCACGCCCCAACTCAGAAACAAAGGTCAGCGAGCCGCCATGTCGATCTACGACGATGGTGCGAGAAATGGCCAAGCCTTGGCCGCTGCCGCGCCCTGGCGCCTTGGTGGTGAAGAACGGCTCAAAGATGCGATTGTGGATAGTCTCCGGAATGCCGACGCCAGTGTCGGCAATGCTGATCGTGACGGCGTCGCCTGCCTGGCGCGTGCTCACCGTGATCAGCCCCCGTTCGCTTGAGTCGCCGGTTTTGTCGGCAATGGCGTGTGCTGCATTGACAATGAGATTTAGAAACACCTGGTTCAAGTCGCCAATGTGACAGGGCACGGCGGGGAGCTCGCCGAAGTCGGTCGCGATCTCGGCTACATATTTATATTCGTTGCGAGCGATGGTGAGCGTGGTTTGCAGTGCCTGGTTGATGTCCGCCGGCACCTTCTCGGGTTGATCGGGGTGCGCAAAGTTCTTCATCGCGCGGACGATCTTCGAGACCCGCTCGATGCCCTCGGAACAGCTGGCCAAAGCCTTTGGGACATTGTCGACCAAGAAATCTACGTCGACTTTTGTTTCAAGCGCCTGCAGTTCTTCGTGGTCAGCAGAGGTGCTGGCGAGTCGGTTGGCTTTGAGAGCGCGACCGTACACCGGCAACAGCGCCAAGAGGTCAGCGAAGCTGTCACTTAGGAATTGCAGGTTGTCGCCGACAAACTGCACCGGTGTGTTGATCTCGTGAGCAATACCGGCCGCTAGTTGTCCTACGGCCTCCAATTTACGAGCATGCTGGAGTTCGAGCTCAAGCTGCTTACGTTCGCTGGTATCGCGCACAATACCCACTTGCCACCAGGCGCCATCCACGTGGGTGTTGGTGAGCGACACCTCCACCGGGAATTCTTCACCGGAGCGGCGCAGTGCAAAGGCCTCAAAGGTCCGTCCAACATCATGTTCGATGGTCGAGTGTTGAGCGCCGGAAAAGTCTGTACGCGCTTCTTCACGCAGGCGCTGCGGAATGACCAGCTGATAGAGATCTTGTCCCATGACGTCATCGGCGCAATAGCCAAACATCTTCTCGGCAGCATGGTTCCAATGCACCACGCGCCCCTCGTTATCGATCATCAGGATGGCGTCCTTCGCGGTGCGGCTGATGATCTCCATTGTCCGTTCGGCGTAGTGCTGCTTTTGTTCGAGGACGTTCATCGCCTGGCGGGATCGCAGATGGGTGCGCACTCGTACCAACACTTCGACATCGTGAAACGGCTTGGTAACGTAGTCGACGCCCCCCACTCGGAAAGCCGCCATCTTGTCTTCAGCGCTGTGCCGGCCGCTCACGAAAATCACCGGGATGTCGCGAAATCGCACGTCACCTTTGAGCCAGCTACAAACCTCCAAGCCTGACATGTCGGGCATTTGCATATCTAGCAAGACCAGCTCCGGCGGGTCAGCCACGGTGGCCTCAATGGCCTGGCGTCCGCTTTTCACCGGCCGGGCGACGAAGCCGCCGCGCCCCAAAATTGTAACCAGGGCGCGCAGCTGCTCAGGGGTGTCGTCAACCACCAGGATGCCGCCAGAGGTGACCAGGGGCTGAGGGTGCGCCGTCATTCAGGACTCCCCACCAGTTGTTCAAGGACGGCCCCGTAATCAAACGCCTCGGCGTGCGCACGTAACTGCGCGGCTAGGTCGGGAGCGTGGTGTTGGAGCTCGGCCACGAGGGTGAGTAGCTCGGTGTAGCGGGCGGTGTGTGCCGCAGCTTCGATGGCCCGGCGCAGCGGCTCGGGCACGGCCTCGTGAACCAGCGTGGCGGCGGGAGCGGCCACAACCACTGTCGGTGTGGCTGGGGGGTGTGGCTGCGTGTCACCGGGCAGCGGCCGCTCATCCAATGCGCTACGAATGGCCTCGGACAATTGCTCGGTTGTAAATGGCTTGGCCAAGAAGTGCGAACCAGCTTGCACCAGGCCCTGCCGCACGATGCCATCGTCGGTAAACCCGGAAATAAACAGAACTTTCGCCTTGGGCCATTGCAACAACACGCGGTCTGCGACCTCGCCGCCATTGATCCCAGGCAAGACCAGATCGGTGATGAGGAGCTCCACCGGCGCAAGGGCAGCCAAGGCGAGCGCCTCTGTGCCGTTGGCAGCGATGCGAAGTTGGTAACCCAACGGCTTGAGGACGCGTTGCAGCAAGCCGCGAATTGCGCGTTCATCTTCGACCACTAACAGCGATTCGGTGCCAGTGCGGATGCGGCCTGGTCTGACCGGTGGACGCACAGCAGAGGTTGTTTCCAGCGAACGAGGCAAATAGATCTTCACCGTCGTGCCTTTGCCGATTTCGCTGTAGACCCAGATGTAGCCGCCGCTCTGTTTGACGATGCCGTAGGCGGTCGCGAGGCCCAACCCTGTACCTTTGCCGGCCTCTTTGGTGGTGAAGAACGGCTCAAACAGCTTGGCTTGGGTTGCCTTGTCCATGCCGCAGCCGGTGTCGCTAATCGCCAGCATTACGTAATTCCCGGTAAATACGGCTGGGTGGCTTGCCTGATATGTCTCATCCAACTGGGCATTGGCGGTTTCAAAGGTGAGCGAGCCGCCGTGGGGCATGGCATCGCGAGCGTTCACCGCCAAATTCATGATCACCTGTTCAATTTGGCCGCGGTCGGCTCGGGCAAACCAAAGTGCTGGTGACATGGCGAATCGGCACTGGATCTGTTCCCCTAACAGCCGCTGCAACATGCGCTGCATGGAGCTTGCGACCTCATTGAGATCGAGGGTCTGCGGTTGCATGACCTGTTTGCGGCTAAACGCCAGAAGCTGGCGGGTGACCGACGCGGCCTGTTCGCCGGCCTTGCGAATCTCTTCGATCTCGCCCCAAAGCGGGTCTTCTTCTCGCAGGCTGGCGAGCGCAAAGCCTGCATAACTCAGGATCACCGAGAGCGCGTTGTTAAAATCATGGGCAATGCCGCCAGCCAGCCGGCCAATGGCCTCCATCTTTTGTGCCGCGCGGAGCTGGGCCTCGGTGAGACGCTGTGCGGTGAGATCCACCACCACACCAGAAGCGCCTACCACCTTGCCCTGCTCCATCACTGGCCGTAGCACGCTACGGCATGGGCGGGCGATGCCTTGATGATCCAGCACGCGGAACTCCACCGGCACCACATCGCCAGCGAGGGTGCGCGTAAGTGACGCCTGGAAGGCGGTGATGTCCTCAGGATGAATGAGGTGTTGGAAGGGCCGGCCCATCAGTTCATCTTGCGCATAGCCAAAACGGTGCACCGCGGGGTTTACGACCATGATGATGCCCTGGGGGTCTAGGGCCACCACCACGTCATCCAGGTGGTCGACCAACAGCCGATAGCGTTCGTCGCTCTTCCGACGGGCCTCTTCGGTAAGGCGTTGATCTTCGAGGATGCTAAGCAGGGCGCGCCTGGCCTGGGCGGCGTCGTGAAGTCGTGCGGCATCCTCTACCTTGCGTCGCTCCAGCTCCATCACCGCGGCTTCGAGCCGACGTTGGGTCGCGGTCAGCTCTTGATTGCGGTGCTCAAGTTGCGTCACCAGCGAATGGAGCTCTAAGTGCGTTCGCACCCGGGCGAGGACCTCGGCTGCATGAAATGGCTTGGTGATGAAATCGACACCGCCCGCGGCGAGACCGCGGATTCGCTCGTCGGCGTTGGTGAGCGCCGAGATGAAGATGACAGGAATGGCATTGAAGTTTGGATCCGATTTCAAGGTCCGACACAGGCCGAAGCCGTCCAAATCAGGCATGACCACGTCGAGTAGAATGAGCGCTGGTGGCCGGTCGTGAATCTTTGCCAGCGCCGCACTGCTGCTTTGTGCCACACGCACCACATAACCGGCCTTCTCCAGCACGCCGCCTAGGGCCGCTAAGTTGCTGGGCGAGTCGTCGACCACCAGGATTTCAGGTGCGGCAGGGGTATCGATCATGGCATCAAGCCTTGCCTGGCGGCAGAGCGTCGGCACTAGGCTCAACGCTGTAGCGTGGCGCTTCGCCGAGCCGTGCCAAGGCGTGATTGACCTCAAGTTTGAGGCTGTGAATGCGCTCCTCACGGTCAATGGCGAGCTTGTACCAGCGCTGCAGCTCTTGGAGCTGTGCGCGTACGGCGTTCTCGGTGGCTTTCATGGCGGTGACGTCGCGGGTGATCGAGAGAATGCAATGCTCTCCATCCACTTCGATGATCCTGGCTGACAACAGCCCAATAAACTCGCCGCCCCCCTTCTTCCAAAAGCGCGCCTCAATGTTTTGCACTTGCCCAAACTTTCGGATGTCGTTGACCACCCGGGCACGTTCGTCGTCGTCTACCCACGTGGCTGTCTCTCGGACACGCGCCGATCGTCCGCGGGCCTCGTCGGCAGTCATGCCTGTAAGGGTCGTGAACCCCGCGTTCACATCCATATAGACCCCATCGCTGATGCGAGTGATACACAGCGCATCGGGAATGAGCTGAAAGACGTTGCGGAACTTCACTTCGGAGAGGCGCAGGGTCTCAGCGGCGTGGCGTCGTGTGCTGATGTCCTCGACGTGTGTGAGAAAATGCAGCGGTTCGCCGGTGGCGGTGCGTCTAAGCCAGGCGCTCGCGTGCGTCCAGATGAAGCTGCCATCTTTCTTTCGGTAGCGTTTGTCGAAGGCAGAGCTGGATATTTTTTGGGTGAGCAGCGCCTGGCGTATTTCGAGGCTTGTTTCGATGTCGTCAGGGTGAGTTAGCAGCGTTGGGTCGATTCCCAAAAGCTCCTCGCGCGTGTACCCGAGCATGTTGGCAAAGGCTTGGTTGACGTGCAGCAGCGTACCATTGGGGGCACCAATGATTTTGCCGATCGGTGAATTCTCAAAGAATTCCACGAGATTGGAAACCAGATCGAGAGAATCGGGTGCGGTCGGGGCCTCTGCAGCCCGTAGGCGCGCGAGCTGTGCTTCGAGGTCGCTAATTTGCGCCTTGAGCGTGGCGGGTGCCATCGTCGTCATCAATCCCCCTGTTGCGAACCTAATGTAGGAATCGCGAGCGAGACTGGCAACGCGGTAGATTTACTGATGCAATTCTAAGCAGTCGAGCAGGCGAGGGTCTTTGAGCGGCACCGCTGGGTGGCGCCTGAAAGACCAGGCGAACACCAAGAAGAACAGCCCTAGTA
>ERZ795055.1404-NODE-1404-length-19387-cov-5.099265_pt1 | contig 19387 bp, 9 predicted proteins | sample MGYA00375139_ERZ795055 | MGnify/ENA primary metagenome ERZ795055 (study PRJEB30184, sample SAMN05720283) | anaerobic digester metagenome | isolation source: active sludge of municipal wastewater-treating anaerobic digesters | place: USA | collected 2015-01-23 ... | reverse complement strand
CGCCTCGCTCAAAGCCGGGAGGCAGCCGCTCGCCCCAGTCCGGCCAGCGGCGGCTGAGTAGCGCCGCCAGCCAATGCTGCATGAACGTCCGCAGAAACCGGACCCCGGCCCGGCCTTCACGACGCACACCTTGGCGGAAGCGGCGGTTGTGGTAGTAGACCACATCCGCCTTTACCGCCAGACGCACTGGCCAGGAGCGCGGCAACTCCACCCCAAGCCACCGGCCAACCTGGTGGCACAGGTCCGCCGCCAAATCGTCCGGCACAATGCGGGTGTCGCGTGCGATCCAGAGCCGTCGGCAGCGGCGGGGGACCCATCGTCTTTGCCGCACGGGCTTGGACTCAGTGGAGCGGCGGGGCGCCGGTGTCGGAAATAACCGCCGGGCATCGGCCTCTTGCAGATCGAATGTGATTCCCATGACGCGCTGAGCCTACGCGGGCGGCTGGGTCAAAGACTGTCCCACCCCAACCACCCGTTGTGCGCCTTCGACGATTCTGATTTCTTCCTCGGTCAGGCCGTACAAGTCGTAAACGAGCCGATCAATCTGGGTGTCCGTGGCGGCAATCTGCCGTTCGAGCGCCGTCTTCTCCTGCGGGGTGCGGACGCTCGGCAGCCTCCGGTTCAATTCCAGCATCTGCTCGACCAACTGCACCATCCGCTCGTGACGCGATGTGTCGGCGGGGTCGGAATGGTCGAGGCATGGGATCGGCAACTGCTTCAAGTAGGTGCCTTTGATCTTCGGAAATGTCCGCCGCTGATCATAGAACCGATGCAGCCACAGCGCCCGGATCAGCTTTGAATTGAGAACGCCCAGCACGTACAGCGGATCCGGCATCGCGGCCCGGAGGTTGACCATGAACATCGTGTTCAGGCAATGCCAGCCGGCCGTATCGATCGCGAATTCCGGGTAGCGTCCAATCTGTCGGGTCAGGAGCTTGTCGTCGATCTCGACAGCCAGGGTGAGTTCGTCCGGCGGTTCGAGGCGGCCCGGCTCCGGCTGGAAATGGAAGAGGCCGGAGTTATACCGCACATCGGCGGCCTGGAACAGCTCTGCCAGGCGCGGGTAAATGCGGTCCCCGTTCACGAGCGCCTGCAGCCGCCCATGATCTTCGATGCCCCGCGCCTCGCAGATGCGCAGGAAGATGATCCGGTCGATGATGCGCTGGACGGCGAAGTTCAGTTCGCGCTGCGTCAGTTTGGGATTGCGCAGCGCGAGGTTGCGGGCCAGGTCCAGCCGCCACCCTTCGATGGTGGCGAGAAAGTCCGCGTCGAATTCCGCGGTGCCGCGCTTGGCTTTGGTGGATTCGGCAAACTTGTCGAACGCGCCCTTCAACACGGCGTCGCGGCTGAAGATCGAGGCGAGCCAATCCCATTTCTCCGCGTAGTCGCGGAGGGTGCAGTAGAAGATGCGGGCGGTCGCCGCGGGGTCATCCTTATGGGGCTTGCAGCGTCCGTCATAGACGGCGAACTCCTCGAAATCGGACAGGATGCTCAGCGCAGCAACTTAAGCACGCCACTCTGGGGTTCGTCCAGCGTTTCCAGGTCGATCCAGCGCGCGGGTGTCTGGTGGCGAAACCAGGTCATCTGGCGCCGGGCGAACTGCCAGGTCTTCAGCTTGACCAAGGCGATTGTCCCGGCCAGATCCCGCTCGCCGCGCAGATGCTCGATGACCTGCCGGTACCCGAGCGCCTGCATCGCCGTTCGATTCTCTCCCAGCCCCGCGCTCAGCAACCGGCGCGTCTCCTCGATCAAACCGGCGGCGAACATCGCGTCCACCCGGGCGTTGATGCGCGTGCGCAGGTCGTCCGGCGCGCGCCTGAACACCACGATCCGGGTGGCGCCCGCCAGATCTCCGAGTGCGCCCGCGCGCCGTTCCGTCCGTTGGGCCGAGAGCGGGCGTCCGGTCAACCGGATCACTTCCAGCGCGCGCACGACACGCCGCGGATTCCGCCGGTCGATGGTCTCGAACGTGGCGCGGTCGCGCCCCGCCAGCTCATCGAGCAGGATCGGCAATGGGGTCGCTTCGAGTTCGGCGCGCAACACCGGGTCGCCGGACGGGATCTCGTGGAGGCCCTCGCACCAGGCCTTGAAATAGAGGCCCGTGCCGCCGCAAAAGATCGGCGGGCGTCCTCGGGCCTGGATGTCCGACACCGCCGCCGCCGCCAGGCGGACAAACTGGCTGGCGTCGAAGCCGCTGGTCAAATCGATCACGTCGATCAGGTGGTGCCGCACACGCGCCCGGTCGGCAGCGGCGGGTTTGGCCGTCCCGATGTCCAGGCCGCGATAGACCTGCATCGAGTCGACCGAGACGATCTCGCCGCCGATCTGTTCGGCCAGGGCGAGGGCAATCGCCGATTTCCCGACGGCGGTCGGCCCTGCGAGGTACAAGACGGGCAAAGACCCGGGCTTCACGGAGTCGGGACGGGGCGTGCCGGCGCGCCCGCCTCGTTCTCGGCCCGCCACGACATGAGGAAGAGGAGGCCGACCCCGATGCAGATGGCGCTGTCGGCGATGTTGAACGCGGGGAAGCCGACCTCGTCGCCGCCGCGCTGCACGAGGTAGAAACGGATGAAATCCACCACGTGGCCGATGCGGATCCGATCGGTCAGGTTGCCCAGGATGCCGCCGAAGATGAGCCCGAAGGCGAGCTGCCCCATCCACACCTGGGTGTCGTACCGGTGGCGGGTGAGGAACAGGACCAGCAGCGCGCCCAGCGAGACCAGGGCGAGCAATCCGTTGTTGCCGTAGAACAGGCTCCAGGCCGCGCCCGTATTGCCCCAGTGGACGAACTTGAAGAATCCGTCGATCACCACGTGGTGTTCGGCGAGATCCAACAGCCTCAAGACGGCCAGTTTGGTCGCCTGGTCGATCACGTACACCGCGGCGGCGACCAGCGCAATGATATGGGTGGGCGTCAGGCGCACAACAACTCGATTACAGCCGGTTCCCGCTGCCGGTGGCAAGCCTCCGATTTCGGAAGAGACAATGGGGTCGCATCTAAATAGTTGACAAATGGATGGTCGCCGCACACAGTCTCCATGCTTCCCCGCCCCTCTCTCCCGCGCTTCGCTACACCAGCGTCTCCCATTGCCGATGCCAGGCGTCCGGAGCCGCGCCCTGCCCGCGCAGGGTCCTGAGACTGAGCGCGTCGTGGCGCTTGGCGAGCCGGACGCCTTGTGCATCGGTGAGGAGGGGACAATGGAAGAACGTCGGCGGCGCCATGCCCAAGGCCCGGTAGAGCAACAGTTGCCGGGCGGTGGACCGCAGGAGATCGGCGCCGCGCACGACCTCGGTGATCCCCATCGCGGCGTCATCGACCACACAGGCCAACTGATAGGCCGGGACGTCATCCTGCCGCCAGACCACAAAGTCGCCAAAATCAACGCCCGCCGTGAACCGCTGCCGACCGCAATAACCGTCCACAAACTCGATCGCCTCGCCTCGGGCACCCGGAAGCGCCAGTTCACTCCCGGCGCGTTGCGCGGCGGACCCTCGCCGGGCGGTTGCGACTCGGCCACCACCGGCATTCCCATCCGCAACTGGCCGTGAGGCGGGCGGCATGTACCGGGGTAGATCGGTTCGTCGTCCCCCGCATGGGGCGCTGCGAGTGCCGACAGGACATCGCGTCTGGAACAGCGGCAGGGATACACATGGCCGAGGCGCTGCAACCGTTCCAAGGCGTGGCGATACAGGGTCAGCCTCTGGCTCTGCGCATACGGTCCATGCGGCCCGCCGCAGTCCGGACCCTCGTTCCATCGCAAGCCGAGCCAGAGCAGATCCTCGAGCATTGCCGACACATAAACCGCGCGGCACCGGCTCCGGTCCAGATCTTCATTGCGCAACACCAACTCGCCCCCGCACGCCCGCGCCCGCCGCTGTGCGATCCAGAAGGTCCGGGCGTTTCCCAGGTGGAGGTAGCCGGTCGGCGACGGCGCCAGGCGCCCCCGGTAACTGCCTCGATCTCGAGGCGTTGTCATTGCCCAATCGAGTTCCATCAAGCATGCCCACAACCGCCCGGCGCCGGCGTCCATCGAGGAGCGTCTGGCTCGGGTCCGGCCCGCGGATGACTTGCCGCCGCGAGTCTGCGCGCGGCGCGTCCGCGTTGTCCAATCCGAAGGCTCGCGTGCATTCGGGAGTTCGGAGGACCGCCGGGTCGAGAGTCACTGGTTCATGAGCCCAATCCGTTCTTAGAAAAGAAGCCGGGCTTTGCATGAACCGGGAGGCGGTCCTGATCGTATTCGGCGACAGAGGATTACGATTACGATTAGACCTCCACGAGTTCTTTGTCATTGCGCATCGAAACCGTGAACCAGATGGTTACCTCGAAAGCAGACATCCCCTTGGCAGTCTTTGGCGCTGTCTTCGTCGTCAGGTGGCGTGGCTGTATCGACTTGCTGAATTCATAGAATAATGTCCGCATCGATTCCGCATCGATTCCGCATAGGAAGCGCCGGTGACGGCTGCCTGGGCGGCCAACGGGGCATCTCTGGGAGCATCCGACGCCTCTCGCCGTCTAATCGGGTGGTTGCCGTCCGGGCTTGCCGGGTGCACTGTATCGAGGAACCTGAGTCATGAAACGCCATGCCGTTGTCCTGCTCGTCGTGTTGCTTATGAACCCCAGCCTCCATGCCGCGTCGCGAGACGCCCAGTGGAAACGCGTGGACGAAGCGGTCGAAAAGGGCTTGCCCCAGACCGCGGTCAAGGAACTGACCCCCATCATCCAGGGCGCGCTCGCCGATCGTGCCTGGGCCGAGGCGGTCAAAGCCATCGCCCGGCGCATTGCGCTCGAAGGGGAGGTGCAGGGAAACAAGCCGGCGGAGAAGATCCGAAGGCTCGATGCCGAGATCGAGTCCGCACCGCCTGAGATCAAGCCGATCCTGCAGACGATCCTGGCGCATTGGTACTGGCAGTACTTTCGCGAGAACCGCTGGCGTTTCGTGCAGCGCACCGCCACGTCCGAGGTCCCGGGCGAGGATTTCGAGACGTGGGATCTGCCCCGACTGTTTGCCGAGATCGACCGCCGGTTCACGATCGCCCTGAGCGCCGAGCCGCAGCTTCGCGCAATCCCCATCAGCGCCTACAACGACTTGCTGCCGCGCGGAGCGCTCCCGGATGTCTATCGCCCGACCTTGCATGATTTCATTGCCCACGAAGCGCTCTCCTTCTACACGTCGGGCGAACAGGCGGGCGCGCTCCCCCAGGACGCCTTCCAGGTTGCCGCCGACAGCCCGGCCCTCGGGCCGGTGAATGTGTTCTTGAATTGGGATCCGACTGCCGGGAGCGGTGCGGCCGAAGCGCCGGTGTCCCCCCTGGTGAAGGCGATCCGGCTCTACCAGACTCTGATGCGGCTCCACGCCGGCGACGCGGATCAGACGGCCTTTCTCGATCTGGATCTGGCGCGATTGGTCTGGGCCAAGAACGTCGCTGTGGGCGAGGGGAAGGCGGCGCGGTTCCAAGCCGCGATGAAACAATTCGCCGAGAGCCACGGGGACCACGAGCTGGCCTCGATGGCCCTGTGGCACTGGGCCCAGGCCCTGCGCGAGCAGAACGACCTCGTCCAGGCCCGGCAGCTCGCGCTGCGGGCCCGGCAGATTCACCCGCAGAGCGCGGGGGGAAAGCTCGCCGCAAACCTCGTTGCCGAAATCGAGTCGAAGTCGGCCTCGATCCGAACCGAGCGGATCTGGAACCGGCCCTGGCCTGGGATCGAGGTGCGGTATCGGAATGTGGACCAGGTGCATTTCCGCCTCGTATCCTCGAACTGGGACGACCACCGCGATCGGCGGCGGAGCCGGCCCGAGAGCCTGCGCGATGACGAGCGCGCCGCAATCCTGGCGCGCCCGGCGGCCTACACCTGGTCGCGTCCTTTGCCGCCGACAACCGACTTTCTCGAGCACCGGGTCGAGGTGACGGTGCCTGAGGAGTTCAAGCCGGGTTTCTATTTTCTCATCGCCAGCCACAGGCCCGATTTCGCCGAAAAAGACAACCAGCTTGCGATGACCGACATTTGGGTCAGCGAACTCGCGCTCGTCCTGCGCCAGGACGCCGGCCAACTCGATGGATTCGTGCTCGAAGCCGGATCCGGCGAGCCGAGCCGCGGCGCCCAGGTGCAGGCCTGGTATCTCGATCGCCAGGGCCAACGCGTCGCGGTCCCGGCCCTGACCACGGATCAGGATGGCCGGTTCGCCCTGGCGTTGGGCGAGCAGCGGCGGAATTACGTGCTGAAGGCGACAGCGAACGGACAGGCGATCGCCACGGCGGACCAGTTCTCGAGCTGGGGGCGCACCCCGCAGCGACGTCCGTTCGAGCAAACGCTCTTCTTCACCGACCGCGCCCTTTACCGTCCGGGTCAGACGGTCCAGTACAAGGGCATTTGCCTGCGGGTCGATCAGGAGAAAGACGCCTACGAGACTTTGGCGGCGCGGGCTCTGACGGTGGTGTTTTCCGACGCCAACCGCAAGGAGATCGCCCGCCAGCAGCATCGCGCCAACGACTACGGATCGTTCAGCGGCAGTTTCACCGCGCCGCGCGATCGGTTGACGGGCCGGATGGAATTGCGCGCGGTCGAGGGGCCGCCGGGGGCTGGATGGGTCAATATCGAGGAGTACAAGCGCCCCAAGTTCCAGGTGACGCTCGACGCGCCGAAGACAGGCGCCAAACTGGGCGACACACTCGAAGTCGCCGGCCACGCCATGCACTACACCGGGGCGGCGGTGGACAACGCCGAAGTCAAGTACCGCGTCGTGCGCGAGGTGCGCATGCCCTGGTGGTGGGGCTGGTACGGATGGCGGCGCGGGGCCTTCCGGCCCGGTGTGAGCCAGGAGATCGCTGACGGCACCCTGCGCACAGGGGCGGACGGAGCGTTCACAGTTGGGTTCGTCGCGCGGCCCGACCCGGCCGTACCGGTCGAGGACGATCCGACCTTCATCTTCAGCGTGCATGCCGACGTGACGGATTCAGCGGGCGAGACCCGCTCGGACGACCGCGCCATCCGCCTCGGTTACACCGCGCTCGAAGCGCGCTTGATGGCCGACGATTGGCTCACCGACGAGCAACCGGTCGAATTGCGAGTGCGCGCCACCACGCTCGATGGCGAACCTCAGCAGGCCGAGGGAATCCTCAGAGTCCATGCGCTCAAGGCCCCGGATCGGGTCAGCCGGCCCTCCTTGTTTACACAGTGGGGCGGTGACGAAGACTGGGACGATGGCGCCGACGCGGGCGGTCCGGGCGCCGACGCGTCGAATCCCAACCGTTGGGTCATGGGCGCCGCAGTGTGGGAGCAGGGTTTCACGACTGATGCCAAGGGCGAAGCGTCGGCGAAAGTCAAACTGCCCGCCGGGGCGTACCGCGCCGTGCTCGAGACGCAGGATCGCTATGGCAAGAAGGTCACCGGGCGCCTGCCTTTGACCGTCGTCCGCCCCTCGGACAAGGCGTTCCCGATCAAGGTGCCCAGCTTCCTGGAGGCGGTCAATTGGACCGTCGAGCCCGGGTCCGAGTTCACGGCCCTTTGGGGCACGGGGTATGGCGAGGGGCGCGCGTATGTCGAAATCGAGTCTCGTGGCCGGACGCTGGGCAAGTACTGGACCGCGCCGGGCGAGACACAGACCCTGATCCGCCAGCCGATCGACGAGGCCATGCGCGGCGGCGTCACGCTGCGCGTCACCCAGGTCCGCGAGAACCGGGCGTATCTCGAAACCCGGCAGATCGAGGTGCCGTGGAGCAACAAGAACCTGAAGCTCGAATGGGAGCATTTCACATCGAAACTCGAGCCGGGCAAGAAGGAGACATGGAGTCTCGTCATCAAGCCCGCAGCGCTGTCGGCGGAGGCGGGTGTCAACAATGCGTCGGATTCGAAACGGCTGCCGGAGCTGGTGGCGACGCTCTACGACCGTTCGCTCGACGCGTTTCTTCCATTGTACTGGCCGAGTCGTTTTTCGGTGTTTCGCCAGGAGTGGACGGGGCGTCAGGCCGTGTTCGGCAATCAAGAGCGCGGCCTGGCCGTGTTTCGCCAGGATTGGCCGGTGTCACTCGAAACGGTGCTCGAGGGCTACCGCGCGTTTCCGCCGGACCTGATCCAGACCGGCTGGGGATTCCCCGGGACGGCGATGCTCATGAGGGCAGGCGGCGTCCCCGCGCGTCGGGGCGTGGTGGCTGATAGCGCGGTTGAATCGCTGGCCCTGACCGCCGCAGTCCCGTCCGCGCCCATGTCGGCGCCAGCCGCCGCGGCGCCCGAGATGACCATGCTGATGCGCTACGGTCTCAAGGAGTCCCCGGACGACGAGGCCGAGGCGGCGGGTGGCGGATCCGTCGGGGGCCCGGGCCGAGCCGCGCCGGATCTGAACCTCGTGTCGGCGCGGCGGAACCTCAACGAAACTGCGTTCTTTTATCCGCACCTTGTGGCCGACGCGCAGGGTGTGGTGCGCCTGAGCTTCACGATGCCGGAGGCGCTGACCGAGTGGCGTGTCCTGGCGTTTGCCCACGATCGCGCGCTGCGCTCCGGCTTCATCGAGGCCAAAGCGGTGACGGCCAAGGATCTGATGGTGCAGCCGAACCCGCCGCGGTTCCTGCGCGAGGGCGATGTGGTCGAGTTCACTGTCAAGATCACGAACTCGGGCGACAAGCCCCAGCGCGGCAAGGTCCGGCTTACCTTCAACAACGGCTTCAACAACCAGCCGGCCGACGCTTTGCTCGGCAACAGGAATCCGGAGCGTTCGTTCGACCTGGCGGGCGGGGCCTCGACCTCTGTGGCGTGGCGCCTGACGGTGCCCGAGGGGCTTTCGGTGCTCACGTACAAGGCGGTTGCGGCGGCCGGCACGGTCTCCGACGGCGAGGAGGGCCTGGTCCCGGTGTTGGGGCGGCGGATCCCGGTGACCGAGTCGCTCCCGCTGCCGATCGTCGGCCCGGGCACGAACCGTTTCGAGTTCACCGCGCTGCTGGATGCGGGCAAATCGCGAACGCTGCGGCACCAGAGTCTCACCGTGCAGATGGTGTCGAACCCGGCCTGGTACGCGGTGCTCGCCCTGCCCTACCTGATGGAGTTTCCATACGAATGCAACGAGCAGGTCTTCAATCGGTACTACGCCAACGCGCTCGCCCGCTTCATCGCAAACTCGGATCCGAAGATCCGCCGCATCTTCGATCAATGGAAGGCCACGCCGGCCCTCGACAGCCCGCTCGAAAAGAACCAGGACCTCAAAGGCGTCATGCTCGAAGAATCGCCCTGGGTCTGCGAGGCTCAGCAGGAGAGCGAGGCGCGCCGCAACATCGGCGTCCTGTTCGACGACAACCGGCTCGACAGCGAACAGGCCAACGCCCTGAGCAAGGTCCGGGAAGCGCAGTTGGACGATGGCTCCTGGCCGTGGTTCCCGGGCGGGCGCGGCAGCGACTACATCACGCTCTACATCGTCGCCGGGTTCGGCCGCCTCCGTCACCTCGGCGTGGACGTTGATGTCGCCCCCGCGATCCGGGCGCTGGACCGGCTCGATGCGTGGCTCGACGAGACCTATCGCGACATTCTCAAGCGGCAGATCACGACGGGGGCCAGCCAGCTCACCCCACAGATCGCCCTCTATTTGTACGCCCGCAGCTTCTACCTCAAAGACAAGCCCGTGGCGGAGCAACACCGGACGGCGTTGGACTACTTCCTCGACCAGGCCAAGCGCTATGCGTTGTCAATGCGCGCGCGGCAATCCCAGGGACACCTGGCGCTTGCGCTGAACCGGTTCGGCGACACGGCGACCGCCGAGGCGATCCTGAAATCGTTGAAAGAGAGGTCGGTTACCGATCCGGAGTTGGGGCGCTATTGGCGCGACGCCGAATCGAGCTGGTGGTGGCACGACGCGCCGGTCGAAACCCAGGCGCTGATGATCGAGGCCTTCGACGAAGTGGCCAAAGACGCCGCCGTCGTGGACGGTTGCCAGGTCTGGCTCATCAAACAGAAACAGACCCAGGACTGGCGCACCACGAAGGCGACGGCGGACGCCGTCTACGCGCTGTTGCGGCGCGGACGCGACCTGCTGGCGAGCGATCGGTTGGTCGATGTGAATCTGGGCGGCCTGTCGATCACGCCGCTTGTTCCGGGCGGCTCCTCGACTTCGCGCGCGCAGGACAGGCCGGCGACAGACACCGCCCCGCCCGAAGCGGGGACCGGCTTCTACGAACGCCGGTTTGCGAGCGCCGAGATCAAGCCGTCGTTTGGCAAGATCACCGTGCGCAAGCAGGATGCGGGTGTGGCCTGGGGCAGCGTACATTGGCAGTACCTGGAAGACATTGCCAAGGTGAGGCCGCACGAGCGGACGCCATTGAAGCTCGTCAAGACGCTGTATACCAAACGCAATACGATCAACGGCCCCGTGCTCGACGAAGCGCGTGGCCCGCTGTCGGTGGGCGACGAACTGGTGGTGCGGATCGAGCTGCGGACGGATCGGGACATCGAGTTCGTGCATCTGAAAGATCAGCGCGGCAGCGGCACCGAGCCGGTCAATGTCCTCTCCGGCTACCGGTATCAGGACGGCCTGGGCTACTACGAATCGACACGCGATACCGCAAGCCACTTCTTCATCGACCGCCTGCGCGCCGGGACCTACGTCTTCGAGTACTCGATGCGCATTCAATTGCGCGGCGAGTACGAGAGCGGCCTCGCGACAGTCCAGTGCATGTACGCGCCCGAGTTCAACAGCCATTCGGAGAGCGTGACACTGGTGGTCAAGTGACGCAGCGCGGGCAACCCCTCAGTCACGACAATGTCATGGTTTGACCCCTATCTCGGACAGCCGATCACGCGCGCACCTGGCCCTGGCCAAACCCCAGCCACTTGTAACTGGTCAACTCCTCGAGTCCCATCGGGCCGCGCGCCCCCACTTTGTCGGTGCTGATCCCGATCTCCGCACCCATGCCAAACTCGCCTCCGTCGGTGAAGCGCGTCGACGCATTCCAGTAGACGGCGGCGGAATCCACACCCGCCAGGAACCGCCGGGCGCGCGCTTCGTCGGCGGTCACGATGGCGTCCGAATGGGCTGAGCCGTAGCGATTGATGTGGGCGACGGCGGCGTCCACACCCTCGACCACGCGGACGTTGAGGACGAGGTCGTTGTACTCCGTGAACCAGTCCTGCTCGGTCGCGCCGCGCAATCCGGACAGATGCGGCTGCAGGATCGCCAGGGCCGCTTCATCCACACGCAACGCCACCTGCCGCTGCTCGAGGTGTTTTCCGACGCCCGGCAGGAAGGACGCGGCGATCGGGGCATCGACGAGCAGCGTCTCGGTCGCATTGCAGACAGCCGGGCGCTGGCACTTGGCGTTGAGAACGATCTGCTCGGCCATTGCGAAGTCGGCGGCGCGGTCCACGAAAACGTGGCAGACGCCTTTGTAATGCTTGATCACCGGCACCTTCGAGCAGTCCGCCACCGCCCGGATCAACCCCTCCCCGCCCCGCGGCATGCAGAGGTCGATGTATTGACTCAGCGACAAGAGTGCCGGGATGGCCTCGCGCTCGGGGGTCTGCACCAACTGGATCGCGTGTTCCGGAAACGCCGGCAGGGCTTCCCTGCCCGCGTCGACCAGGATGGACGCGATCGCGCGGTTGGAGTTCAGGGCTTCCCTGCCCCCGCGCAGAATGGTTGCGTTGCCGGACTTGAAGCAGAGGCCCGCGGCGTCGGCGGTCACATTCGGCCGGCTTTCGTAAATGATCACGATCACGCCAATGGGCGTCGACACTTTCCGGAGGCGAAGTCCGTTGGGACGCACCCGCTCCTCGAGCAACCGACCGACCGGATCGGGCAGGGCCGCAACCTCGCGGAGTCCGCGGGCCATCGCCGCGATCCGTTTGTCGTCCAGGCGCAGCCGGTCGAGCATCGCTCGGGACAAGCCGGCTTGCGCCCCGATTTCGAGGTCGCGCCGGTTCTCCATCTCGATCTGGGACGTGTACGTTTCGAGGGCCGTGGCCATCGACTCGAGGCAGCGGTTCTTGTCGGATGTCGACAGACCGGCCAGTTCGCGCGAGGCGGCCTTGGCCCGCCGCGCGATTTCGATCATGGCGTCTTGCAGTGTCATAAGCCGATTCGAAGTCCGAGGCTCACTCGCCGGTTTGAGGCGGAGCTTCGTTGGAATTCCTGACCGCTGAAATCTGCCGCAAACAAGTCGAGTTTGTGTTCTGCGTTGGAGTGGTCAAGGATTCTCTCGATCCGGGCGGCGCTCGAGAGCGGCGGCGGAGTCTCTTGCGGTCTGGTTTCCCGGATCCAACTGGAGCACCTCGCGAAACTGCGTCAGCGCCTCCTCGACGCGCCCCTGTCGCACCAGGAGGTTGCCGAGGTTCAAACGGGCCAGGACATGCTGCGGTCGCAAACGCACGACTTCAGCCAGTTCGGCCTGGGCGTCGGCGACTTTGCCGTCGGTTGCCAGTTCGATCCCCAAGTGGTACCGGGCCTCCCAGAACGCGGGGTCCACCAGGATGGCTTCACGGAGAGAATCGAGGGCCGGCCCGCGGCGCCTGAGGGCCATCAACACGTCGGCTCGCCGCAGATAGACTCGAGCGCTTTCGGGGCGCCTTTGGATCGCGGCATCAAAATGGGCCAGCGCCTCCTCGAACTCCTTTTGGCTGGCCGCGATCTGGCCCAGCTCGACATGGGCCTCGGCGAGGTCCGGACGCCGGATCAAGGCGGCTTCGAGCGATGCCCTGGCCTCCTCGAATTGCTTCTGGCGGGCGAGCAGGCGTCCGAGATGCAGGTGAGCCGCGAAGTGGTGCGGGATCAGGTCGCGCATCTGCCCCATTTGGGCGGCGGCCTGGGCCAGGTCGCCCGAGTTGTTGAGGTACTCGGCGTAGTTGTGGTGCAGCCAATGGTCGGCGGGGCGGTTGCGAATCGCGTCCTCGTAACTCGAACGCAGTTCGGACGGCGCCCGGGCCTGCATCCGCGCGCGCGTCCCGGCGAGCTGGCGTCGGAAATGGTCAAGTCGGACAGCGTGGTCGAGCTGGTTGGTGAATGGGGCATCGAGAATGCGCCGCAGCATTTCATCGAGTGCGGCGTGGCGATTCCAATCGGTGAGCCCGAGGGGGCGGGCGCAGGCCTCGAACTCCGGCCATGAGGCAGTCCGGTTTCTCTCCGTGCCTGCGAGCAGCGGGACGATCGCGTCCGCCCAGACGCGGGCGAGGCGATAATTGCCCTCGGGATTCAGGTGGACATGTTCGTAAAACGACTCCTGGCCGGGGACGCCCGCGGAGTTCTGCCGGCCGAGGACATCTGCGGCATCCACAGCCAGCACGCCCCGGTCCGCGTATTGGCGCGCAATTCCTCCGAGGATCGTGTTGATCCTCGAGTCCGCGCGGAACGGGAGGGTGTCGAGATCGCGCGCCTGCTCGAAGCATGTTGCCGCGGCGTTTGTGTTGCCCAGAGCGGCGAGGCTTTGGCCGAGTCGATAGTGGAGCTCAGCGGACCGCGGGTGGAGTCCGAGCGCCGCCTCGAACTGTGTCGCCGCTCCGGCCCAGTGTCCCGCGGCGGCCAGGCGGTCGCCGCCTTGGCACAGGGCCTCGAACCGCGCCGCGCTGGTGCCGCCCGTGTTCGGGAGCGGCGAGGAGGCGAAGGGCGCGCAATCTCTCAGGTTGCTGGCGGCAGTGCTCAGAAGGATGGGGACGCGGGAGCGGATGCCGGTTCGGACCAGGTCGGAGAGGTTTTGCCGGAAGTGCCGGTAGACCCGTTCCCGGCCCGGGTGATCGAGTGGCAGGTGCCGGTCCCGGAACATCCCCAATCCGCCCCAGGCATCGGGTGGGGAGGACGCGCGTCCACGGTTGCGGAGAAGAGCGGCCAGGAATTGTCCCGTGCGAAGGCGTTGGGCGCTGAGGCTCGCGCGCACCACCCAGCGGGGCGGCGTTTGCAGACCGAACACCGTGTTGGCGCCGAACGGCCCGGCCATTTCGTTGTGGCCGGCGTAGACGATCCACAGGTCGGCATCGAGCCGCGCGCATGCGCGGGCGATGGGGGGCAGGGCGTGGGAGTTGATGGCGGTCATGGCCACGCACACCACCTCGATCGCGCGTCCGGGGAACCGATCGCGCAGGAGGACTTCGAGCCAGCGCCCAACCCCGTACGCCGGACGCGGGTCGCCGAGCGCCGCGGATTCGCCGAAGAGAAAGATCCGATACGTGTTGGCCGGCTTCTCGGCTGGGAATGAGATGGGCGCGGGACTGCGCGCAAGGGCGGGTGGGAAGAAGCGGAGACCGAACCAGGTGTTGTCGATCAGGGTGTTGGTGCCGCCGGCGATCGTTTGCAGGAAAAACGAGGTGGGGCGCCCGTACCCGGCGAGGCGAAGACCGGTTTCCATCAGGCCAACACACAGCAGCGGGACGACGATTGCCGCAGCAATCCGAAAAAACCATCGATGGCGATGCGGAGCCCGGCACGGCGACGCCGGACTGGCGGGCGGTCGATCCGCCAGCGCGCCTCGGGAGGGGACCGAGGGCCGGGCGGTTTGGCTGGAACGTTTCACCAAAGAAGAGAGGCCGGGGCGAACCCCGGCCTCTGTGTGCGAACAGGGTCGATTGTTTACTTGATGATGCGTCCGAACATCACAGGCGCCTGCGGCGCGAACGTGTATGGGCTGGTGGCGCCGGCGACGTCCTCCCATGGTCCGGTGATGGACAATGCGGCCTGGAGTGTGCCGCCACCCTCCCACTCGAGGGTGATCGTTCCGTTTGCATTCCTGGTGATGGCGGTGAACAGAACAACCGGCTGGGCCATGTAATTCACGGCGTTCAAGAACAGCTTGCCGCCGTCCGCAGTCAGGTCGTAGATGCCGGCGCCATGAGAGGTCAGGCCCGATGCCTCACGGCTGCCGGTCAGCATGACCAACCGGTGGCCGCCCAGGTTGTCGCCCGCGGCAGTGGCCATCTGAGCGCCAGCGTACCATTCGGCGATCGCCAGGCCGCCGTTGGCGGGATCGCCGGCAGCCGCGATGGTGGCGAGCAGGGTTCCGCCACCGGCCAGAGGGTCGGTGTTGGCGGAGATGCCTCGCTGCACGGTGCCGTTGAAGGTGACGGGCTGCGCATAGTCGTTCACCATGGTGTTGTCCGCCCCGAGCGCGACTCCGTCGAAGATCGGGTGCGTCGGTCTCTGGGCCAACAGCTTCACCGGGCCGGCCGTGTCCGGAATGTTGCCGCCCGTCACGAAGCCAAGGCGGCTGTTCCGCAGGATGTAGCCGTTGATCATGATCATCGGAGCGGTGATCCCGTTCCAGGCCAGCGTCTCGGGAGGATCCTGATAGTCGCCGCTGGGCACGGACCGGCTCACGATCACGACGTCGAACGTATTCAGCAGCGCCGTATCGGGCGTGCCAGACGTGAGGAAGCGGGTCACCTGGTGCCCGGCAGAAGCCAGGAGGTCGGTGTAGCCGGCATCGGGAGCCCGCGTGAAGCCCGCGGCCAAGGCATCGGCGTCCGGGGTATTGGCGTCCGCATGGAAGCTGATCCAGGCGATCTTCAGAGGGATGAATGGCGTGAAGTTGCCATAATCGCGGAACTTCGCCACGAACGGGCGTTTCAGGCCTTCATCGCTGATGTTGCCGAGTTCGGGCGAGAACTCCGGCCCGACGAAGAGCGTGGCCGGCATGGCCGGGTCGAACGTGCTGGCGCCAAGCTGCGTCCAGTTCATTCCGTCATCGCTCCGGAAGATGATGAACGTCTGGCCGGTGCGTTGGAGACGGCACCACGCGTTCGGATAGAGCGGCGTGCCGCCGCCGCCGGCGCTGGTTGTGGCGGCTCCGGTCGTCAGGCGCCGGTTGCCTTCCCAACTGTTGTTGCCCGCTGTGCCCATCGCGGTCTGCACCGGGTTCACGTGCACCTTCTGGTAACGCCCGGCTGCGCCGGCGTCTTGGGTGGCCCGATCGACGCCGAAGTTGGTGACGTCGCGGGCGATGAGACCCGCGCGGGCCCATTGGCTCGAAGCATCCTGGTACTCGACGCGGAGCACTTTGTCGAAGTCGCCGGTGACTTCTTCGTAGACGAAGGTTGCCTCATCGTACGTGCCCCATTCGCCGACGCCATCGCTGTAGACGTCGAATGCGTTCTCGGCGGTGGCGAGGACGCCGTTGCCGAGGGCGGCTTCGTTGGCGCCCACGACGCCCCACTTCATCGCGGACACCTTGAAGTTCTTCGATTCACTGGTCATGGGGTTGCCGGCAAGATCCTTCACGTTCTGCACCGTGACGGTGTACGTGCTGCCCACTGTCAATCCCGAGACGGTCAGGACAGCGCCCGGCGAACCTTCGTAGAACGTGATGCCGGTGATGGTGCCCGCTGACAGGGTGTAGTTGGACTGGGTCCCGGCCGTGGCGGCATCGACTTTCTCGTTGAAGGTGACGCCCACATCGAATGTGGCTCCTGTCTGGCTGGGAAGCGCCCCGGCCCCCGCCAGCCTGGGCGGCGTGATGTCCGAAACCACCGTCAGTGTGGCTGTCGCGCTCGGCTGAACGACGGCCGGCACGGAGCAGACGACCTGGAACTTGGTTCCGTTGTCGGCGAGCGTCACCAGCGGCGTGGTGTACGAGGCAAATGTGGCGCCGGCGATGTCGGTCCACGTGCTCGTGCCGGGAGCCATCTTCTGCCACTGATAGGTGAGGGCTGCGCCATAGGCGGAAGTCCCGGTCGCGACCACGGTAAACACCACGCTGCGCCCCACTTCCTGCGTCGCGTCGGCCGGTTGTTGAGTAATCGTGACCGAACTGCCGGTCGGATCCACATAGCAGCCGACGACATTGCCGGTCAGGGTCGGCGCTGAGCCATTCGCCGGATCCAGATCGCCTTCCTTGATGTAAGTCGCGCTGAAGTCGTCGGCCCCGCACCAACTGGGGTCGTGATGGACTTCGAGCATGTAATACCGTTTGCCCTTCTCGAGGGTGATGGTCGGGGCTGTCGGCCACTGGTTCAGGGTTGAATAGTCGGATCGACGATTCTCGAGGCTGCCCGAATAGATCTGCACCCAGCCGCGTGGATCGCTCCACCCGCCCGGCTCCCCGGCGATCATTACCATGTTCGCCGGATCGTCGTCGGTGCTCAGATAGAGCCACCAACGGTCGGCCCCGGCGGTGAGGAAGACGTAGTTGCCGTCCTCGGGCGGGATGAAAAAGCCCTCGAGCGTGTCGAAGTAGTTCCGGGTCGGGTCGGCGACGGCGTCGCGGCCCGCGCCATTGGCGGGGTACTCCCACATCGGCATGAGGTCCATCCGGTCGGGTTGGTTCGGATAGCGGGGATCGGCGAACAGGTTGGCGGGGGTGCCGCCGCTGTTGTCGTCGAAGCCGTTGTATTTCTTGTGGAGGACGCGGCCCAGCATGAACATAAAGGTCTTGAACTCCGCCTGGCTGTTCGCGGCGATCGTGTTGCCGAGGACCGAGCGGTCTTTCACATTGTTCACGACCACGGTGTAGGTGGCGCCTTCGTTCTGTTTTGTGGTCGCCAGGACCACGTTCGCACCCAACACCGTCGCCGAATTCACCGTGAGACCGGCGATGGCATAATTGTCCTTGTTGCCGCCGGTGGCCTCATCGATCGGCTCGGAGAACGTCAGGACCACGCCCAGGAAATCGGTGCTGCCCTTCGCGGAAACCAACACCGGCGGCGTGTCATCGCGCACAACGGTCAAGGTCGCTTCGGTCGAAGTCGCCGATCCGGCGGTGTTGGTGACCTCGCACTTGATCTTGGCCTGGTTGTCGTTGAACGAGACCGCCGTCAGGGTCAGCGTCGGGGCGGTCGCCCCGTCGATCGCCGTGTTGTTCTTGTACCACTGAAAGGCCAGTGGCGCCGAGCCGTCGAACCCGACGGTGAAGGTGGCGTTGGCCCCCTCATCGACGGTCTGGTTCTGCGGGTTTGCCGTGACGGACGGCGGTGTCGGCGCAGCGGCCACGACCGTCTGGATGTTCAGGTCGTCCATCCACTGAGCCGCATTCTCGCCGCCCGTGCGCGCGCCGAATGCGAACAATCCCTCGACCGGCACGAATTCGGGCAGGAGGAGATTGGCGTAAAGCGGCTGGCCTTTGTAGTTCACGTTCAGGGTGCCCGATCGGGTGAGTTGGATGGACACATCCACGAACGAGCTGGTCACCATGTCGGCTTTGGCGAACTTGGTGCTTGCGATCGTGACGTTGTTGTACTTGACGTCCACCGCCGGCGCTTCGCCTGCGCCGTTGTCATAGATGTCAAAGCAGACGCTGATGCCTGTGGTGGTGCCGCCCTCCTCGCCGAAGTTCGAGCCGGCAGTCACATCCTGTCCGAAGGAGAAACTGAAGCCGTCGGCTGGATTTCCGGAACCGGGTCCGATTTGGAGTTTGAAGGTGACGGTGAAACTCTCGAGAGCCTGGTAGGAGTCGAGATCGTCCACAACCATCGTTCCCTGCAAGCTGTTAGCCGCTGGAGTGAGGGCCAGATGCCCATCCTCGATCACCGCACTGCCGCTGAACCAGAGCCCCAGTTGGTTGGGGTCGCTGAAGTCCGAGGTGAACGATCCGGCCAGCGCCGTCGCGCCGGCCAAAGCCGTCACCAGGAATCCTTGTATGAGTTTTAGGTGCATAGGGTTGTTTTTGCTCCATTATTCCGATTGCGTCCGCAGGGGATTCCCGTGGGACCCGGGCCCTCGCCCGAGCCACACACCTCCAGCACGGGTAGCACCCGCAGACGCACTTTCGCTGAGGATTGGTGCCACGGAATATTCTGGAATCAGTTGGAGTGTAAGAACTCACCCGGCTCTGGCAACAAAAAACTGGCCCAACACAAGAAAAGCGAAAAATGCGCGTCTGGTTGTCGTCGGTGTGCGCGCGATTCCCTGACCGACGGAGCTCCACCCGAAGGAAGGAGCAGCCTTCGTCCAATCGGTTCGAAACGTGTTGCTGGCTGCGCTGATTTCGCCAGCCTCCATGTTTCGTGAAATTGCCGCCCCCGCTGCTTGCGTCCGTGGCGGCGAGGATCCAAAGTGGGCGCGTCGGATGACCGCCATGCGCGAGATCGAGCTCGGCCCGCTCCGGTTGGGAGCGGCGCGGCCGCTTTTCCTGATCGCCGGGCCGTGCGTGATCGAGAGCGAGGAGCACGCCACCCGGCTGGCGGAGCACCTGGCCGCCCTGACTTCCGCCTTGCGGCTGCCCTTTGTGTTCAAAGCCTCGTTCGACAAAGCCAATCGCTCAGCCCTGAGTTCGTACCGCGGACCGGGTCTGCGCGAGGGGTTGAGGATTCTGGGCGCCATCAAGGCCCGCTTCGGAGTCCCCCTGCTGACGGACGTGCATGAGGCGGCGCAAGTCGCCCCGGCAGCCGAGGTCTGCGATATTCTCCAGGTGCCCGCCTTTCTGTGCCGACAGACCGATCTGTTGCTCGCCGTCGGCGCGTCCGGACGCGTCGTCAACGTGAAGAAGGGGCAATTCC
>ERZ795055.1402-NODE-1402-length-19400-cov-298.124425_pt1 | contig 19400 bp, 11 predicted proteins | sample MGYA00375139_ERZ795055 | MGnify/ENA primary metagenome ERZ795055 (study PRJEB30184, sample SAMN05720283) | anaerobic digester metagenome | isolation source: active sludge of municipal wastewater-treating anaerobic digesters | place: USA | collected 2015-01-23 ... | reverse complement strand
TGTCGCGCTGGATGTACTTGCCGTAGGAGTTGCCGATCAGGAAGTCCGGCTTGTCGGTGAAGCACAGGCTGCGCATGTGCCACAGGTCGTTGCCGACATAAACCTTGCCATTGACGCCGAACGGGCTGGCCGCAAGCATCTTTTCCATGCTCTTGCCCCAGCGCTTGTTGGCGTTGTGGGAGAGGATATGGGTCGGCTCGGCACCGCACTCGAGCAGGATCTTGACCATGCCCATGACAAAGTCCGGATCGCCGTAGAGGGCGAACTTCTTGCCGTGCAGCCAGGCGTGGCTGTCGGAGACCAAGTCCATGCAGCGGCCGCGTTCCAGTTCCAGCGAGGCCGGGATCGGCTTGCCGGTGAGTTCGGAGACCTTCATCAGGAATTCATCGGTCCATTCCACGCCCATCGGGATGTTGAGCTTGGGGATTTCCTGGTTCCAGGTGTTCTCGATGAACTTCTTGGTCTTTTCCAGCTGGGCCGGTTGCAGCAAAACGGTGGTGATGGCGTTCGGCGCATCCTTGACTTCGTCCATCGTCGTGCCGCCCGAGTACATGCGGAATTCGCCATCGGCCGGGGTGTCGAAGACTTCGGAAGGATCGGAGAGCATCTGGTAATCGACGTCCATTTCACCTAGCATGCGCTTGATGACACGGTAGTTGCCAAGGTAAGTCTCGAAGCCGGCGATGATGTTGACCTTGCCGTTGGAACCAACCTTCTTGCCTTCCATGCTGTTCAGCGTGAAGTAGCGCAGGATGCCTTCTTCCATGTTGTCCCAGCCGGTGGTGTGCGAACCGACGAAGGACGGGGTATGGGCGAAGGGAACCGGGTACTCTTGAGGAATGTGACCGGCCTTCTTCGAGTTGTTGATGAAGGCGTTCAAGTCGTCACCGATGACTTCCGCCATGCAGGTGGTGGAGACGGCGATCATGTCCGGCTTGTAGATGGCCTTGGCGTTTTCCAGGCCGTCGAACATGTTCTTCTGGCCGCCGAACACGGCTGCATCTTCGGTCATCGAGTCGGAAACGCAGGAACACGGTTCCTTGAAGTGACGGTTGAAGTAGGTGCGGAAGTAGGCGACGCAGCCTTGCGAACCATGCACGTAGGGCAGGGTCTTGTGGAAGCCGGAGGCGCAGAGGACGGCGCCGAGCGGCTGGCAGGCCTTGGCGGGGTCAACCGTCAGGGCTTCGCGCTTGAAGTTGAGATCCTGATATTCCTTGGATGTCGTCCATACAAAGGTTTCCCAGACCTTGGCCGGATCGTGCATCTCTTCGAATTGCTCGCGCTTTTCGGTCAGGTTCTTTTTGTAGTCGTCGTCGCGGAACAGCGGGTAGCAGGGCTTGATATTGTCAGCGGTTTGCATTGCTATCTCCTTGCCCGTACCGCTCATCTGCGGTGCCAGGCGAAAGGTTGATCAATTGGGTTCCGGAATCGGGGTGGATGAAGGACACTAAGTCCGCAATCATCAGCCGCCGATATCCGGTTCCCTATTCCTGAACTTAGGCAGCCTTCTTGACTTCTTCGGCTGCAGCCTTCTTCCAGGGCGGAACAAGGTTGCCAAAGACCGGGCTGGACAAGGCGATGTCCATGTCGCGGGCAAAGATGGCGAAGCCGTCGTAGCCGTGGTAGGGGCCGGAGTAGTCCCAGGAGTGCATCTGGCGCAGCGGAATACCCATCTTCTGGAAGATGTACTTTTCCTTGATGCCGGAGCCGACCATGTCGGGCTTCAGCTTCTTGACGAACTCTTCCAGTTCGAAACCGGTAACGTCGTCGTAAAGCAGGGTGGCATCACCCATTTCCTTGATCGTGCGGTCGTAGTCGTCGTTGTGACCGAATTCGTAGCCAGTACCGATGACTTCCATGCCGAGGTCTTCGTAGGCACCGATAACGTGACGCGGACGCAGGCCGCCGACGTAGAGCATGACCTTCTTGCCCTGCAGACGCGGTTTGTACTTGGCAATGATCTCGTCCATCATCGGCTGATAGCGGGCGATGACAGCTTCGGTCTTTTCCTTGACGGAGTCGTCGAAGAAGGCAGCGATCTTGCGCAGGGATTCGATGATCTTGGTCGGGCCGAAGAAGTTGTATTCGATGTAGGGAATACCGTACTTCTCTTCCATGTGACGCGAGATGTAGTTCATCGAACGGTAGCAGTGCAGCAGATTCAGCTTCACTTTCGGCGAGTTCATCATTTCAGCGATGGTGCCGTCGCCGGACCACTGGGAAACAACGCGCAGACCCATCTCTTCGAGGATGATGCGGGTCGCCCAGGCATCGCCACCGATGTTGTAGTCGCCGATGATGGCGACGTCGTACGGGGTGCCTTCGAAAGTGACACCGTCGCGCTTGTCGAGAACCCAGTCACGAATCGCGTCATTGGCGATGTGGTGGCCGAGCGATTGCGACACGCCGCGGAAACCTTCGCAGCGAACCGGGACGATGGGCTTGTTGATAGCCACGGCCGACTTCTTGGCAACGCCTTCGATGTCGTCGCCGATCAGGCCGATCGGGCATTCGGATTGAACCGAGATACCCTTGTGCAGCGGGAAGAGCATTTCAACTTCTTCGATCAGCTTGGCGAGCTTCTTGTCGCCGCCGAAAACGATGTCTTTTTCCTGGAAATCCGAGGTGAAGTTCATCGTACCGAAGGTGTCGACGCCGGTGGTGCCAACGTAGTAGTTACGGCGACCGGCGCGGGAATATTGACCACAGCCAACGGGGCCGTGCGAGATGTGGATCATGTCCTTGATCGGACCCCAGACCACGCCCTTGGAGCCGGCGTAGGCACAACCACGAATGGTCATGACACCCGGCAGGGACTTGCGGTTGGAAGTGATGCACTTCTTGGATTGTTCCAGGGAAACATCATTGGATGCGAGATGCTTGGCGCGATCCTTTTTGGCTTTTTCCGGGTAAACCTCGAGCACCTCGGCGATGAGGGCATCGGTTTCTTCACGAGACAGAGTCGTCATTTTTTCCTCCTGACGTCGCCACCAATCTGTGGCCGACGTGCTGGTTGAAAGTGGCGGGAGCCAAAGCCCCCGCCGGGGCGTGCGGGGTGTTGCTCAGGCGGCCAGATCGGCAGCGGTCTTGCCGACGATGGATTCGTCTTCGGCTTCCATGATGCCGAATTCCATCAGCAGCTCTTCCAGCTCTTCCATCTCGATCGGGGTCGGGATGATGAAGTTGGTGTTGTTGACGATCTTGTTGGCGAGCGTCCGGTATTCGTCGGCCTGTTTGTGCTTCGGATCGTATTCGACCATGGTCATGCGGCGGATTTCAGCATGCTGAACGGCGTTGTCGCGCGGCACGAAGTGGATCATGGTGGTGCCGAGGCGGGAAGCCAGGGCCATGATCAGTTCGTCTTCGCGGTCGGTGTTGCGGCTGTTGCAGATCAGGCCGGCCAGACGGACACCGCCGGAGTTCGCGTACTTCACGATACCCTTGCAGATGTTGTTGGCAGCGTACATGGCCATCATTTCGCCGGAACAGACGATGTAGATTTCCTGGGCCTTGTTTTCGCGAATCGGCATGGCGAAGCCACCGCAGACCACGTCGCCCAGCACGTCGTAGAAAACGAAGTCGAGGTCTTCGTCGTAAGCGCCTTCTTCTTCAAGGAAGTTGATGGCGGTGATGACGCCGCGGCCGGCACAGCCAACACCGGGTTCCGGGCCACCGGATTCAACGCACTTGACGCCGCCGAAACCGACGGAGAGTACGTCTTCCAGTTCGAGATCTTCCACGGAGCCGGCTTCGGCAGCCAGGTGCATCACGGTGGTCTGAGCCTTGCTGTGCAGGATCAGGCGGGTCGAGTCGGCTTTCGGGTCGCAGCCAACGATCATAACTTTCTTGCCGGATTCGGCCAGCGCCGCCACCAGATTCTGGGTGGTGGTGGACTTGCCGATGCCGCCTTTGCCGTAAATGGCGCATTGACGCAGTTTTGCCATGGTGTAATCTCCTTAATCTGTCAGTCGATTTGCGAAGGAATCATTGAGAGTCGCACCTCACCTTTTGCACGTTGCGTGCCAGGTCGACTGGCAGACCGCAAGCGATTGAATTTCCAGTGAAAATGAAAAATTGCTCAGCGCCACCCACGGCGGGGACATCCGACAATTCCCCTACGCTTTGTAGGGGTGACGACAAAGCCTCTCTGCCGCGCGAATCGCGTCTGCCGATCAATCGCTGCAATTTGCCGGCGGTGGTGCTGGGCAGTTTGACCTACCAGCAATACCCGTCGCCCTTGTTGCTGGATGGCGTTGCCGAGTTGCATCGCGACCTTTTCCGCCGGCTGGCTGCCGCGTTGCCTGAGGCGAGGGCTGATGTTTTCCGCGATTACCTGACGGTGCACTTCCGTCTTGAACGGCCAGAGGATATTGGATTCACGGGGCGCCGAAAGAGTCGGGCCAGAGCCAATTACGTACGCATGATTCGCGGCTGGAGCTTCGATTCCGACAGTCGGGAAGGAGCGGTTCTCAAGGGATGGGTGGAGTCACGCTTTGGGTTGATGCCGCGTTACCACGGCATGCCATTGCGCGACCCGGCCGGTGACGCCTATCGGAGCTACCTGGAAATGCGTTCGCAAGGCCTGTATGGAACCAACGCGCTTGAGTCGCAACTCGATCTTGTTTATGCCTTTTGCCAGATGGAGCTGGCCATGCGTCATCCGGAGGCCCGTCATGTCACTCTATATAGAGGCGTCAATCGGATGTCTGATCATGAGGTCTTGGCCAAAGGCGACGGCGGGCAGCATGTAATCCTGCTCAATAACATCAGTTCATTCACCCATAGCCGCGAGCGCGCCTGCGAGTTCGGTGACTACATCCTTGCGGTCGACGTTCCGCTGAGCAAGATTTTCTTCCACTGCGGATTGCTACCGGGGGTTCTTCAGGGTGAAGACGAGTTTCTGGTGATCGGTGGCGTGGTGAATGTCACTTTGTCTACATTGTAGGGATCGCATACGAACAGGGCGGGGTTGTTCCCGCGCTATATGGCAACTGCGGGTGAATCAATCTGCGGTTTTGGGATTTCGTTCTTTATATTCTCCAGAGGTGCTTGACTGCATTTTTGATATGTATATAATGCGCCCTCTCTTGCGGTGCCGGGGTTTTCCGGCGGTGCAGGGGGAAGAGGAAAGATTAAAAAAAGTTGTACGAAGTGCTTGACGAAGTTTGGAAGGTTCTTCATAATCTCGCCTCTCTGCTGCTGACGAATCAAACGAAACGGCGCGGCGGAAACGATCTTTAAAAACTTGGACAACCGATAGGTGTGGGTGCCTTGATGCGAAGCGACTTCGGTCGCAAAAAGTATTAAAGGCAATCACACGGATGGAGAGATCCATCGAGGTAGAAGTAAAATTCTACCGTCAGTGAATTGTGAGTATTAGTTGGATTGAACTGAAGAGTTTGATCCTGGCTCAGATTGAACGCTGGCGGCATGCCTTACACATGCAAGTCGAACGGTAACGGGCCTTCGGGTGCCGACGAGTGGCGAACGGGTGAGTAATGCATCGGAACGTACCTTTCAGTGGGGGATAACGTAGCGAAAGTTACGCTAATACCGCATATTCTGTGCGCAGGAAAGCAGGGGATCGCAAGACCTTGCGCTGATTGAGCGGCCGATATCAGATTAGCTAGTTGGTGAGGTAAAGGCTCACCAAGGCGACGATCTGTAGCGGGTCTGAGAGGATGATCCGCCACACTGGAACTGAGACACGGTCCAGACTCCTACGGGAGGCAGCAGTGGGGAATTTTGGACAATGGGGGCAACCCTGATCCAGCCATGCCGCGTGAGTGAAGAAGGCCTTCGGGTTGTAAAGCTCTTTCGGCCGGGAAGAAATCGCATGGGCTAATACCCTGTGCGGATGACGGTACCGGCATAAGAAGCACCGGCTAACTACGTGCCAGCAGCCGCGGTAATACGTAGGGTGCGAGCGTTAATCGGAATTACTGGGCGTAAAGCGTGCGCAGGCGGTTTTGTAAGACAGGCGTGAAATCCCCGGGCTCAACCTGGGAACTGCGTTTGTGACTGCAAGGCTAGAGTACGGCAGAGGGGGGTGGAATTCCACGTGTAGCAGTGAAATGCGTAGAGATGTGGAGGAACACCAATGGCGAAGGCAGCCCCCTGGGTCGATACTGACGCTCATGCACGAAAGCGTGGGTAGCAAACAGGATTAGATACCCTGGTAGTCCACGCCCTAAACGATGTCAACTAGGTGTTGGGTGGGTAAAACCATTTAGTACCGTAGCTAACGCGTGAAGTTGACCGCCTGGGGAGTACGGCCGCAAGGTTAAAACTCAAAGGAATTGACGGGGACCCGCACAAGCGGTGGATGATGTGGATTAATTCGATGCAACGCGAAAAACCTTACCTACCCTTGACATGTCCAGAAGCCCGGAGAGATTTGGGTGTGCCCGAAAGGGAACTGGAACACAGGTGCTGCATGGCTGTCGTCAGCTCGTGTCGTGAGATGTTGGGTTAAGTCCCGCAACGAGCGCAACCCTTGTCGTTAATTGCCATCATTCAGTTGGGCACTTTAACGAGACTGCCGGTGACAAACCGGAGGAAGGTGGGGATGACGTCAAGTCCTCATGGCCCTTATGGGTAGGGCTTCACACGTCATACAATGGTCGGTACAAAGGGTTGCCAAGCCGCGAGGTGGAGCCAATCCCAGAAAGCCGATCGTAGTCCGGATTGCAGGCTGCAACTCGCCTGCATGAAGTCGGAATCGCTAGTAATCGCGGATCAGCATGTCGCGGTGAATACGTTCCCGGGTCTTGTACACACCGCCCGTCACACCATGGGAGCGGGTTCCGCCAGAAGTAGGTAGCCTAACCGCAAGGGGGGCGCTTACCACGGCGGGGTTCGTGACTGGGGTGAAGTCGTAACAAGGTAGCCGTAGGGGAACCTGCGGCTGGATCACCTCCTTTCTAGAGAAAAGCATCCTGGCACCCACAACCTATCGGTTGTTCATGAGTAGCAAACAGACGAGGGTCTGTAGCTCAGTCGGTTAGAGCACCGTCTTGATAAGGCGGGGGTCGTTGGTTCGATTCCAACCAGACCCACCACGTCACCAAGGGGGATTAGCTCAGCTGGGAGAGCACCTGCTTTGCAAGCAGGGGGTCAACGGTTCGATCCCGTTATCCTCCACCAGAAACCAGTGTTAAGCAAAAATGTTTAACACTGGCTTTTGAGAAATCAATTGCTACGCTCTTTAACAAAACGGAAGAAGGTTGTGTCACTCATGCTGATGAGGCGTGGGTGATGCGTTGTGATTGCATCTGTTCTCATTTCTTTGCCGGAATGAGACAGCACAAATATGAGTTTGCCTGTAGCCGGATCTCGCGAGAGATCACAAGGTTATAGGATCAAGCGACTAAGTGCATGTGGTGGATGCCTTGGCGATCACAGGCGATGAAGGACGTGCAAGCCTGCGAAAAGCGGGGGGGAGCTGGCAATGAAGCTTTGATCCCCCGATATCCGAATGGGGAAACCCACCTCTTTTGAGGTATCCCATACTGAATACATAGGTATGGGAGGCGAACCCGGTGAACTGAAACATCTAAGTAGCCGGAGGAAAAGAAATCAACCGAGATTCCCCAAGTAGTGGCGAGCGAACGGGGAAGAGCCTGCTAGTGATAGCAGCTTTGTTAGCAGAACGGAATGGAAAGTCCGGCCGTAGCGGGTGATAGCCCCGTATGCGAAAACATCGCTGTGGTACTAAGTTAGCGAAAAGTAGGGCGGGGCACGTGAAACCTTGTCTGAACATGGGGGGACCATCCTCCAAGGCTAAATACTCGTGATCGACCGATAGTGAACCAGTACCGTGAGGGAAAGGCGAAAAGAACCCCGGGAGGGGAGTGAAATAGATCCTGAAACCGCATGCATACAAACAGTGGGAGCCGACTTGTTCGGTGACTGCGTACCTTTTGTATAATGGGTCAGCGACTTACGTTGTGTTGCGAGCTTAACCGAATAGGGGAGGCGTAGCGAAAGCGAGTCTGATAAGGGCGTTTAGTAGCACGGCGTAGACCCGAAACCGGATGATCTATCCATGGCCAGGATGAAGGTGCCGTAACAGGTACTGGAGGTCCGAACCCACTAACGTTGAAAAGTTAGGGGATGAGCTGTGGATAGGGGTGAAAGGCTAAACAAATCCGGAAATAGCTGGTTCTCCCCGAAAACTATTTAGGTAGTGCGTCTTATATCACTGACGGGGGTAAAGCACTGTTATGGCTAGGGGGTCATCGCGACTTACCAAACCATGGCAAACTCTGAATACCGTCAAGTGCGAGTAAGGCAGACAGACAGTGGGTGCTAACGTCCATTGTCAAGAGGGAAACAACCCAGACCGCCAGCTAAGGTCCCCAAGACACAGTTAAGTGGGAAACGAAGTGGGAAGGCATAGACAGCTAGGAAGTTGGCTTAGAAGCAGCCATCCTTTAAAGAAAGCGTAATAGCTCACTAGTCGAGTCGTCCTGCGCGGAAGATGTAACGGGGCTCAAACTGTGCACCGAAGCTGCGGATATCGAAAGATATGGTAGGGGAGCGTTCTGTAGGTCTGTGAAGGTGTCTTGTAAAGGATGCTGGAGATATCAGAAGTGCGAATGCTGACATGAGTAGCGATAAAGGGAGTGAAAAGCTCCCTCGCCGAAAGCCCAAGGTTTCCTACGCAACGTTCATCGGCGTAGGGTGAGTCGGCCCCTAAGGCGAGGCAGAAATGCGTAGTCGATGGGAAACAGGTCAATATTCCTGTACCGATTCTAGATGCGATGTGGGGACGGAGAAGGTTAGGTCAGCCAACTGTTGGAATAGTTGGTTTAAGCGTGTAGGCGTGCCCCTTAGGCAAATCCGGGGGGCTTAGCTGAGGCGTGATGACGAGGCACTACGGTGCTGAAGTGATTGATACCAAGCTTCCAGGAAAAGCCACTAAGCTTCAGTCTAGAATTGACCGTACCGCAAACCGACACAGGTGGGCAGGATGAAAATTCTAAGGCGCTTGAGAGAACTCAGGAGAAGGAACTCGGCAAATTAACACCGTAACTTCGGGAGAAGGTGTGCCCCGGTAGGTTGTAGAGCCTCGCGCTCGAAGGCCGATGGGGTTGCAGTGAAATGGTGGCTGCGACTGTTTAATAAAAACACAGCACTCTGCAAACACGAAAGTGGACGTATAGGGTGTGACGCCTGCCCGGTGCCGGAAGGTTAAGTGATGGGGTGCAAGCTCTTGATCGAAGCCCCGGTAAACGGCGGCCGTAACTATAACGGTCCTAAGGTAGCGAAATTCCTTGTCGGGTAAGTTCCGACCTGCACGAATGGCGTAACGATGGCCACACTGTCTCCTCCTGAGACTCAGCGAAGTTGAAATGTTTGTGAAGATGCAATCTCCCCGCGGCAAGACGGAAAGACCCCATGAACCTTTACTGTAGCTTTGCATTGGACTTTGAATCGGTCTGTGTAGGATAGGTGGGAGGCTGTGAAACCGGGACGCTAGTTTCGGTGGAGCCAACCTTGAAATACCACCCTGATTTATTTGAGGTTCTAACCTTGATCCGTGAATCCGGATCGGGGACCGTGCATGGTAGGCAGTTTGACTGGGGCGGTCTCCTCCCAAAAGGTAACGGAGGAGTACGAAGGTACGCTTAGGGCGGTCGGACATCGCCCATAAAGTGCAATGGCAAAAGCGTGCTTGACTGCGAGACCCACAAGTCGAGCAGGTGCGAAAGCAGGTCATAGTGATCCGGTGGTTCTGTATGGAAGGGCCATCGCTCAACGGATAAAAGGTACTCTGGGGATAACAGGCTGATACCGCCCAAGAGTTCATATCGACGGCGGTGTTTGGCACCTCGATGTCGGCTCATCTCATCCTGGGGCTGTAGCCGGTCCCAAGGGTATGGCTGTTCGCCATTTAAAGAGGTACGTGAGCTGGGTTTAAAACGTCGTGAGACAGTTTGGTCCCTATCTGCCGTGGGCGCTGGAAATTTGAAGGGGGCTGCTCCTAGTACGAGAGGACCGGAGTGGACGAACCTCTGGTGTACCGGTTATGACGCCAGTCGTATCGCCGGGTAGCTATGTTCGGAAGAGATAAACGCTGAAAGCATCTAAGCGTGAAACTCGCCTTAAGATGAGATATCCCGGAGTCTTGAACTCCTTAAAGGGTCGTCGAAGACCACGACGTTGATAGGTCAGGTGTGGAAGCGCAGTAATGCGTTAAGCTAACTGATACTAATTGCCCGTACGGCTTGATCCTATAACCTTGTAATACTGCAGCAACTCATAGCGCAGTCACAACAACAACCTTCCTCCAGTTTTGCGTTTGATGCCAAAAGCACCAAACGAACAAGTTACGCTTGGCGACCATAGCGTTTCGGACCCACCCCTTCCCTTCCCGAACAGGACCGTGAAACGAAACCGCGCCGATGATATTGCACATTTCGTGTGAGAAAGTAGGTCATCGCCAGGCTCCCCTCTACTCAAAAACCCCTCAGCCTAAACAGCTCAGGGGTTTTTGCTATTCCAAAGAAATAACGGCAGAACTCAAATATTTGGAAGCAGCGTAGCTATGTTTCGCCGGCATGTTAGAATCACTCCCGGCGGGTCTCCCCGCATTGTGGGATGGTGAATCTGGTCAGGTCCGGAAGGAAGCAGCCACAGCCGTTTACTGCAAGTGCCGGGGGTTAGGCTCGCCACTTTCATTTCTGATCCGGTGTGGGGCGCATGAGTTATCAGGTTCTCGCGCGCAAGTGGCGGCCGCGAAATTTCAACAGTCTTGTGGGCCAGGAGCATGTGGTTCGTGCACTGACACACGCGCTTTCGAGTCAGCGTCTCCATCATGCGTATCTGTTTACGGGGACACGCGGTGTTGGCAAGACCACCATTGCCCGAATTCTCGCCAAATCGCTCAACTGTGAAACTGGTGTCACACCGACACCGTGCGGTATCTGTTCCGCTTGCCTGGAAATCGACGGTGGTCGTTTCGTTGATCTCCTGGAAGTCGATGCCGCGACCAACACGCGTGTCGATGAGATGCGGCAGTTGCTTGAAAATGCTGTTTACGCACCTACTCGTGGTCGTTACAAGGTCTATGTGATCGACGAAGTGCATATGCTTTCCAATTCGGCCTTCAATGCGATGCTCAAGACCCTGGAAGAGCCACCCGATCACGTAAAGTTCATTCTGGCAACCACTGATCCGCAAAAAATTCCGGTTACTGTCCTGTCGCGCTGTCTGCTGTTCAATCTAAAGCAGATGCCTCCTCTGGCAATTTCAACTCATCTTGCCCATGTCCTTCAGGCTGAAGGGGTCAAGTTCGAGTTGCCGGCCCTTGGATTGATTGCGCGATCGGCAGCGGGAAGCATGCGTGACGCATTGTCGCTCCTCGATCAGGCCATTGCGCATGGTGCCGGGGAGGTCGAAGAAACCCAGGTTCGTGCCATGCTCGGAACGGTGGATCTCGATTACCTGTATTCGATACTTGAATCCGTCCAGCGTGGAGAAGCCGGCGAATTGTCGCGCATCGCCACGGAGATGGCAGTGCGTAGCCTTTCCTTCGGCGCGGCGCTTCAGGATCTGGCCGCGCTGTTGACGAGGCTGCAGATAGAACAGATGGCAGCAGGTTCGATTGATGAAGAGGATCCCGATCGAGCGCGCTTACTCGCTTTGGCGAGTCGCTTGTCTCCAGAGTTCGTTCAGTTGGCCTACCAGATAGCCATTCAGGGCAGAGCCGAGTTGGCCTTGGCGCCCGATGAATATAGTGGCTTCCTGATGACCTTGATGCGCATCCATGCGTTTCGTCCGGAGTCTGTTGCCGATGTGCTGTCAGCGGTTGGGTCAGCGACTCGCCGAAATGCCCGAACGCAAATACCCAAGGTCACGCCGCCGCCATTGGATGAGCCTGTCGGGAAGGCTGTAATGGTGAACCAGCAGATTCCCCGTTCGGACGGGGTCGAGGCCCTCGGTTGGCATCAAATGGTTGCGGAACTGCAGATAAACGGCTTGGCAAAAGAGCTTGCGCAGCATTGCGAACTTAGGGACATAAGCGAATCCGAATGCGTGCTGCGAATATCGCCTGCGCAAGGACATTTGCAGATGAAACCGGCACCGGATAAATTGCGTCAGGCGCTGAGCGACTATCTCGGGCGCGCTATCACCCTGCGTTTCGAGCTGGCGCAAACGGAGTCCGAAACGCCGGCTGCGACCGTTGGTCGCGAACGGCTTCAGCGACAGGAGCTGGCAGTGGCATCTATCGAAAAGGATTCGTTCGTGCGCGACGTCATCGAGAGTTGTGATGCGTCGCTTGTCGAGTCCTCCATCAAACCTATCGTATAGCGGAGAAACACACATGATGAAAGGTGGCTTGGCTGGCCTGATGAAGCAGGCCCAGGCGATGCAGGACAACATGAAGAAGGTTCAGGAGCAGCTGGCGCAGACGGAGGTCGAAGGGCAGTCGGGTGCGGGCATGGTCAAGATCGTAATGACCTGCGCCCACGATGTGCGCCGTGTCAGCATCGATCCGTCGGTTCTGGACGATCGTGAAATGCTCGAAGATCTCGTTGCTGCTGCGGTAAATGATGCGGTGCGCCGGGGCGAAGAATTGAGCAAGGAAAAAATGTCTGGATTTACGGCAGGCATGAACTTGCCGCCCGGCTTCAAGCTGCCTTTCTGAACCAGTGAATCCATCGGGTCTTCAGGCCTTGATTGATGCGTTGCGCTGTTTGCCCGGGGTTGGGCCGAAGTCTGCGCAACGGATGGCCTATCATCTGCTTCAGCACGACCGGAAAGGAGCACAGCAGCTCGGTGATGCCGTCTTGAATGCACTGGGATCGGTTCGCCATTGCAAGCGCTGCAATACTTTCGCGGAGGAAGAGATTTGCGAGCGTTGTGCCTCTCCGCGCCGCGACAAGTCAGTGCTCTGCGTCGTCGAAACGCCGGTCGATTTGAACATGATGGAGCAGACCCACGCTTACCAGGGGCTCTACTACGTGTTGATGGGACGTATTTCGCCGCTTGACGGTATCGGAGCGCGGGAGCTTGGCCTGGAGCATTTGATGTCTCGTATTCAGGACGGTTTGGTGCGCGAAGTGATCCTGGCCACCAATTTCACGAACGAAGGCGAGGCAACCGCTCACTACATTACAGCTATGCTGAAACCGAGAGGAATCAGCGTAACGCGGATCGCGCGAGGCGTGCCGGTGGGCGGGGAACTCGAATATGTGGATAGCGGTACCCTGGCGCAGGCATTGCGCGAGCGCCGGGTGTGCGGCGGCTGACAATGTCTTCTATCGGGGGTTCCGTTGTCGTATAATCCAGCGTTTATTTAATCCCATCCAATTCCTTTAGGGGTCTGCGTTATGAGCAATCAAGGAAAAATGGACTGCGGAAGACGGCGTTTGATCGTCGCCACCGCGGCCGTCGGCGGGGCTGGTGCGGTTGCCGCACTGGTGCCGTTTGTCTCCAGTTTGCTTCCATCAGAGCGCGCCAAGGCAGCAGGCGCTCCGGTAGAAGCCGATATCGGCAAGCTTGAAGCTGGTCAGATGATGACTGTTGAGTGGCGCGGCAAACCGGTCTGGATTATCAACCGCAGCCCTGAAATGCTTGGTACCCTGCCGAAACTGGATGGACAGGTGGCTGATCCGAAGTCTGAAGTGGATATGCAGCCGACATACGCTCAGAATGAAACCCGCTCCATCAAGAAGGAAGTCATGGTGGTGATCGGTATCTGTACGCACCTGGGTTGTTCGCCGTCCTCAAAGTTCAAGGCCGGTGCCGAAGAGGGAATGCCCGCTGACTGGCTGGGCGGGTTCCTGTGTCCTTGCCATGGTTCGACGTTCGACTTTGCCGGTCGCGTATTCAAGGCCAAGCCCGCACCGACCAACCTTGAAGTGCCGCCGCATGTGTATCTCTCCGATACGCGCATCCTGATCGGCGAAGACAAGAAGGGAGCATAAAAATGGCTGGTGGCAAGTTCGAAAAATACAAATCCGATGGGTCGATTGGCGGCAATGCGCTGGAGTGGGTAGACGCGCGTTTCCCGGCTACCTCGTTGTACAAGGAACATCTTTCCGAGTACTACGCCCCGAAGAATTTCAATTTCTGGTATTTCTTCGGTTCCCTTGCGCTGCTGGTTCTGGTTATTCAGATCGTTACCGGCATTTTCCTCGTCATGCACTACAAGCCGGATGCTGCGCTCAACGCCAGCGGTGTACCGGTCGCCTTCGCCAGCGTCGAGTACATCATGCGCGATGTGCCGGGCGGCTGGATCATCCGCTACATGCATTCGACGGGGGCTTCGGCATTCTTCATCGTGGTCTATCTCCACATGTTCCGTGGCCTTTTGTACGGTTCCTACCGCAAACCGCGTGAGCTGACCTGGCTGTTCGGTTGCGGCATCTTCCTGGTGCTGATGGGCGAAGCCTTCTTTGGCTACCTGCTGCCATGGGGACAGATGTCGTTCTGGGGCGCCCAGGTGATCGTCAATCTGTTCTCGGCCATTCCGGTAATCGGCAACGATCTGTCACTGCTCATCCGTGGTGACTTCGTCGTCGGCGATGCGACACTCAACCGCTTCTTCTCGTTCCATGTCATCGCCTTCCCGCTGATCCTGATCGGTCTCGTGGCTGCGCACATCCTGGCATTGCACGAAACGGGTTCCAACAACCCGGATGGTATCGAGATCAAGGCCAACAAGGATGAAAACGGTATCCCGCGCGACGGCATTCCGTTCCATCCGTACTACACGGTCAAGGACATCGTCGGCGTCGTGGTCTTCCTGATGGTCTTTTCGGCAGTGATGTTCTTCGCGCCGGAAGGCGGCGGTTATTTCCTGGAGTACAACAACTTCTTCCCGGCAGATCCGCTGAAGACGCCGCCGCATATTGCGCCGGTCTGGTACTTCACGCCTTACTATTCGATCCTGCGTGCCATGGTCTGGAACTTCTTCGGCCTGCCTGCCAAGTTCTGGGGTGTGGTCGGGATGGGCGCTTCGGTCGTGATCTTCGCCTTCCTGCCCTGGCTTGATCGCAGCCCGGTCAAGTCGATCCGCTACCGCGGGCCGATCTACAAGACGATGCTGACCCTGTTCGTGATCTGCTTCTTCATTCTGGGTTATCTCGGTACCCAGCCGCCGTCGCCGATGGGCGAACTGGTTTCGCAGGTTTGTACCTTGTTCTATTTCGGTTTCTTCCTGGGAATGCCCTGGTGGTCCCGTATGGACAAGTTCAAGCCGGTGCCTGAACGCGTGACGATGAAGTGAGGATGCGAAAAATGAAAAAATTTCTGATGGCATTGCTTTTTGCACCTCTGACCGTTCTTGCCAGCGGTGGTGCTCACCTGGATCACTGGCCAGGTGCCGTGGGTGACAAGGCTGCGTTGCAGAATGGCGCCAAGCTGTTCGTAAATTACTGCCTGAATTGTCACGGCGCTTCCAGCCTGCGTTACAACAAGTTGACGGAAATTGGCCTGACCGAGCAGCAAGTCAAGGACAACCTGATGTTCACCACCGACAAGATCGGCGAACAGATGCGTGTCGCTGCCCGCACCGACGAGCAGAAGCTTTGGTTTGGTGCCGCGCCGCCGGATCTGACCGTCATCTCGCGTGCCCGTGCTTCGGAAATGGGTTCGGGGGCCGACTGGCTCTACACCTATCTGCGTACCTTCTACCGCGACGAAAAGCGTCCGACCGGCTGGAATAATGTGGTGTTCGAGAACGTCGGCATGCCGAACCCGCTGTGGCAACTGCAAGGTCAGCAAGTGCTGAATCACGAAACGCACAAGCTTGAACTGGCTGTTCCGGGGCAGCTATCGCCGGCCGAGTTCGACAAGGCGGTTTCCGACCTCGTCAGCTTCATGGTGTGGATGGCCGAGCCGCAACAGGAATTCCGCCAGCGTCTTGGCTGGTTCGTTCTGGCTTTCCTGGCCGTGCTCTTCGTGCTTGCCTACGCGCTGAAGAAAGAATACTGGAAAGACATTCACTGATCCTTTCCAGTCTAGCTGACGGCATCGCGGGTTTGGCTTAGGCCGGCCCCCGATGCCGAATCTCATTTTGAGGGGTACCACCAATGATGAACCTCTACTCGGGCACCACCTGCCCTTTCAGTCATCGCTGCCGCATCGTCCTTTACGAAAAGGGCATGGATTTTCAGGTCATCGATGTCGACATGTTCAACAAGCCGGAAGACCTGGCGGTCATCAATCCGCACAACCGCGTGCCGGTACTGGTCGAACGCGATCTCGTGCTCTTCGAGCCCAACATCATCAACGAATATATCGATGAGCGCTTCCCGCATCCGCAGTTGATGCCGGCCGACCCGATCATGCGCGCCCGTGCGCGCCAGTTGCTGGTCGGTATGGAGCGGGAAATCTTTTCGTTCATGGAAGCGATCGAGAAGAATGCCAAGACCGCCGACAAGGCGCGCCAGGAAATCCGCGCGCGCCTGACCGAGATCGTTCCGATCTTCAACAAGCAGAAATTCATGCTGGGCGATGAGTTTTCCATGCTCGACGTTGCCATCGCGCCCTTGCTCTGGCGTCTGGATCACTACGGGATCGATCTCGGCAAGGCTGCCGCCCCGCTGATGAAGTACGCCGAACGCATTTTCAGCCGGCAGGGCTTTATCGACGCGCTGACACCGTCCGAAAAGGCAATGCGCAAGTAAGGCATGGAACTTCCCTCGACCAAACCGTATCTCCTGCGCGCAATCTGGGAGTGGTGTAATGACAATGCCTTTACACCGTACATCGCCGTTCAGGTCGATGCGCGAACCAATGTGCCACGCGAATTCATTCGCGACGGGCAGATCGTCCTCAATCTGGGTATGGAAGCGACCAACAAGTTGCAGATCGGCAACGATTTGATCGAGTTTCAGGCGCGCTTTGGCGGCGTCGCTCGTCAGTTGTCGGTGCCTGTGAGCCAGGTGTCGGCGATTTACGCACGGGAAAACGGTGCCGGCATGGCCTTCGAGGTTGGGAGTGACGACCTTGCAAGCGATGCGTTGGAGGTGCCGGAAACCGAGCCCGAGGGAGCCGTTGACGAAAATCCCGAGCCGCCACGCCCTGATGGAGGGCGCCCGAAGCTTCAGCGCATCAAATAGGGACGACGGTTGCGGTCGACGCACCAAAACGGGGAGATTTCCACTGGAGATCTCCCCGTTCCACGTCCAAGTCCATGATTCTTCTATATGGCATGGGTGTTGCTCCAGGCATGCCCGGAAGGAAAATCATGAGAACCGAAGTCAAATCCACTTGTTGCTACTGCGGCGTCGGCTGCGGCGTGCTGATCGAAACCGAAGACGGCAGGATAACCGGCGTTCGAGGCGATCCTGATCACCCGGCCAACCGCGGCCGTTTGTGTACCAAGGGTGCCACCCTGGGCCAGACGGCGGAGCCTGCGTATCGCCTCCATCATCCCGAGCGCCGGGCTATCCGGCAGGGGCGGCGCGAAACGCTAAGCTGGGACGCTGCTCTCGACGAGGCGGCGGATCGCTTCGCCGACACCATCCGCGCCCACGGGCCCGACTCCGTGGCCTTCTACATATCCGGCCAACTGATGACCGAGGACTACTATGTCTTCAACAAACTGGCCAAGGGGCTGATCGGTACCAACAACGTCGATACCAATTCGCGCCTCTGCATGTCGTCGGCGGTAGCGGGCTACAAGCAGACGCTGGGCGCCGACGCACCGCCTTGCAGCTACGCGGACATCCTGCAGGCCAAGGTCATTTTCATTGCCGGCGCCAATCCGGCCGTCGCGCACCCGATCGTCTTCCGTTACGTCGAGGATGCCCGCGCCGCCAACCCAGATCTCAAAATCATCGTCGCCGACCCGCGCCGCTCCGAGAGCGCCGAGATTGCCGATTTGCACCTGCCGATCAAGCCGGGCACCGACATTGCGCTGTTCAACGGCATGCTCAACATCCTCATCAACGAGGGGATGATCGATGAGGACTACATCGCCGCGCATACCACGGGTTTCGAGTCACTGCGTGCCATCGTCAGGAACTATCCACCTGCCATCGCCGCCGATATCTGCGGTATTCCGACGGCCGACCTGCTGCAGGCGGCGCGCTGGTTTGGCAGCAGCGGCGCCTCGCTGTCCATGTACTGCCAGGGCCTCAACCAGTCGTCGCACGGCACCCACAACAATGCCGGCATCATCCACCTGCACCTCGCCACCGGCCAGATCGGCAAGCCCGGCGCCGGGCCTTTCTCGTTGACCGGGCAGCCCAATGCCATGGGCGGTCGTGAAGTCGGCGGGCTGGCCAACCTGTTGTCAGCGCACCGCGATCTCGCCAACCCTGCCCACCGGGCCGAAATGGCCCGCTTCTGGGGAGTGCCTTTCGTGCCCGCCAAACCGGGCAAGGCTGCGGTCGACCTGTTCAAAAGCCTTAAAACGGGCGAAGTCAAGGCGGTCTGGATCGCCTGCACCAATCCCGCGCAATCGCTGCCCAACCAGGCGGCTGTGCGCGAAGCCCTGCAGACCGCCGAGTATGTGGTGTTGCAGGAAGCCTACGGCAACACCGATACGGCCGACTATGCTGACCTCTTGCTGCCGGCCAGCGGCTGGGGCGAGAAATTCGGTACGGTGACGAATTCGGAGCGTTGCATCACCCGGGTGCAGGCGGCCGTTCAGCCGCCGGGCGAGGCGCGTCACGACTGGCAGATCGTTGTCGATTTCGCTCGCCGGCTGGGCCGGAAGCTGGGCCACGATGGTGTGGATCGGCTGTTCCCCTATGCCGATGCCGAAGCCATCTTCAACGAACATCGCGAAAGCACGCGTGGCCGCGATCTCGATATTACCGGCCTGAGCTATGCCTTGCTCGACGACCGAGGGCCGCAGCAGTGGCCATTTCCTCAGGGCGCAGCCACCGGAAAGGAGCGGCTTTATGAAGATGCCGTCTTTCCGACAGCGGACGGAAAGGCGCGCTTCGTGGCCGTCGAACACCGCTTGACGAACGACGTTCCCGATGCCGAGTGGCCGATCAGCCTGCTTTCCGGACGCATGCGCGATCACTGGCATGGCATGAGCCGTACCGGCACCGTGCCACGCCTGTTCAACCTGGAAGACGAGCCGCTGCTTGCCATGCATCCCTGCGACATGCGCCACCGGAACCTTGAAAGCGGCGATCTGGTGCGCGTGGTCAACGCCCGGGGCGCGCTCGTCGTCCGGGTCGAGGAACGCGCAGGGTTGCAGCGCGGCCGGGCCTGGATGCCGATGCACTGGGGTAGCCAGTTCATGAATTCACCCGGTTACAACGCCATTGCCTGCGATGCCGTCGACGCCTATTCGATGCAGCCGGAACTCAAGCATGCGGCGGTGCAAATCAGCAAGATTGATCTGCCTTACCCGCTGGCCATCGTCCGTCGCTGCGCCAGCCGCAGCGATGCGCTGGCGCTGATGCAGGAAGGCAGATCAA
>ERZ795055.1398-NODE-1398-length-19433-cov-4.698214_pt1 | contig 19433 bp, 12 predicted proteins | sample MGYA00375139_ERZ795055 | MGnify/ENA primary metagenome ERZ795055 (study PRJEB30184, sample SAMN05720283) | anaerobic digester metagenome | isolation source: active sludge of municipal wastewater-treating anaerobic digesters | place: USA | collected 2015-01-23 ... | reverse complement strand
CGACCCCACGCCCGAGCAACCGCCTACCATTCTGTTGTTTAAACGTAACCTGGAGCGGGTGGCCCCAGACTATGACGCTTTGATGCACGAGGTTCGCATCACCGTGCTTCACGAAGTTGGACATGCGCTGGGGCTTTCCGAGCAAGAACTTGTCGCGATGGGGCTCGAATAATTCGTGTCACCACGCACTCAGTGGTGGGCGTGCTCTGGGTGCTCATGGGGCGCGTGGCCATCGTGTGACGCTCCCTCGTTGTTGGGGCTTTGCGCAGCCTCCGTTTCATCGTGACCACACTCACATTCGTGGCAGCAACAACAATCACCGTCGTTGTCGAGTTCTAGCTGCAACGTCGCGTGGGTAATGCCAAAGCGCTGCTTGAGTTCGCACTGTACCGCTTTGCGAACGCCGTCGCGGTCGCCCGTGGCGTTCTGTACGACGATGTGTGCAGAGAGCGCGGGCATGCCGCTCGCGATGCTCCAGATGTGCAAATCATGCACACTGCCGACGCCGGCAATGCCAGCTACGGCCTGGCGCACGGTTTCCGTACGGATGCCTGGGGGGGTGGACTCCAACAGCACGTCTACCACGTCGCGTAAGAGCGATAGGGACGACGCCAGGATTAACACCGCGATGAAAATGGACAACGCTGGGTCGATGCGGGTGAAGCCTGTGAATCCAATGACCCCCCCACCCACCAATACACCAATCGAACTCAAGGTGTCGCCCAACATATGCAGGAACGCACCTTTGACATTCAAGTCGTCACGGTGCCCGCCCAACAGTGACAGGCCGATCACGTTGGCAACGAGGCCCACCAAGGCAATGGCGCTCATGACCCGCCAATCCACGCTGGGAGCCGTCTCGAAGCGGGTGATTGCCTCGCGAATGATCCCGAGGCTGATCACGATCAATGCCATGCCGTTTGCCAACGCGGCCAAGATCTCAATACGTCGATAGCCAAAGGTGCGTCGGTCATCGGCCGGTCGAGCGCCCAGCACCATCGCGACCACGGCCAAACCCAAGGCCAAGGCGTCGGTGAGCATATGGCCTGCGTCTGCTAAGAGAGACAACGACCCTGACCAGTAGCCGCCCACCGCCTCGGCCAACATGACCGTTGCGGTGACCGCTAGGCTCATCATCAAGCCACGTCGCGCGGTCGGACGATGGTGATGACCAGACGGCCGCAAGGAGCCGCTATCGTGAACTTCGTCTGCATGATGATGGTGATGCATCGCCCGCCGATGCTATCAGCTCGTGCCTACCGCTGGCGAGCCTGGGGTTTATTGCTCAGAGTGCACAACGCTCGTGCTTCGGTTAGGATGCCGCCATGGTTCGGGAGCGTTTTTTAAAATCGTACGATGGCACCGAGCTCTACACCGTGCATGCCGGCGAAGGGATGCCGATTGTGCTCGTGGATGGTATTGGCTGCGATGGCTACATCTGGAGACACCTTGAGCCAACCTTGAGTCGGAAGTACCACGTGTTGCGCTACCATCACCGTGGTCACGGGCGCAGCAAGGTGCCAGAGGACTTGAACGAGCTAGGCATGGAAGCGTTGCGCCAGGACCTACTCGCCGTGCTAGATGCCTATGATATTCCCAAAGCGCTGCTGCTTGGCCACTCAATGGGTGTGCAGGTGATTCTTGACGCTGCAGTGCACGCACCCGAACGCGTCAGTGGCTTGGTGCCCATGTGCGGTAGCTATGGCCGCATGCTCGATACCTTTCATGACAACGGCTTGGCGCGGACGCTGTTTCCGCGTTTACGGGACTTGGTCTTCGCGCACCCTCGTCGGGCGCAATGGCTGTGGCGCGCGGTGTGGCCCTCTGAGCTGGTGTTCCAATATGCCAAGGCGGTGGAGGTACGTGGTTCGCTCGTGCGGCGAGACGATTTCAAACCGTATTTCGATCACTTGGCGCGCATGGACCCTCAAGTCTTCTTCCGTATGCTCGATAAGGTACGCCACCACACCGTGGAGGACCGTCTACAGGAATTGCGCGTGCCGACGCTGGTTGTTGCGGGGCAGTACGACAGTTTCACGCCGGCCTGGCTATCGCGGCGGATGCAGCGGTTGATTCCGGCGGCCGAGCTGTTGGTGGTACCCCATGGCAGCCACGCGGCACCGATCGAGATGCCTGAGTTGGTGGAGTTACGCCTCGCACGCTTCATGGCTGAGCATCTGTGTGGGGCGACGGTTGCATCCGCGAGGCCGACACGGCCCCGCAAAACGCGTCGTTCAGCAAACCCCAAGGCACGTCGGCCAGTGGCCGCCAGCTGAGGTGATATGGGCTGGCTGGGATGTGCCTGTACACGCGCCGACATGCTGCACGCGCGGCTGGCCGGACTCGCCCTGGCTTGTGTATGCCTAACCCAAGGTGCGTTATCGGTTGCGTACGCCTACGATCCCGCCCATCACTGGCGAACCGTCCAGTCGCCGAACTTCAGAGTGCACTACACCGAAGGTAACTACGCTTTGGCCCAAGAGATGGCAGCCCACGCCGAGAGCGCCTTTGCTGACTTGGTGCGGATTTTGGCATTCGTGCCTGACACCCCGATCGACATTGTTTTGAATGACGATACCGATGGCGCCAACGGTTTCGCACAGAGCGTGCCGGTGAGCCTCATCGGTTTGAATGCCGTAGCACCCGACGAAATCTCGGAGCTATCGGACTATCATGATTGGACATACGAGCTTGTGGCCCATGAGCTTGCGCATATCGTGCACATTGGGACCATCGGCGGGATTCCACGGGTGATCGATGCGTTGTTTGGACGCATCTTGGCGCCCAATGGGATGCAGCCGCGTTGGTTTGTCGAAGGTCTGGCTGTTTACTTCGAGTCGCGGCTGGGAGGGGCTGGTCGAGCGCGCAGTCCCTACTTTGACATGTTTCTGCGGGCGCAGGTCTTAGATGGCACCATGATGTCGATCGACACCGTGACAGGCTCGCCACGCCGATTTCCGCAGGGCACCACTGCATACCTTGTAGGCGGACGGTTTATCGATTTCTTGGCGGCACGCCTGGGCGACGAAACGCTGTCAGAGGTGAGCCGCTCGTATGGCAGTCGGCTGATTCCCTATGCCTTGAATGCCACACTCGAAGAGGTCGCGGGAGTCCGCTACCCGGAGTTGTATGCAGACTTTCAGGCCGAGTTGGGCGAGCGGTTTGGGGCACAACTGGCGCAGGTTGAGCGCCTGGGGCGCATCGAAGGGGAGACTCTGACGGCTGCTGGGCAAGACACTGGACCTGCGAGAGTCGCGCCTGACGGTACCGTCTATTTCGTCGCCGCGCCTGCCGATGATCATCCACAGTTGCGCGCGCTCATAGGCTCCGAGGTGCGCAATCTTGCATGGGTGCAGTGGGGGTCACAGCTGGCGTTGTTTCCCGACAGGCGCCGTGTGCTGCTGGCAGAGCTCGTCAATGAGGGGCCGTATCGCTCATTTTACGATCTGTTTGTGTTTGATCTCGCCACTGGGACCAAGAGACGTCTGACACGGGGTGCGCGCAGTCAAGGGATCGATGTCAGCCCTGATGGGCGCCAGGTCGTGATGGCGCAAAACCAAGGGGCGCGCAGCGTGGTGCGCATGGCGGAACTTGAGGCGCTCGACCAGCTAGAAACCCTTGCCGACTTGGGCGAGCACTCGCAGGTGTGGGCGCCGCGTTTCTCGCCTGCGGGTACAAGCGTCGTGTTTGTAGGTTTTGCGGGCGGGCGGCGGGATCTCTATCTGCTCGATCTGCAACACCGCAGCTTGCGGAAGCTTACGGACGACCCGGCTGTTGACGGCGGACCTAGCTTCAGCCCGGATGGGAATTGGGTGCTGTTTCACTCAGACCGGGACGGCATCTTCAACCTTTATGCGGTTCCGAGTGCAGGCGGTGCCGTGCGGCGCCTCACCCGGGTGCGCACTGGCGCGTTCCAGCCTGAAATGTCGATCGATGGGGCAAGTGTTATTTACCGTAGTTTTTCCAGCCGAGGTTTTGATGTGGCGCGCCTAGCCGTTGACCCTCTGGCAACGCTGCCGTTAGCCGCGCCTGCTGATCTTCGTCCCGAAGCCCCCGGGCATGCCAATGTGGCTGTTTACCCGACGACCTCCTACGATGGTCTGCCGACCCTACTGCCACAGCTGTGGATGCCGGCGTTCGGCACCGATACCCGTGGTAACACCTACGGCGCTTGGGTGTACGGCAACGACGCCATCGATCGGCACAGCTACACGCTCCAGGCTTTTTGGGGAACGACATCTGATTTTTTGGGCTTTACAGCCGACTACAGCAACCGGAGCTTCTTCCCTGGCGTGGCGCTCGCGGCCAGTCGGACGTTGGGATATGCGGCGATGCCATACGTGCGTAACGGTCGCAACCTTGGTGTGGAAGAGGTGCAATGGTCGGGGCAGGCGGCGACCACTTGGCCGTTGTGGCTCTCGGCTGATGCCGGGTTGTCGTTGTCCACGAGCTACAACGTTCTGTACCGGCAGAGCACTCAACCGTTGGGCTTGGATCCGTTCGACATGGCTCCGGTATTTCCTGACCAAGGTCGATTCGTCTCGCTGCGCTTCGATCTGACATTCTCGAACGTCCAGGCAAACCTAGATTCGATCTCGGCCGAGCGCGGTATCTCGATCACCTTAGGCACGCGCGTGGAAGATCCGTGGACTGGTTCTGAATACAGTGCTGTGACGGGCTCACTGGATCTGACGGGCTATTTTGCGAATCCCTGGTTGAAACGCCATGTTCTCGCGATCGACGGGAGCGTTGCTTACGGACAGAGTTCCTACCGCCGCCGCAAGCTGTTTGCGTTGGGCGGCGTGCCCTCGCGCAATGTGTTGCTAGACGCGATTAACGGTAGCGTCGGCAGCGGCCACGCTTTACGCGGCTACCCTCAATCGCCCTACTCGGGCGATGCCTTGGCGCGTGGTTCTGCGGAGTATCGGTTGCCCGTCGTGGATGTGGAGTCGGGTGTTTCGACGCTGCCGTTCTATTTCCGAACGTTAAGCCTCGCGCTGTTTGCGGATGCTGCCGCGCTTGCGGATGCACCGCGAGATCTTGGCCACGAGTTACATGCGTCAGCGGGGGCTGAAGGCATGGCCAGTGTGTCACTAGGGTACGTGATGCCGGTGACACTGCGTGTTGGGTATGGGCATGGCCTGCGCGAAGACGTACAGGGATTTTACGTTGTGTTGGGCAATACCTTCTGACGGCGGCCAACAAGGGCGGACATACGGTGGTGATGCAGATCGAGAGATACCAGGTGAAGCGCCTGCTGGGCCAAGGGGCGATGGGCAAGGTGTACCTGGCCGTCGATCCGAAGCTCGATCGCAAGGTGGCCATCAAGGTTTTGAGCGCCGGGCGAGGTGATGTGGAACTGCGACGGCGCTTTCGACTGGAGGCACGTGCCATCGCTGCGCTGAAGCATCCCAACATCGTCGAGCTGTACGACTACAGCGGTGAGCACGCCGAAGACCTGTTTCTGGTGATGGAGTACGTGCCGGGTTTGTCACTGTACCATTTGGTGAATGATCGCGGGCCGATGTCAGAACAGACTGCGCTATGCGTGGGCCACGAGCTGGCGTTGGCCCTGGAGCATGCGCACAGCCAACAGGTCGTGCACCGCGACATCAAGCCCGAGAACATCCTGCTGCATAATGGCCGTGTCGTGCTCACGGACTTTGGTGTCGTAAAGGCCATCTCGGCCAACAGTGCCTTGGGGGTAAGCAAAGTAGCCACCCGTACGCAGGTATTGGGTACGCCCGGGTTCATGGCCCCCGAGCAGTTCTCAGGAAAGAACATCGACGCGCGCACCGACATCTTTTCGTTGGGGGCGGTGCTCTACAATCTGACCACCGGTCGCCTGCCGTTTGAAGGGCAGAGCGTCGACGAGATCTTCAATCGGTTGCGCAAAGGTTCCTTCCCCGACCCGCGTCAGTACAACCCGCTTTTGTCCGAGGCCTTTGCGGGTCTGGTCGGTGTTGCGATGGCACATCGGCCACGCGATCGTTACAGCTCGGCAACGATCTTGCGCGAGAAGCTCCTAGAGTTGTTAGCCCTGCACGGGGTTACCGAGGTGCGCCAGGAGCTTTCGAGCTACGAGCGTAATCCCGCAGGCCATGGCATCGAACAACGCGAGCGCAGCTTGGACGTCCTGATGCGCGACCTGAAGGTGGCCGTCAAAGACCACGACGAAAAGCAGGTGCAGGCGATTATCAAGCGCATTCAGGTGCTGTCGCCGGTTAACGACCGCATGGACGAGATCACCGGTGTTAGCTTTGATGAGCACCGGCGGCCCATTTTGGTGGCTGAAACACGCATGCGCAGAGTTTGGCCCTGGCTCATCGGCGGCGGGCTTGTGGGGACGGTGTTTGGCGCCGGTGTGATGCTCGCCCTCGTGGCCTACCAGGTGGTATCGCCTGGTGTCGTGCTGCGCCTGGGGTTGTTGTTGCGGTCGCTATTTCGGCTGTAGCGCCGCAAGCGACGCTTCAATATCAGAAAGGAGGTCTGCGTCGGCCGCTGCACGTGCAGCTAACAGCGCGTCTTTGCCCGCGGGGTTTCCCAATAGCCCCAAGGCACGCGCCGCAACATCCCGATGCGGGTCGAGAGCGTTGGCTAGAATGGTAGACAGCAGACTCAGTGCTTCCGGGTGACGCGATTCAGCGAGAAAGTGAATTGCGGCCGCCCGCTCGGCACTCTTCCGGCTCCGGAGCTTTTCCTGCAGGTAAGCACGTCCGTCGGCGTTACCCAACGCGCAGAGCGAACCTGCGGCCTGCATGCGGTCGGCCCAAGGCTTCATAAAACCGTTGAGGAGCTTCAGTAGGAATGGAATCGCACGGGAATCACCGCCGCGCCCTAGCGCGCGCACTGCATCCAGGCGAAACGTGCGAGATCGAGCTGCCGCTAGTAAGATTGGCGTCGCCTCTGGGTCTTGGAGCTCAGCCAACGTGATCGCTGCCTCAACTCGCGGCAACACTTCGCGATCATCCAACAACCGGCGAAGCCGCATTCGCAAAGGCTCGTCGAGGGTGACCAACTCGCGAGTGCGTAGCCGGTCACCTAACGCACAGGCCGCATCGGCCCGTACCAGGAACTGCTCGTGGGTTAAGCACCCCAGCAGCTCGTCGAGGGAGGCCGTGTCAAAATCCAGGGTCAGCGGCATGGGCTAGCGAACCTGCGAGCCCGGTGGTAACGCCGCTTCAGGCCGAACCAGCGTCAACGCTTGCCCGTCGTTCGCGGCCAGCACCATACCTCGGCTTTCTACGCCCATCAGCGTCGCCGGTTTTAGATTGGCGACCACCACCACCCGAGTGTCGACGAGCTGTTCTGGCCGATAGACGTGAGCGATACCGGCGACCACTTGGCGCAATTCAGGCTCACCCAGGTCGATCTCCAAACGCATTAGTTTCTTGCTCTTGGCCACCGGCTCGGCCCTGCGGACAAGTCCGACCCGCAGATCGACGGTTTGAAATTGCTCCATCGTAATCGGCTCTTTGGGGCCGGTGGGCGTAGGAGCTTCGGCTTTCGTGGGGGGCTCTGCAGGCTTGGCGACAGCGGCCGCTGCCTTCGCAGCTTGGACTGGGGCCGTGACAGGCTTCTGCGGCGCCAGGCTTTGTTTAGAGGCTTCGATGATAGCGTCGGTCGCCTTTTTGTCGATGCGGTCGAACATTCGCTCGAACACACCGAGCGGGCGATTGCGCTCAGCGAAGAGCAGGCTTGCGTCCATCCGCTCGATACTACAGCCCAGGCCGCGGGCACCGGCCTCGGCGAAGCGCGGAATGATCGGCCAAAGGTACATTGCTAAGGCGTGGCAGACGTTTATCACGAAGGTGCAGGTGAGGCGTGCCGCTTCGGGATCGCTTTTCAACTGATCCCACGGCTTGGCGTTCTGCATGAACTCGTTGCCGATGTCGGCGACCACCCCCAACTCGCGTACCACTTGGCTAAACTCGCGGGCGCGGTACAGCTGCTGCATGCGTCGGCAGCTTTCGACCACGCGGCGAGCCTGATCCAACATGGAGTTGTCACCCGTGGAGGCCTGCTGGGCAGACACAGCCGGGAAGGGTAAATCGCCCAGGCGGTTTTCGAGCTTTTGGCTCAAAAACTGCGACACACGACTGAAGAGGTTGGCGTGCTTGTTCACCAGCTCGCCGTTTACTTTATAAATGAGGTCCTCAAACGACAGGTCCAAGTCACCGCTCTCGGCGCCATACTTACTTGCGTAGTAGTAGCGCAGCGCTTGGGGCTCGACGTGCTCGGCGAAGGTCGCAGCATTGACAAAGGTGCCGCGGGTCTTGGACATCTTTTCGCCATTGACGGTGAGCATGCCATGCACATGCACCTTCGTCGGGAGGTTGTAGCCCACGGCATTTAGCACCGCAGGCCAGAAGAGCGTGTGGAAGTAGACGATGTCTTTGCCGATGATGTGCTCAATGCGAGTGCCGGGCGAGCGCCACAGCGAGTCGAGGGAGACGTTATGGGCTCGGGCCCATTCAGCTGAGGAGGCAATGTAGCCAAATGGCGCATCTAGCCAGACGTAGAAGAACTTGCCCGGGCGATCGGGGATAGCAAAACCAAAGTAAGGGCCGTCGCGGCTGATGCACCAATCTCGCAATCCGCCCTCGATCCAGGTGCGGACGTAATTGGCGATGTCGGGTTGCAGCGCCCCCGAATCGATCCAAGCACGGAGAAACTCGGCATTCTCTTTGGCGCTTAACGTGAAGAAGACGTGCGTTGACTTCTTGATGATCGGGGTATTTCCACACAACGTGCAGCGGGGTTCTTTCAGGTCGGTGGTGCGTAGGTGGCGCCACACGACTCACAGACATCCCCATACTGGTCGGGGGTGCTGCACTTCGGGCAGATCCCCTTGATGAAGCGGTCGGGCAAAAAGCGCTGATCATGCTCGCAGAAGTTGCCGTCAATTTCGCGATCGACCGCCATCCCTTTGGTGCGCAGCGTTTGGTAGACGGCCTCGACAATGGCGCGGTTGTCCGGCGAGTGGGTCAGACCGAAATTGCTGAACGCGACGTCATAGCGGGCAAAGTCGCGCGCATGTTCTGCGTGGAAACGGTCCACCAACGCTTCGGGAGTGACGCCTTGCTTGCGCGCGTTCACTTCAATCGGCGTGCCGTGGGCATCGTCGGCGCATAGATACAACGCGGGGGTGCCCAGGCGGTTCAGTGCTCGGACGTACATGTCAGCCTGGCAGTATTCGACCAAGTGACCCAAGTGAATGCTGCCGTTGGCATACGGTAGCGCTGCAGTAACGAGAACGCGCTCACTCATGAATTTGATCCCGTGCTGGATGGCGGCGTGCCACCCGAATCAGGTCCTGTTCCCCCTTGGCGATTTCTGCGGCCGCGGCGACGGCGACGACGACGGCCAGTGCGAACTCCTGCGGCTCCTGGTGTGCCGGGAGGACTGGCTGTGGTTGCCGTCGAAGCGTCCTCTCCTGGGCCTTCGTTGTCGGTCTCTGCGTCATCGGTCAGCGGATTCTCCGCTGGGGTCTCGACCGTACGCGGCGGCGGTGGGCTCGGCGGCGGTAATGCTGCTTGGGGATGCGCGGGGGGTATTGCGGGAGCTTGGAGGTCGGCAGGTCGCTTGACGTCGTCGGCACCAAATTGCGCGTAACCACCTTCGCTTAGTTGCACGCGGACGACACGACGCAAGACATCCACGTCCTTCACGCGGCCTTCGCCCTGCGGCGTCAGCACCCGTTTACCCACCTTGGGCAAGCCTTTGCGTAGCTCTTGGTACAGCGCTTCTTCGTAGTCCAGGCAACAACGCAGGCGACCGCAGAGCCCGGAGAGCTTTTGGTGATTCAAAGCCAGGTTCTGGTCTTTGGCCATGCGGATCGAGATCGGCTGGAACGCCGTAAGCCAAGTGGCGCAGCACAGCTCACGGCCGCACAGACCCATGCCGCCGGTTTGGCGTGCGCCGTCACGCACACCCACCTGACGCATTTCGATCCGCGTGTGGAATCGCCGCGCCAGGTCTTTCACCAGCGATCGGAAGTCCACGCGTTCGGCGCTGGAGAAGTAGAAAATCGCGCGCGTGCCCGAGTGCGCCAAATCCACCGAGAGCAGCTTCATCGGTAAGTTTCGCGCTTTGATGCGCTCTACGCAGAATTGAAAAGCCTCACGCTCGCGTACGCGGTTCTGCTGGATGATCCTCGCATCGTCCGGGTCTAGGCGGCGAAGCACGCGTCCCAAGGGTCGGTCGACCAGCGTTGGTTGCAGCGCACGGATCACCGTGCCGACGACTTGACCTTGGTCGCAATCAATAACAACGCGATCGTGCAGCTTGACGGCCACCGAGCCAGGGTCGCACGCCGCCGTATTCCCCGGGACGCGCATGCGCACCAAGACAGCTGGTGTTTCGTGCATCGGCTCGTGGCGGGGGGACGGGGCGCCGCGGTGAGCGTCGTGCTCCCGATCGTCCTCTTCGTGATCCTCGCGATCGTCATCGTTAGGGTCGACGCGCGAAACTTCGCGGCGAGTCGCGGTGTTTGGCTCGGAGGTAGGCGGGGTGACGCCTTCGGGCGTATCCTCGGGCCGATCGTCCATCAGGGTCATGCGAACCTCGAACTCCCGGTGGGCAGGCTAGGCTCGGCGCCGAGTTTGCCGGCGAGCAGGAGCAGAATGCCTTCGAGACTGAGCGTGCGATTGGGGTTCATCGCCTTCGCGCGGCGCAGTTGTTGCAACCTTCGTCCAGTGGCCACCAGACGTTCAGGGAAATGCTCTGCGTGAGGGGCAAGCCACAGCGGCGAAACATAAACCTGGTCGGTGTTGGCACCGTGGCGTGCGGCCAGTGCGTCGCGTACCCCCACTTCAAGCAGGGTGAGCGCCAGATCTGCGCGCTCGCGTTCGGCTCCGAGATCTGCTGCTACCTTCAAGATGGCATCGATCGTGGCTGTGGGAGCCAGCGCACCTGTCAACGTGACGATAATCTCGTCCGCGCCGTTGGCCAGCATGGCTTGGGCGCGCTCGACATCAGACCCGACCAGTGCGGCGAGTGGTTGCGCGCTTTGCTCCGGAATTCCAGCTTGTATCAGCGCCTGCGTCGCTCCTTGACGCGTGAGCGGCGCCAGGCGGAGGGTGAGCGACCGCGAGCGGACGGTGGGCAACAGGCTTCGCCACCGGGTCGTCGTCAGCAGGAAGATCGAGGATCCCGGCGGCTCTTCGAGGGTTTTCAAGAGAGCATTTTGCGCGGCCGGATTCATTTGGTCGGCGTCGCGCAGGTAGGCAACCTTGTGGGGCGATTCGGCGGCCTTCAAGGCCAACCGGCCAGTCAACAAGCGGATCGCATCGATTGCGATATTCCCCTTGTCATCGGGTTCAACCCGCAAGAAATCCGGGTGGCTCCCCGACAACAGCTTGCGGCAGCCCGGGCATGTTTCGCAGGCGTCTACGTCGCTGCGACTTTGGCAGACGAGGGATTGAGCGACGGCCAGCGCCAATCGGTCGGCATTGGCTTCCGGAGGGCCCGCCAGGATGTAGGCGTGGTGCAATCGGCCCGAACGCACAGCGGTGGCCAATGCCTGGGTGGCATGCGGCTGCTGGGCGCTCAAGTCTGACAGGCGTGTCATGGTCGGGCCTTATAGCAGAGCTGTTGGGCCACTGCACCAGCGGTAAGCGTGGGGCAGATACGTGGGAGGATGTAGGTGCCTCGTCTGTGCCAGGCAGGGCGAGCGTCGATCATGACGCACCTTCGGAGTAACGACGCACGAGCTCCAGGAGGTCGGGGCCAAATCGCTCAAGCTTGGCGGGGCCCAAGCCACGGATCTGTTCCAACGCCCACAACGAATCGGGGTGCAGATCATCCAGCTGACGGATGACGTCGTTGGTGAACACCATGTAACGCTTCCATTTCAGCTTTCGCGCCTGCCGGGTGCGATAGCTGACCAGCGCTTGCACCAAGGGGCTGCCTGCGACGCTACGCTTGCGGGGTTTACGTGGCGCACCTTCTGGGGCGCGTGGCCGGACCGGTCGATCGGGTAACCAGAGCGTGGGGTATTTCACGCCTTTCTTGGTCAAGCGCCCATCCTTCAGCAACAGCTCGATGGTGGCGACGATGTCGGCCTCGCTCATGTCGGTCAATAACCCATGCTCCGGCAGCTCCTGCAGGCGATAGCGGCGTAGCGCCCGAGCCTTGCTTCCGCGTAGCGCGCGCGCGAGCAGATGCTTGCCCACCGGGCGGTTCAGGTTGGCCACTGCGTGTAGCACCACGTCTTGGGCCTCGGCGCCTAAGACGACAGCCGGGGCAGCACTGGCGGTGGCCTTTGGCGCCGGCAGGGCCTCATGGGTACAAATATCACAACCGCCACAACTCTCCGGTTCTGGGCTGCCGAAATAGCCTGCAATATGGGCTTGGCGGCATTGCTGGGTTTGGCTGTAGGAGACAAGTGCCTCAAGTAACATCGCGCGCTTCTCGGCGTCCTTTACGTTGCTCGTGTTCTTGCGGTTCAGGAATTGCTGGGTGGTGACGTCAGCGCCGCCAAAAAATAGGACGCAGCGGGCTTTCATGCCATCCCGACCAGCTCGGCCGGCTTCTTGGTAATACGCTTCGAGGCTTCCGGGCGCTTGAAAGTGCACGATCAGTCGAACGTCGGGGTGATCGATGCCCATCCCGAAGGCATTGGTCGCAACCAAGATGCGTTTGCGATTCTCATCAAAGGCGCGCTGGGCTTGGCTACGCCGCAAGTCGCTGCGGCCTGCATGGTAGTAGGCAACGTCGAAGCGCACGGCGAGGTGCTTGGCTACGGCCTCGACCTTTTTGCGTGTGGCACAATAGATGATCACGCGGCCGCCGTGGTGGTCTGCCAAGATCGGAGAGATGAGCGTGTCCAACTCGGTGATGCGTTCCTGGTCGCGCCGCAGGTGGCGCACTGAGAAGGCGAGGTTGGGGCGCGCGAACCTGCCACACACCACCTGGGGGGTGGTGAGGCCAAGCGCCGTGATGATTTCGGTACGCACGCGTGGTGTTGCCGTCGCCGTCAGTGCCACCACCGGCACCAGAAGTGAGCGTTTGAGAGCGCCCAGTTGCAGGTATTCCGGGCGGAAGTCGTGACCCCACTGGCTAATGCAGTGCGCTTCGTCCACCGCCACGAGCGCCGGACGATGTTGCAGCAGTTGGGCGTGAAAGCGTGGTTGCACAGCGCGTTCGGGTGAGACGTACAAGAGGTCGAGGCGACCCGTCATCATAAAGGCCTCGACCTCGCGCTGCTCCAATTCATCTTGGCTGGAGTGCAGCGCGTAGGCACGGATGCCTTTGCTTTGGAGTGCCTCCACCTGGTCGTTCATCAACGAGATGAGCGGGGAGACAACCAGGGTGAAACCGCGACCCTGCTCTCGTAGCCAGACGGCCGGTGCTTGATAGCAGAGCGACTTACCGCCGCCTGTGGGTAGCACCACCAGCGCGTCTTGGCCCGCGGCGATGGCTGCAAGTGCTGTCGCTTGGCCTGCACGCAGCTCGGTGTGACCGAACCGTTGGGCGACAACTGTGTCGAGCGATGCGGGGAGAGGTGAAACAGGCGGCAGCGAGGACTCCATGCTGCCGCCTAGCTATCACGAAATGCGCACGTGGGAACGGGTTACGGAACCACCAAACCTTTTTCGTTCATCTTGGTCACGAAGGCGTTGTTGCCGGTCGTGCCCATCGGCACCAGGACTTCGGTGGTGCGCGGGTCGACATCCAGGTTGGTGTCGTCGCCGGTGTTGTTGATGGCCGAGCCCGCTACCAGCACGCGGTTGTTGGTGGTGGCTGCGACCAAGGCGTTGGCCGACGTGTTGAGCCCACCCTCCACGACACCGACCCACTCGAATTCGGCACCTGCGGTGAGCGAGAGCACGAAGGCTGAGCCATCGGCTTGGGAATCACGGATTTCGCTACCGAGCAGCGGATCGAAGTCCACCGGGCCATCAAAGCCGCCCACGAGGATGGCGCTGTCGGTCGAACCATCGCGGAACATCGCGCGTTCGACCCAGAGGTTGCCGGTGGCATTGCCAACGCTCGCGGCTAGTTGGAAGGTGCCCGTGGCGCTGTAGACGGCCATAAAACCGGCAGTCCCGGACAGTGATTCCATTGGGTAGGTCGCGTCTTGACTGGCGTCAAAGTCGATCGCGTCCATGTAATCACCCATCACATACAAGTTGCTGTTGGTGGCCCCCAGGCCGAGGATGTGCGCCTCACCATCGCCAGCGAGGTATTTCGGTGCGCTCCAGGTCGGGGTGCCCGTGCCCGGAATCGCGATAAAGAAGGCGCCATTCACCGAGTCCCCGGCGAGGTAGGCCAGGTTGTTGCTGCGTTGGACAAAGAATGCGGTGGCGGAGTCGGTGCCTTCAAGGCCCGTGGCGTAGCTGTAGACGTACTCGCCATTCACCGTCAGACGCACTGCAAACGCGTCCGCGCTACCCACCGCCGTGTGTTCCTGAACTGCCGTGCCGTCCGGGTTGAAGTCCACGGTGCTGCCAAAGCTGCCCGCCACGACCACGCCTGCCGCGCTATCGATGCCCAAGCCGGCCACGGTCTCGTCGGCGCTGCCGCCCAGGCTCTTGACCCAGGTGGTCGAACCGGCGGCGGTGACGCTGGCAATGGCGATGTCGGTGGAGGCGGCGTCCAAGACCGCTGGCACCAGGTCGTCGGCGTCGGTCACCGGGAAGGTGGTTTCGGCGCGGAACTCTACGCCCAGGAAGATTTGGCCGGTGGTCGCAACACCGATCGCGGCCACGGAGCTATCTTGACTGCCGGTCAACGTGTAGACCCACTCCAACGTGCCATCGGCGCCGTTGTAGCGTGCCACGAAGCCATCTTTCTGTCCGGTAGAGGAGACCGTGGCGGTGTCGGCAGAGCCATCCAGGCTGAATTGCACGTCGGTGCCACGGAAATCGCCCGCCAGCAGCACGTCTTGTGCGGTGCCATCAGCCACCATTGCTGCGGCGCGCACGTTGATTTCTTGGGCATTCACGATACCGGGCAGCAGGGTCGGCCAGGTGATCTTCACGGCAGCGGTGGCATCCACGGGGCCTAAGGCGGGGGTTGCAATGCTGGCTTGGATCATCAGGTCTGCGTCGAGCGGCGTCACCTGGTCGTACATCACGTTGCTAAATGTCGCGACGCCAGCCACGGCGTCGACGGTCAGCGTACCTACCAGGTTGCCTACGTCGCCACCTGTGCCAGCCTTCTTGTTCAACGTCACCGCGTATGCAGAGGCATCGCCCCCCGTGATGCGGTCCCCGGTGGCGTTGCGGATCTCCACAGCGACATTCGTCCATGGCGTGTTGCGCATCATCGGTTGGCTCGGCACGCGGCTGATGCGGATACTTGCGGCGACGGGCTCGACGTTTACGGCAACTTCTTGCGACGCCGATTTGCCTTCGCTGTCGGTCGCGGTCAGCGCGAACACCACTTCGAGGGGCTGATTTACGTCTGGTAATGTGGCGCTGGCGGTCAACTCGTTGGCGTTCGTGAGCGTGGCATCGGGGCCGCTGATCTGTGTCCACGCCACCACCGGAACGTCCGTGCTGTCCGGGTCGATCGCGGTGCCGGTCAGTTCGATGTTGGCCAGAGCGTTACCCAGCAGATGGCTCGGCACATTCACGGTCGGTGCCGCGTTCAAATCTACCACGGCCACTTCGGTATCTGCGCTGCTGGTTTTGTCCGTAGCGTCCGTGACCGTTAGGGTGAAACGCAGCACCGTCACTTCACCGACGTTCGGTGCCGTAAAGGTGGCCACGGCGCCATTGGCATTCGTGAGCGTTACCGCCGGACCGGCAATCTGCGTCCAGGCAAAGCCTTTGAGATCGCCATCGGGATCGTGCGAGGCCTCGCCGTTCAGGGTTACTGTGCTATTCTCGTCGACGGTTTGGTAGCCCAGCACCACCGGCACCGGCGCGGAGGCGGCCGCACTGATGGAGCGGCCAGACGCCTCGTCGTCGTCGCAGGCAAACTGGGTTGCAAGCAGAATTGCTACACTTAGGCCACGCAAGATCCTCGACGTCATATAGAGACTCCCGATCCGTTTGCCGGCACCCGCGTGGGCACGCTTCGCCGGTCGTTTGCGGGGCGCATAGTTCGGGATCGGCTCGCAAATGTCAATCGCGAGCGTGCGTCTTTGGTCGAGGCGGAGGCGAGCCTATCTGGGCATAGCAATTGACGAACTGGGTCGCGCCTGCCATATCCACGCGCGCTCCTGGCGAACCTGTCGAGCGTTTGGAGGTCTATTGTGAACGGGAACCCCCCAGCCGGGCGCGCGCCGCTGTATGCCGCGGTGAGCGAGCGGGATTGGCAAGATTGGCGCTGGCAGCAGTCGCATCGGGTGCGCAGCGTCGAGGTGTTGGAAGAGCTTGTGCACCTCACCGCCGATGAGCGTCAGGCCTGTGAAAGCACCACCGAGCCGCTGCCACTCGGGATCTCACCCTACTACGCCTCGCTGATGGCCGCCGACGATCCACAGTGTCCGGTTCGACGTCAGGCGGTCCCCACGATGGCCGAGCTTGGGGTCGTCGACAGTGAGTATGACGACCCATTGGCGGAGGAAGAAAACCGCGTCGCGCCTGGTCTTACGCATCGTTATCCGGATCGAGCGATGCTGTACACCACGCATCAGTGCGCGGTGTTTTGTCGTCACTGCAACCGTCGTCGCAAAGTTGGGGATCCAACCTCCGCGCCCACCAAGGCCGATCTCGATGCCGCGGTGCGTTACGTGGCCGGCCATCCGGAGCTACGCGACTTGTTGGTGTCGGGCGGTGACCCGTTGTCCCTCTCGGACGAGCGTCTGGACGAGTTGTTGGGCAAGCTACGTGCGATTCCTCACCTACAGATCATTCGCCTGGCAACGCGCATGCCGACGACCTTGCCGCAGCGCATCACCGAGGAGTTGGTGCAACGACTCAGGCGTCACCATCCGATCTACGTGGCCACGCACTTCAATCACTTGAAAGAATGCACTTCGGAGGCCGCGCTGGCGTTGAATCGCTTGGCTGATGCTGGGTTTGTCCTGGCTAATCAAATGGTGCTGCTCAAGGGCATCAACGAGGCGCCGGCCATGGTCCGCGAGATGAACCAATGGTTGCTCAAACAGCGCTGTCGACCCTACTACATCTTTCAGTGTGATGCCGCTCGTGGCACACACCATTTTCGCACCAAGGTGTCGAGCGGTATCAAAATTATCGAGGGATTACGGGGTTATACAAGTGGCCTCGCGGTGCCGCATTACGTTGTCGACCTGCCCGGGGGAGGGGGCAAGGTGCCGCTCATTCCCGAGTACCTGGTTAAACACGAGGGTACCAAGCTCACCTTCCGTAACTACGAAGGCAAGCTGTTTAGCTACGACGAAGGCGAGTAGCGCTTTTGACTCGCCCCTTGGGCATGCCCTCTAAGGCGATGCCATAGAAACTAATTTGTTTTTAGTTTCAGCTCGTTAGCTCCTGGGAACGGCAAATCTTCGGCGCCCGAGATCTCGCGTGCCAACTCGTTACATTAGCAATCGTGGCAGCAACAGTGGGCTGCCAGACCACTTTCGGGTGCGGGAATGCCTATGGGGTTGCCCTTATAGACTCAGGAGTGACGATGTTCATGCGAAGCCTGGTGTGGGTCGTTGGTTTCAGTTTGATGGCGTGTGGTGGTTTAGTCTCCGAATCCGTAAGCGGCGTAGAGGGCGACGACCGCCAGGCCGATGGCAACAGTGTTGGTGGCGATAGCGGCGGCAACGCCACGGACAGTGGCAGTAACACCGCCGACACCGATCACCCCAGCGACAACGGCAGCAACCCCACGGACGTTGATGCTGGCGCGGTAACGGACAGTTGCGACGCCGTCGCCGCCATGGCCGTGAGCATCACCTTCGCAGGCAGCTCGGCCGTCACCTCTGATGCGACGCGGGTGAATATCAATGGCGCCATCGCTACCATCAACGCCAGCGGCACCTATGTCATCTCCGGCGAGGTTGCGAACGGCCAACTCATCGTCAATGCCGCTGGGGCGCTCGTGAAACTTGTGCTGGATTCGGTGTCACTCAAGAGCACTTCCACGTCGCCATTTTACGTGCTGGCGGCTGAGAAGGCTGTGATCTACCTTCCCGAGGGCTCGGTGAGTGCACTCTCCGACGGCTCCGCCTACGGCACGAGCAGTGAGCCCTCTGCAGCCCTGTTTGCCAACTCCGATTTGCACATCTGCGGCGCTGGTAGCCTCACCGTTCACGGCAACTCGCAAGACGGCATCAGCACCGATGATGGTTTGCGCATCGAAAGTGGCACGTTGTCTGTGACGGCCAAAGATGACGCCATTCGAGGTAAGAGCTACGCCACCATCACCGGCGGCACCATCACCGCATCAGCCACCACAGGGCATGCGCTCAAATCGGACGACACCGTGGTGGAAAGCAACGGCATCGTGACCATTACTGGGGGCACCTTGCAGTTGACCTCCGCCAGTGGTGACGGCGTACATGCCACCCACAAAATCCTCGTGGACGGCGGCACCACCACCATCGCGGCCACGGGTAGCCAGGGGCTCAAGGCGGCGGTGTCGGTGATCCAAAATGGCGGCAGCGTCAACGTTACTGCCTCCAAAGAGGGCATCGAGAGCAAGCTCATCACGTTTAACGACGGCAGCATGCGCATCACGGCGAGCGATGACGGCATCAATGGTACTGCCGGTAGCGCGGTTGAGAACGACGATGGCAGTGACGTGATTGTCAACGGCGGCTACGTCTACGTGAACGCCTCTGGCGGTGATGCTTTAGACAGCAACGGCAGCCTCACTATCAACGGCGGCACCGTGGTGGCGCATGGGCCCTCGCAAGATCCAGAGGTGGGGGTCGACGTGAACGGTGACTTCCTCGTCACAGGCGGCACGCTCGTTGTTTCGGGTACCAGCAACAACATGACCGAGACGCCCAGCTCGTCATCCACCCAGGTTGCGGTGCTGCTCAAGTTCCGCTCAGCCAAGTCGGCCAACTCCATTATTCACATTCAGGATGGTGCTGGCACTAACATCCTGACCTTCGCGCCAGCGCGCCAGTATCGTTCAATCACGCTGTCGTCCCCGGCGCTTAGCCGAAGCACCACTTACACGGCCTACAGCGGCGGTAGCGCCACCGGCACTAACGTGGATGGCTTATACACGGGTGGCACCTACACCCCTGGTACCAGCCTCGGTACCTTCGTCACCGGCAACGGCACCGCTAACAGCGCCACGGTCAACTGAGCCGCCAAGCTATTCCCGCAGCGCGGCGATGGCAGCGTTTCAGTGCGCGTTGTACCGCTTGGGCTCTGCACGGTGAAGCTTATCGGCAGGTCGCGTCTCCGCAGCTCCCGATCGTTGCCCAACCTCAGCCTTGTAGGTTATGAACCGCGCGATCGGGCCTACAGGCCCATCTGCTTGGGGGGTTCCCGATGATTTCGACCCAGAAGGTAACGCTTACGAAGGCCGGCTTGGACTGCGTGTGG
>ERZ795055.1394-NODE-1394-length-19466-cov-30.973778_pt1 | contig 19466 bp, 16 predicted proteins | sample MGYA00375139_ERZ795055 | MGnify/ENA primary metagenome ERZ795055 (study PRJEB30184, sample SAMN05720283) | anaerobic digester metagenome | isolation source: active sludge of municipal wastewater-treating anaerobic digesters | place: USA | collected 2015-01-23 ... | reverse complement strand
AACTGTTTCATATCGATCTCATAATCTTTGATGATGATGGTTTGGAGGAGGGTGATGTCTTTCTCTCCACGAAGGCGATTTGCAAGTCGTTCCAGATAATCTTCTTCAAGTGCGATTATAGACAGCTTGATCTTCTTCATCTTCAATCTCCTGCTGATATTCAAATTGCCAGAGTGCCGTCGGCGAAACTTAATCCACAGAAAACGCTATCGCTTAAAAGAGATGAGATAATTTACAAATAACTCACAAGATGTCAATAATTTATTGATGGATGGATCGCAAACCATAGCTCACCCTAAAAACTGGACAGAGCAATACAGTGAGTTTTAGCCTGCCAGGAGCCGCAATGCTGAGTTTTAAATGGAAATCATTGATTCTCGTTGATGCAGCCAAGTGAGACTTTGTGGATGATGCAAGACGTGACCATTTCCGAAAGTAAAACATGAATGATAGATATGTATCGTGATGTTCTTCCTGTAGTCAACAAGAATGATATTCCCCATCATATGCAACCTTTCGATCGGTTATCAATGCAATTCCATTCACTCCGGTGTTGCAAGGCTAACCCACTGGTCTGCCCAATGCTTCAGGGAATCTTGCGGATCATCAGCTTCATCGAAGACGCAAGTCATCCGCCATATCCTTACGCATCTGGGACTCTGGATAAACCGGTCAAGGCCGCCACCTGCCTGTGCGATGCACGCAGACAGGCCAAAAATCCATGATCCATCAAACATCGAATATGCCGTCGGTGATCATCTCGCTCCCGTTTTTTTTCGCCGGCACTTACGAAAAATGGAACTTTTGGCAACAGTAAAAACATGATGGAAAGTTGTTTGTGGTCCGGCTCCGCTGTGCGGAAATGCTTCGGGCAGGACGGCTTTTAACGGAAACAGCGAAAATACATATAATAATATCAAGGAAAATAGAGGGTTACCTGACAAGAGCCCCCAAGGCTTGCTTTTATTTTTTTTAGTCGTTAAAATTTATAAATGGCGTTACTCTTTGAACAATTTTACAGGAAAATATTTGCCAGATCTCTATTAATAAAAGGATCTAAAGCCGGTATTGCGCCTGATGATGAGCCTTTCCGTGCGGAATTGATGAGCATTGAACAGCTCAAACATTTTGCCCGTAAACAGGCGCAGGAGCATAAAACCGAATTTGGCTCAGGACAGAACCTTCTACTTGCCCGGCTGGATGATAACGCCCGCGCATTGAGGGAGGCGCACGAGTACCTTGTGCGCGTGGATGCTGCCGGGCAAAGGATATCGCCGTCAGATGAGTGGCTCCTGGATAATTTCTATCTTATAGAGCATCATATAGAACTGACGCGTATTCACTTGCCTAGGCGTTATAGCTATCTTTTACCTAGAATAAGCCATGGGCCTCACGCAGGTTTGCCTCGCGTATACAGCATGGCGACAGAGCTGATTGCCCATCTTGATGGTCTGCTGAACGTGGAAGCGATAAGCTCTTTTGTAAGTGCTTATCAGAGCGTGGAAGCCCTGATGCTGGGGGAGCTTTGGGCAATCCCTATTTCTTTGCGTCTTGGCACGATCGAAAACCTGCGCCGTGTTTCCCGGCGCATTGCCAGACGCCGCAGTGAATTGGATGAAGGTATTGCCTGGGCGGAACGGGTGCTGGAAGAGGCAGCCAAAGAACCTAAACGACTGATTCATCTTTTAGCCGAATTCGTGGATACTCAGCCAAAACTCAGCGCTCCTTTCCTTTCCGAATTTGTGGGACGGCTTCAGGGACAGGGCCCGGCTGTATCCATCATTCTTAACTGGATAGAGCAAGCCCTTGCCGATGAAGGCACAACTGTTACGCAACGCTTGCAGAGAGACAGTCACGAACAGGCGGCGGAGCACCTTTCCATTACAAACGGCATAACCAGCCTGCGCATTCTTGATGGTATAGACTGGAAGAATTTCGTAGAGGAGCATAGCCAGGTTGAACGGATACTGCGCCGTGATCCGGCCGGAACCTATTTTTCTCAGGACTTTGCCACCCGCGACCATTACCGGCACATTGTAGAAAAGCTTGCTAAACTCTCCAGACGCACAGAACCGGAAGTGGCCCGGATGACGCTTGAACAGGCAACCAGCGCTCCCCTCAAGCCGGGTTGTACACGGGCTCAGCATGTAGGCTCTTACCTTATTGGCGGGCACCGCTTCGCGTTTAAAAAATTGCTTGGCTGTTCATGGACACCTCGTTACGCCTTGGGTTTGCTCTTCAGGCGCTTCAGGATCTTTTTTTATTTAGGCTGCATCTTTATTTTAAGTCTTTTTTTTGCTCTCTTGCCTCTTGGGTTGTTTAATTTAAGTCTGGGTGACTGGCGTCTGTATTTAATGCTGATAGCCGCCCTCATCCCGGCATCCAGCCTGGCTTTATCTTTGGTTAACTTAGCCGTAACAACAAAGGTGGCGCCTCATCCACTCCCCCGTCTTGACTTTTCTGGTGGAATTCCTAAAGAGCATCGGACAATGGTGATAGTTCCCACTTTGTTGGGCAGTCAAAGCGCCTTGGATTCCCTGCTGGAAGGGCTGGAAATCCGTTACCTTGGAAACCGTGATCCAAATTTGCATTTTGCCCTGCTGACTGACTTTCCCGATGCTGATACGGAAACCATGCCTGGCGATGCGGATCTTTTGGAACGGGCGCAAAAAGGTATCAACCTGCTCAATGCCCGCTACCCCCGCAAAGACGAAAGCACAACCTTTTATCTTTTTCATCGCCCCAGGATCTGGAATCCGCACGAAGGCTGCTGGATGGCTTATGAACGAAAACGCGGCAAGCTGGAACAGTTCAACGCTTTACTGCGGGGTGAAGGGCAAGAAGCTTTTTGTGTTAAACTTGGCGATTTGAGCCGGCTCACAACCATTCGCTACGTGATCACACTTGATACGGACACAGATCTTCCTCGCGGCTCAGCTCACGGCCTCGTCGGAGCCATGGCTCATCCCCTTAACCGGCCACGCTTTGACCCTGTCCAAGGACGGGTGGTGGAAGGTTACTCCATCTTGCAGCCGCGGATATCCATCCGCCGGAGTGCCGCCCGGTATAGTATCTTTTCCAGGCTGACAAGGGGGGAGACAGGACTGGATCCATATTCCCGCGAAGTGTCTGATGTGTATCAGGACCTTTTTAGCGAAGGCTCTTTCATTGGCAAGGGAATATATGATGTGGACGCGTTTCGTCAGGCGCTGGATGGACGCTTTCCGGAAAATCTAATTCTCAGCCATGATCTGATAGAAAGCGGCTATGCCCGTTCAGGCCTTTTGGGGTATATCGAGCTATATGAAGACGCTCCTTTCTCTTACCTTGGAGAGGTAAGCCGTCAACATCGATGGATGAGAGGTGACTGGCAAATAGCTCCCTGGCTGAAACGATGCCCGCCGTCACTTAAAGGCAGTCGTGTGCCATGCCAGCCTGTGTCGCTGCTGATGCAATGGAAGATCATCGACAATTTGCGACGCGCTCTTTTCGCTCCGGCTATGATTTTTCTTCTTTGCTTGGGTTGGACTATTAGCCCCATTTCCCCATTTTACTGGACAATCTTTGCGCTGGTTGTGTTTGGGCTAAGCGGTATCGCACGTTCCCTTTCCCTGTTTATCCGTAAACCAAAACATCGAAATCTGTTTTTGCATTTTCGAAAAGGGGGAAACACTTTGCTGCGCCATTTAGGGCTAACTTTGTTCGGCGTCGGCGCGCTGGCCTACGAGGCGTGGATATCCCTGTGTGCTTTTACCCGCTCCGCCTTACGGATGCCCTTCACGCGTAGAGGACTGCTCATCTGGCACCTGCCTTTATATAAAAGGCTCGGCAAACAAAGCAAATTGAGCGGCTTTTATCGGGAGATGTGGATTTCCCCTGTGCTGGCTGTGCTGACAATTATTTTGGTATATTTTTTCAGGCCAGCGGCCTGGCTGGCAGCTTTGCCCGTAGTGCTTCTGTGGATTTTTGCGCCTTTTGGCACATGGGCAATCAGCCTGCCCTTCAGGGAAAAGGCGTCCCGGCTATCAGAGCTGCAATGGAGGAGTCTGCATCAACTGGCGTGCCGCACCTGGCGGTATTTTGACACATTTATTACTGAGGAAGACCATTATCTGCCCCCGGACAACTTTCAGGAAATACCCGAACCCATGCTCGCTTCCCGTACTTCGCCTACCAACATAGGATTTGCCTTAACTTCATACCTGACCGCGTGGGATTTCGGTTATCTCTCCATACATGAGTTACTAAAAAGAGTTGGCCGGACCCTCGATAGCATGGAAAAGCTGGAACGCTACCGGGGCCACTTCTACAACTGGTACGACACCAGAACACTAAAACCCTTGCCACCCCGCTATGTTTCCAGCGTTGATAGCGGGAACCTGGTCGCTTGCCTTGTGGTTCTGCGTGCCGGGCTGGAAGAACTGTGCGAACGCACAGCCTTCCCAAAGCAGATTTGGAATGGCTTAAACGATGCTCTGAATATCGCGGAGATATACAGCAAAGAAGCCTCGTCCTCCTTCGCCGGGCTTATTTCCGAAACAAAACTAATGCTTATGGACTCCCCCTGTGAAACTCAGGCTGTCCTGGAGCGCTTGCGTTCCCTGTTGCTTTTGGCCGGGCAAATGACAAACCTTGCCCCTTCCGAGCGTTTCCCGGACGCTCCCGGCTGGGCAGATTTTTTCCACGCCATGTGTCGTATGCATCTCGAAAGTACGGAAGCCCTGTTTGACGAAGGCACCACTGAAATTACGTTGCGAGAACTTGTCAAAACCAAAGATGATGAATCAGCGCCGAACGAAGCATCTGCAAATGCCGCCGCGCTCATAAAAAATATTGAAGAGCTGGCCGAACGTTGCCAGCAAATACAAACAAGCATGGATTTCCGTTTTTTGTATAATAGAAGGCGTGAACTCTTGAGTATTGGTTTTGATGTGGATACGCGCAGGCTGGATACTTCCTGTTACGACCTTTTGGCGTCCGAATCACGCATTGCCAGCTTTCTGGCCATAGCTGAAGAGCAGGCTCCGCCGGAGCATTGGTTCGCTCTCGGGCGTTTGCTGGCCCGGGGCGGAACTGCGGAGGCTTTGGTTTCGTGGAGCGGCTCCATGTTTGAATATCTGATGCCGCTGCTCTTTATGAGGTCTTATCGCGGGACGCTATTGGACAAAACCTGCCGGGCTGTCATTGAACGCCAAGTCCGGTATGGGATGCAAAGGAACATTCCCTGGGGCATATCAGAATCCTGCTACAACGTTACTGACGCAAGACATGTTTACCAATATAGAGCTTTCGGCGTCCCGGGCCTCGGCCTTAAACGCGGTTTATCGGACGACCTGGTAGTGGCCCCGTATGCAACGTTGCTGGCCCTTCCTTTCGCGCCCGCGCAGGCCTGCGCAAACATAGACCGTCTGGCGGCGATAGATGGAGTGATTGGACCCTATGGACTGATCGATGCTATAGACTATACATCATTTCGCAGTCCGCGGGATAAAAGCCATGCTCTTGTCCGTTGCTATATGTCTCACCATCAGGGTATGATCCTAATGGCGCTATCCCGTCTGCTGCTGGACGCGCCCATGGTCCGCCGCTTTATGTCCGAGCCGGCGGTGCGCGCCACAGAGCTGTTGCTGCAGGAACGAATTCCCGATGTGTCTCCCGGGATTCATCCACACAAGCAGGAAGCAGCCTCCAGTGCCAGGCCGGAGGTTGAAAAAGAAGAAGACACCATACGCAGCTTTGATACTCCGAACACCCCTGTGCCGGCAGTCCATATACTTTCCAATGGTAACTATCTGGCAATGGTAAACCAGGCGGGCGGCGGCTCTAGCTATTGGCGGAATCTGGCCCTTACCCGCTGGCGCGAGGACGTAACCTGCGACCACTGGGGTCTGTTTCTTTATATCCGTGACATTGAAAGCAATGATATCTGGTCCAACGGCTACCAACCAGTTTGCCTCGCCGGGGAAAACTATGAGGCTGTTTTTACCCAGGGGCGCGCCGAATTCCGCCGCGTGGACTTTGATATTGAAACAAAAACTGAGATATGTGTTTCTCCGGAAGACGATGTGGAAGTCCGCAGAGTAACTCTCACGAACCGTGGGAGAAACGAGCGGCGGCTGGAGTTAACTTCTTATGCTGAAATAGTGTTGTCTGCCGCTACCGCAGATTTGGCGCACAGGGCATTTAACAACCTCTTTGTCCAGTCCGAGATTCTTCCGGGGGAAAACGGCGTGCTTTTCACCCGTCTTAAACGTGAAGATCATGAACCCGATGTATGGTATTTCCAGAAACTTTACGCGGCCAGCCAAGACGGACCTGCTTCCTGCGAGTCGGACAGGACGCATTTTCTGGGACGCGGCCGGACTCCGGCCAATCCGGTGGCAATGGAAGCTCCGGCGGGAATTCGCGCACCCTTTTGCAACAGAGCCGGCTCTGTTCTTGATCCGGTAGCGGCCATACGGCAGCCGGTCCTGCTCCCCGCCGACGAACCGTTACAGGTCCACCTGATCTGCGGAGCCGCTTCTACCCGTCAGGAAGCTCTGAATTTAGCTGAAAAATACAGCGAAAGTCATTTTGTCGAACGCGCCTTCGATATGGCCTGGTCGCATAGCCAAATTATCATGCGCCTGCTCAACGTGAGCGAAACGGAAGCTCAGGATTACGACCGCCTGGCCAGTTCAATATTTTACGCCAATCCGCGAAACCGGGCGCCCTGGACCACTGTCGCCCACAACACCCTAGGCCAGCAGGGACTGTGGCGTTTTGGCATTTCCGGTGACTTGCCGATCGTTCTTTTGCGCATATCAGATATCCGCCGCATGGATCTGGTCCACGATACTTTACGCGCCCACGCATACTGGCGCCTCAAAGGGCTTAAAACAGATCTTATTATTCTGAACGAAGACTTTTCCGGCTACCGGGCCACTCTTAACGACAGCATCATATCGGCCATCAATACAAGCCTCAATGCCGAGATGCTGGACAAGCCCGGCGGCATCTTTTTGAGGCGTATAGAGAATCTTTCCGAAGAAGACCAAATCCTCTTTCAAAGCACGGCCCGGGTGGTTATTCGGGATGGCGCGGAGGATTTGCGCGAGCAGGTGGAACACAGGTATGTGCCCCATCGTCCAATGCCATTATTGAAGCCCGTACGCCCGGATACGGAAGAGACTCCCCGGCCGCTTGAAGATCGAGAAAAAATCCTGGTCAACGGCCCGGGCGGATTCACAACTGACGGAAAAGAATATATCATCATGATGGAACCGGGCATGACCACTCCGGCACCCTGGTCAAATGTCATCGCCGGCAAACGCTTCGGTATGGTGCTTTCCGAAAGCGGCTCGATATACAGCTGGGTGGACAATGCCCACGAGTACAGGCTGACCACGTGGCACAATGATCCGGTAAGCGACCCCAGCAGCGAAGTATTTTACCTGCGTGACGAAGAAACCGGCAGGTTCTGGTCGCTGACACCCCGCCCCAGTCCCGGGCGTAATGGTTACGTCTGCCGACATGGCTTTGGTTACTCTGTATTCGAGCATCAAGAAGCAGGGCTCAGAACGGAGCTTTGCATTTACGCATCAATAGAAGCCCCGTTGCGTTGCGCCGTGATACAACTGAACAATACATCTTCAAGAAGGCGCCGGGTTTCGCTTTCTGCTTTCCATGAGCTGGTTCTCGGCGAATGGCGTCAAGACAATCTTATGCATATTTATACGGAAGCCGACAGCCAAACCGGAATTTTGCTGGCCCGTAATCCTTACAACCGCAGCTTCCCTAAACGCGTAGCTTTTGCTTCCTGCAGTGAAAAAGAGGTATTTCTCAGCGGCGACCGCACGGGGTTCATCGGAAGAAATGGAAACCTCAAGACGCCGGACGCCCTGTTGCGTCAGAGCCTGCCCAGACGCTGCGGCGCTCGTTACGATCCGGCAGCCGTGTTACAGACCTTTTGCGAGCTTGCCCCGGGAGAAACGCGCGAAGTTGTTTTTACTCTTGGCTCGGCCGAGACCGTGGAAGAAGCGCATCAGCTATACCGTAAGTTCGGCGGACCCGCCGGCGCCCGCAGCGCTTTGGAGGAGGTTCGGGCGCACTGGGACCATGTATTGGGAGGCGTTCAAGTGAAAGTATTGAACGAACCGGCATTCAATGTCATGGTCAACGGATGGCTCATTTATCAGACACTGGGCTGCCGCATATGGGGCCGCAGCGGTTATTATCAATCGGGAGGAGCATACGGTTTCCGGGATCAGTTGCAAGACGCCATGGCGCTGCTGCACACAGCTCCGGAAATTCTGCGGCAGCAGATACTCCTGGCTGCTTCCAGACAATTCCCTGAAGGGGACGTTCAGCATTGGTGGCATCCACCTACCGGCGCAGGCGTCCGCACACGTATTACCGATGACAGGCTATGGCTGGCTCAGGCAACCGCCCGCTATGTGCTGGCGACGGGTGATATCGGTGTGCTGGACGAAAGCATTCCCTTTTTGGAAAGCAGACCGCTGGCGGACGGAGAAGAAAGCCGCTTCGTTCAGCATCCCCATCCGACCGGAGCCGCTTCTCTTTACGAACATTGTGTCCGGGCCATCCGCATCAGTCTCTTTTATGGTCCCCATGGCTTACCCCTTATTGGCGGCGGTGACTGGAACGATGGAATGAATCGCGTGGGCATGGGGGGGAAGGGTGAAAGCGTATGGATGGCGTGGTTTTTGGGAGACACACTTGACCGCTTTGAAAAAATAGCCATGCTCAAAGGCGACACTGACTTTGCCGCTCTTTGTCTGGAAGAGCAGGAAAAGCTTCGCGCCTGCGTGGAAGAATGCGCCTGGGATGGAGAGTGGTATCGCAGAGCATATTTTGATGACGGTAGCCCCTTAGGCTCAGTGAGTAATGACGAGTGCAAGATTGACGCGATCAGCCAGAGCTGGGCAGTTTTAAGCGGCATGGGCAAAACCCGGCGGACACGGCACGCCATGGAGGCTGTCCGCAAATATCTGGTTAAACCTGAAGATGGCGTGATTCTTCTGCTTGCTCCACCTTTCGTGAAAATGGAGCCGGATCCGGGGTATATCAAAAAATATCCGCCGGGCATCCGCGAAAACGGAGGGCAGTACACGCACGCGGCCATATGGACGGCAATGGCTTTTGCCCAACGTGGCGATTATGAAACTGCATGGTCACTTTTCAACCTGCTTAATCCGGCACAACATATCCGAACGCCGGAGGCCATGGCACGTTATCGTGTGGAGCCTTACGTTATGTCGGCGGATATCTGTGGAGCCCCGCCACACCTGGGGCGTGGAGGATGGAGCTGGTACACGGGCGCCGCCGGCTGGATGTATCGCCTGGCTGTGGAAACCTTATTGGGGCTGGAACGCCACCCGGATTATCTGCTTTTAAAACCACGTCTCCCTAAAAACGGGCCGCGGTTTTTCCACATTAACTACAGGTATTATGGGCATTTTTACAGGATTGAAGCGCATCGCGCCCCCGAAGGAAGCGAGCCAGCGGTATATTTTGACGGGCAAATCCAAAAAGACGGTCGCATTCCGTTATTAAACGACAAGCGCGGTCACCATGTAAGGGTGAGCTTTCGCTGACGATATACGCAATGTTCATGCTACAGTTAAATCCAATAATGCCGAAAGATAAGTCTGTTCCACCAGCGCATTATCGGAACGAAAGTGTAGCAGAAGATGTCGATCCCGTTTAATCTTGATTTCAGGTTGCCTGAATGCCATGAGGGAAAGAACAGGGATAAACAGCGGTGATGATGCTTCTTTAAAATATGAAATTGTTTCCCGATTCATTCTGAGAGACTGGATGATTGATTTGGTAAAGAAGTTAAAGTCAGAAAATATGATCGTCGGCATTCTGAGCGATCAGACCGACATGTTGGACAAATTGGATGCCCGATTCGATTTCTTTAAGTGGTTTGACTATATTTTCAACAGTTATCACATGGCAAAGGGGAAACGGGATGTGTCCCTGTTTGGTGACATTGCCGGATTATTAAAAACTCCGCCTAACAGGATTTTATTTATCGATGATGATCCGGGAAATATTGAACGCGCAACACAAAAATGCTGGAAGACCATTCTTTACACCAATCCCGAATCGTTTCAGCTGGAAATGGATAAGCTGTTGAGCATTTGATTGTGAATATTTCATTCGCAGGAGGGAATAACAACGAATGGCAGAGAAACTTGACCAGAACCAGATCGTCGATTTTAAAGAGCTGCTGATGTCCGAAGAGCCCAGACCACCTCACGTGCCGGCTCTGCCAATAACGGGACAATTGATATTGAAATGGAAAATCCAGTGGAGGGAGGCCCAGAGATGAGCGCTGTCAGAAAACGATTATTTGGACTCATCAACTTCATCAAGAATGACATCTGGAGAATTCGCCACACAAACCTTCCCAGGGGAAAATCATTCTTCCTTTCGCCTCTCCGGGTACTGATCCTCTCGATACGCGGCTTTGATGAGGATAAATGTCATCTTCGGGCATCGGCGCTTACATTTTATTCCCTGATTTCGATTGTGCCGGTAGCCGCTATGGCATTTGGAATCGCCAAGGGCTTCGGATTCGAAAAAATACTGGAAGCACAACTGCGGAGCAGGCTTTCCGGACAGGAGGAAGTCCTGAACAAGGTCATCGGATTTTCTCATTCCCTTCTGGATAGTACCAGAGGAGGATTGATTGCAGGGGTTGGCTTGATTGTTCTTTTCTGGGCCGTGATCAAGGTGCTGGGGCAGATCGAAGGGTCTATGAACGATATTTGGGGAATAAAGGAAGGTCGCTCGTTCGGCAGAAAATTCGGCGACTACCTGTCTCTCATGCTGATCTGCCCTGTTCTAATCATTCTTTCCAGCAGTGTAACCATATCACCACTCAGGCGCGCTTGATCATTGAATTGACCCCCCTCCTGGGTGCACTTAGTCCCATTGTCTCTTTTTCTCTGAATCTGTTGCCCTACAGTATCCTCTGGGGACTTTTCACGTTCCTCTACATTTTTATGCCGAATACGAAAGTCCGCTTCACTTCTGGCCTGTTGGCGGGAATTATCGCCGGAACGATATTTGAGATCGTCCAGTGGATTTACATCACCTTTCAAGTCGGAACTGCCCAGTATAACGCCGTTTACGGAAGCTTCGCCGCTTTGCCTCTTTTCCTGGTATGGCTCCAACTGAGCTGGCTGATCATCTTGTACGGGGCTGAATTGTCATTTGCCCACCAGAACGTAAATACCTATGAATTTGAACCCGATGCCCTCCAGGCAAGCCACCGTCTCAAGATATTGCTTTCCCTGCAAGTTACGCATCACCTGATCAAGAACTTCATTCAAGGCGAAGCACCTCTGACCGTCAGCGAGATATCGAAGCATCTTGAGATCCCGATCCGGCTTGTCAACGACATCATCTTTGGACTGGTTAAAACCAATATTGTTTCGGAAACGGGCGCTGCGGATGATGGAGAGCGGAGATATCAACCGGCCCGCGACATCAACGTACTGACGATTCAGTATGTCATCGAGGCACTCGAACGAAGGGGAATCAATCAGATGCCTTTTGCTCATTCTCCTGAATTCGACTCTTTATCGGAATCGATAGAAACCTTCAGGGAGACTGTCGAAAAGTTGCCTGCCAACAAGCTGCTCAAGGAGTTATGATTTATTCTACCCTCAGGCTTTACTGCGACCTGGCGGAGTGGTATCCGCTTTTGACGCCGGTGGACGACTACGCCTGACCTCGTCTTTGGTGCTCCTTTCAATCCATAATCCGCAAGAAGATTTATCCCAGATTACGCAATAGGGTTTTGGATTAGTAATGTTATTGGGAGCGAGAAGCGCGATGTTTTGTTCCATAGTCCCAGCAGCCATTCTCTACGTTTCATGGCCAATGACAGTTTCAGAATGCGTCGATTCCCGTCTTTGACCATATAGCCGCCCATGGCAAAAAGCTTGTACCTCAACGTCGCCATCTTCTGCTGAACTTTCGTTCCGATAATGCTCTGGCGGAACAGGCTCATCAGATTGTAAGCCAGCATAACCATGTTCAATGCCGCCTCCGTGCCGTAAAAGCTGTGGAGATTGAAACTGTTAAAACCAAAATCATACTTGAGTTCCTTGATCCGATTCTCCGCATCCGCCCGATCTTTATACAAATTCCAGATCTGTTGCGCGGGTAATGTCAAGTTGGTAATAAAACAATGGTAGCGGTACTGACTGTAAACGTCACTGTCCTGGAAAAGACGAAGCTGCCTGCCGGTCGCCTTTGGACGATCCTGAATCTGCTGACGAACCATCACCATCCGGCGAGCTTTTGTACCGTTGATGCTTTGATATGGCGTTTCACTGATCTCAATGCCGTCGTCCAGTTTCAGCCAAATCCTTTGTCGAGATATCTCTTTCTGAATGGGCTCATACAAGCGGGCCGCTATAATATAGGAAATCACTCCTTCTTCCCGTTCCTCCAGGTATCGAAAAATATCTTCTCCATAAAAGCCGCTGTCGCCTCGCAGGAGTCCGATTTGCTTACCTTGCAACTTATGCAGGGTGTCTTCCAAAAACGAAAACATGTTATTGGCTGAATGGGCATTGCCGCTGCGCAGCCATACATTGGCGATCATCCGGCAGTCGGCGACAAAGGCCATTAACGGATGATGAGATTTTCTTCCTCGTTTCCTGGCATTATAACCAACTCTTGCCCCTTCTTGTTCTCCATAGCGGGTTAAAACGGATGAATCCAGGTCCAGGGTATAATTGTCAAATCGCAGACTTTGAAAAAACCACTGATATATCAGGGTAAAAACCTGCTGGTTCTTCTCCTGCGTAAATCTACTGAAAAACCGTTTATAGGTATCCTGACCGCAGATCCGCTCCCATCCGAATATCTTCCGGATCACGGCATCCTGGCGGGTAACCTCGGTGTGCAAAAAGCGGTTGGCGCCGCACCACACACTGACTAAAAAGCTCTTGATGATGTCTTCCGCTTTATAGCCTCGATTGGAACCAGTCCCAAGAAGGCCCAGACTCTTTATCATGCCGTCTATGTCGCACTGATCCATCATCTTTTTCATCAGGGCCATGCCGCCCCACGGGGTGATTTCTTTATCCGTAAATCCTATCTCAAAATCCATCATTCCTCCCGTAAGAAGATCTTACTGGAATTGCAAAACAAATCACTCTGATCAATATTACCAATATCCTTATGCTTTTCTATTAGAATCTCTATTGCTACACAATAGAATTCTGCAACCTGTTGCGGAATCTGGGCTAAAGCGATCTATGATGTGTCAAGGAGGTTTAAAGCACAAGATATTGGGCTTTTGCGAAATGGCCAGTTATGCGACGCGATGAAAGAGGGCTATCTTAGTTTGTTAAAAATTTTCTTACACCATATTGCTAGGTGGACATGTGTTTGCCGTTTTTGAATCTGCCGAAATCTTTGTATTCAAGGCACAGGCCGGTCAGGGCCGGGCAATCCAGCATGACACATTCGTCATTGTCTTTGGTGTAAAGATATTTGTCTTTGACCGAATAAGCACAGTATGCGGCCAGCCACATCCGGTAATTACCCATGGTGGCTTCCACGCAGTTATTGGCCACCCAGTTGCAAGCCTTTCTTACGGCTTTTTCTATGGCGGCAATGGTCACAACAATGCCGAGGCGGTATCCCTGTCGTTTCCAGAAAATGTCATTCAGCCATTCCCTGTCGTTTTCCGACATGCAATACATTTTGTTACGCATTACTTCCCTTGTATTTTTGGCTGGATGTGAATGAAAATCGCCCAGATATTTCAGATGTGGCCAAAAGGATGTAATGACATCCACCTTTAAGGAAATCGCCTCTTTGTTTTCATCGATGGAACTTCTTCTCTGTTCGGCAGTCGTATCGGTATGAGCCATCTCGATCTGATAAATTACCTCCTTGTTTTTCATAGTGATTTCATGTCCAAAGAGACTTCCATACACTTCGATGCGTGATTTCGGCCGACCTTTCTCCTTGATATCTTTTTTCTTGACCGAATAAGCCTCTAAAGAACTCAAAACCAGCGAGATTAGGGCATTTTCAGAGATACGGACAACATATTTTCTGCAATCATTTCTGGACATAGAATCACCTTTATCCCATGATTGATTTTAAGGATACGGCTCATTGTTGACAACGTTGAACCGATTATTAAATTAATAATAACGGGATACTGCTGTGTACGTGATGAAGTCATGTCAATGGAGATGAATTTTAAATAAAACCGCAGGATCTTGGTGGTGATTGTCACCCAAAAAAGATCAAGAATAAGACCATCATGACTCCAGCGTGCAGACTAAACGACACAAGCGGTTCTCGTGCCAATAGCCCTCCGGCGACTGATGAAGTACGCCGGAGGGTTTTTTATTTATTTGTTAACTATTTACCGCACTGCAATCTTCAGTACTCCTGCTTTGCCGGCAAACGGCCAGAGCATGAATTACATCTTGTCTATTTTTGAGATCAAACGGTCGAATTTTTCCACATCGACAAACAGCGAGGTAACGAAGGAAATACCCGTCACATGTTCAGTGCGACTGATGCCGCAAGAGCTTTTTCCACGTCGGGGAAATCCAGAGTAAAGACCAGATCGTGCTCCTCCATCACGGCATACATTGAAACGACCTTTCCACCGTTTTTCTCGATGATCTCGACGGCCTTTTTCGTCCGCTGTGCAGAGGCATCCTTTAATGAATCCTGCGCATATTTCCCGAACATTATAAATATCGGAATAGAACGCTCTCCTTCCTATTTCTGTAATGATAACTGCGCTTACCCCATAAAGGATATGCAATAGTCGTTAGCCATGTTTAATCTTTTTAAAGGTTGCTTTCACCATTGCATTCATTTGTTTGACCTTCCGGTGAACCCATTCACTCCTCGGCATTTTTAACATTATATTTTTTTTCTCTCTTCTAGGTTCCATAATAATACCTCCTTTATATCAAATCTGAAGCGACGCCCCAGCACACTCGGCCAAGGTCATTTCGCCATTTCCGTTACTTACTTCAATATTAATTTAGTTACCTACGAGGCTATTGTCAAAAAGAGCTTTATATTGGAAACAGCATAGGGATTCTCGACTTGTATGCCAATGAAAATTAGGCCAAAAAATTTGGGTCCGGTACGAGTATTTGTTATCGAGCGTGAATTGCATTTATTATCAGATTGAAATATCGCATGAATTGGAAAAATAAAAAAAAACATTGAAGGAGGACATCACGAGACATATCCATCATTCATGTTTTACTTTTCGGAAATGGTCACGTCTTGCATCATCCACTACTACTAAATGAATTTAAAGATTTTCAATATTGTGAATTACGACTTGAAAGTTATAACGTCGCGCTCGGACCCACCAACTGTTGCGGTTTCGTTTTTGTGGTTCAGAGGTGAATCCCCTCTGCAATGTACATGGCGATACCTTTGCGGACAATCATCACCCCGATGGCCGCCAGAAGCAAGCTGATGATCTTGGATACCGCCTTGGAGCCTGTTTTACCCAGGACTCGGTTGATCAGCGGTGCAATCAGAAACATGATGCCCGCAATCACAATATTCGCGGCCAGGGCCAGCGATGTGATCCACGCGCTGTACTGATTGATCAGCAGAAGCGATGTCGTCAAAACCGCCGGACCGGTAATCAGCGGAACTCCGATCGGCACGGCTCCAACACTGTCTGGGTCAACCTCCAGAAGTTTTTTTTCAGGAGCAAGAATATCCCGTATGGAAATGATAAACAGAAGGGAGCCGCCCGCGATCATGAAGTCGGCGACGCTGATATTCAAAAGCCGAAAAATCCCGGTGCCCACGGCGATAAAAACCAACGCGACCAACAAAGCGGTGATCATCGATTGCAAAATGATCTTCCGGATCGCGTTTTTTTTCATGCCTTCAGTCAAATTGATAAACAACGGCAGAAGGCCTACGGCGTCCACGGCCACAAAAAGAGGCACGAAACATAACCAGAATGATTTCATTTTCTAATCCTTTGCCTGTAAGAAAATCTTCTCATCCTGGAGTTGACCATAACATATTTCAGCATCCGTGGAAAGGAACCTGTGTTTACCGAGAACTCGCATGGCACTTTGTTCATTTGTGTCACAGGGTCTACTCCACAAGGTTTAATTCAAATCATGTATTGTCAAATATATATAAAATGGCACGGATAGTGCCTACTAAAAGATAAAACCAATTTATGTATTGTTAATGAAAATAGGAAGATAGTAAAAGGAAGGTAAAAAAAATGAAAAAGTTAAGTTTAATATTTATGGTTGTGTGTTTATTGATTGTGCCGGTGGTTGGTCAGGCATTGCCCATAAACCTTTCACCGCTTTATGAAGGTTGGTATAAACAGCAAGATTCACCTTGCGTAATTGGCTATTCCTGTGGTCCGAATTTGGGTGTGGATGTGACCATGACACCAAATCCCATTCCAGATGTTGTGGTTGATCTTAGATCGCCTTTATACACAGGCACCGCGTTAACTGACCTTATAGCTATCACGGGTTTAAACCCCTTGATTGCTCTTGACATCAATCAGAACGGAAAAGCATACACTGATGCGACACTCTTGACCATTGATGCAATCAATGTATATATAAATGGTAGTCTTGCTTATCAGCTCCCCGGTCTTCAAAATCTTCAGCAGACGGGGGCGGGAAATGCATTGTCCAACTATGCGACATCGGGTCTCGACTTAACGGGAGCCACATCCTTACAATTCGGATTTAGTTATGGCAGTGTAAATCCCAACACTGACGGGAAGGAACTTCTATTCCTAGTCAAAGCCGGTACACCGCAAGTTCCCGAACCCATGACGCTGCTCCTCGTTGGCCTTGGTCTGCTTGGTTTGGCAGGAGTTAGGAGAGGGTTAAAAATATAAGTTGGATATAAAAATCATTAACAAAAAACCCGCAGCACTTAGCTGCGGGTTTTTTGTTAAATTCCAATTCTACAAATCACGAAACTGTATTTGTCATGTTTGTGTTTCAAAACTTTTATGCGCTGAAGGATATGCTCGGCAACCTTCGAATCATTCCGCTTCTGAGGTGTCACGAATCCCGCATCGCTCGCTTACAGGACAATTCGACTTTCCGACATGACTGCGCCTTGCTTATCATGTTGGAGTCTCATGAAAAAAGCCGTCCTCTTTTCAGAGAAACGGCTCTTTTCATGTTCTATGATTGCTGATAATTACTTTACTGCATCCTTCAAACCCTTGCCGGCTTTGAAAACCGGAACCTTCTTGGCGGCGATTTTGATCGCCTCGCCTGTCTGAGGGTTTCTGCCCTTGCGAGCCTTCCTTTTGCTCACGGAGAAGGTGCCGAATCCCACCAACGTTACGCTGTCGCCTTTCTTGAGCGCTTTCTGGATTGCCGCCAATGTCGCACTAACCGCCGCATCAGCCTCTTTCTTGGTGCATGTTGCTTTTGCTACTTCATCGATTAACTCTGCTCTGTTCATTGGACACCCCTTTAAAATTTTATTTTGGAAAACGGTGAAAAGAAAATATCTCTAATTTAAAAAAAAATCCATCTTTTTTTATAAAAATCAGCGCAGCTTCTGCCGAGCCGCCTGTTTCTTGAAATGCTTCGCCCCGAAAATCAAATCCTGCCTTTTAATAAACACCTCTGTATCGGGCGGTACGGAATGCGTGAGCCAGACGTTACCGCCAATAACGGACCTGGCCCCGACAACGGTATCGCCTCCCAGAATGGTGGCGTTGGCGTAAATGATCGCATCATCTTCAATCGACGGATGACGCTTCTTCGATCGCAGCCGCTTGCATTCCGCCTTGGACAGTGACAGAGCGCCTAACGTGACCCCCTGATAAATCCGCACGCGGTTGCCGATCGTGCAGGTTTCTCCAATGACAACCCCTGTGCCATGATCAATAAAAAAGCTCTCGCCGATATGCGCCCCCGGGTGAATATCAATGCCCGTATGACTGTGAGCATATTCCGTCATAATCCGCGGCATGAGCGGAATCTTTTGATGATAAAGCACATGCGCAATCCGGTAAACCATGATCGCCCAGACCCCCGGATAGCTGAAGATGATCTCATCATAGCCTTTGGCCGCCGGATCACCGTTAAAAGCGGCGCGAATGTCCTTGGCCAGCATTGTGCGCAATGCAGGCAGTTTCTGGAGGAACTCCACGGCAAGCTTGTGCCCCAGCGGTTCGCAATGCACGCAGGACTGGTTCTGGCGAATGCAGTCGTGACGGATGGCCGAAGTAATCTGTTCGGCAAGCACTTCATAAAGAGCGGTTACCTGCTGGCCAAGATAATATTCCAGGGTGTTCGAATCCAAACGGGTGCGGATAAAATATCCGGGATATAGAATCAGCGCTAAACGGCGCAGGATATCGATGATTGCTTCCCGATGCGGAATGGGTTCGGTGCTGACGTGATCAAAACATCCACCCGTGCCGCATGATGCAACCAGCTCATCAACAATGGCCGGCACTCCGTCGCGGTAATTTTTCGCCGCTTGAATTTTGTTTTTGCATTGATCGCCGTTTTTTGAACGTCTCATCTGATCATATTATCCTTGAATTTCAGGTGTAGCAAGGTCATTATGACTATCGACTATTCACTATTCACTGCTCACCACAGGCCTGCCCGGCTTCTTTCCAGAAGGGAGACATGCCGCGCAATCTCTCAATGATCGCAGGCATCTTTTCAATGACAAAATCTACTTCTTCCTCCGTGTTGTTAACACTCAGGCTGAAACGAATTGAGCCGTGCGCCATTGTGAATGGAACCCCCATCGCCCGCAGCACGTGCGACGGCTGCAAGGACCCGGACGTGCAGGCCGAACCGGATGAGGCACAAATGCCCAGCTCATTCATCAAAAGCAGGATCGCTTCGCCCTCCACATATTCAAAGCTGATGTTCGTCGTATTCGGCAGACGATTAACGATATCGCCGTTGACACGGCTTTGCGGAATCTTCTGAAGCAGTTCTTTTTCCAGTTTATCCCGTAGCCGCCTGACCTCTGTATTTTCCTTTTCCATATTTTGCGCCGCCATTTCGCAGGCCTTTCCCAATCCGATAATGCTCGGCGTGTTTTCCGTGCCGCCGCGCCGTTCTTTTTCCTGATGGCCGCCGATCAGAAAAGGCGAAAACTTGGTGCCACGCCGGATGTAAAGAACACCTATCCCTTTCGGGGCATGCAGCTTGTGACCGGAAACGGAAAGCATGTCGATCAGGTTATGCTTCATATTGATAGGAATTTTTCCCGTCGCCTGAACCGCATCGGTATGAAAGAGAATCCCTTTCTCATGGGCCAGCCTAGCTGCTTCTTCCACCGGAAAGATAACGCCTGTTTCATTGTTCCCCCACATCAGGCTGACAATCGCCGTATCGGGTGTCAGGCTTTTTTCCAGATTTTCCAGATCAAGGATCCCGTTTTTATCCACGGGCAGTTCG
>ERZ795055.1393-NODE-1393-length-19483-cov-82.130945_pt1 | contig 19483 bp, 17 predicted proteins | sample MGYA00375139_ERZ795055 | MGnify/ENA primary metagenome ERZ795055 (study PRJEB30184, sample SAMN05720283) | anaerobic digester metagenome | isolation source: active sludge of municipal wastewater-treating anaerobic digesters | place: USA | collected 2015-01-23 ... | reverse complement strand
CTCGTAGTAAACCAGCCCATCATCAGACCGGTACTTGAAGGACGGCTCTGGGTCGAGTGTGTGAGTTCGCCGGACCGGAAAGCTGACCTTCGAGGACATGTCATTGCCAACGTCTCTTGACCGTCGGACACCAGCCACTCATTTGTGGCTGGCTGTACGACCGGATTGGCCGATTATGCATAGTCGACGATTATGGAAAGTGGTCGGGGCATGCGGCAATGTAAGGCGGGTTACCCCTTGATTCAACGTCCGTATCGAACAGGAGGACAGGCACGTGAAGAAGCTGACCAGACAGGAACTCTACGATCTCCTGTGGACCAGGCCGACGACGGATGTCGCCCGGGAACTGGGCGTTTCGGACGTATGGATCGGAAAAGTCTGCAGACGGGCCAGCATCCCGAAGCCACCGCCCGGGTATTGGCGGATAGTCACCTCCGGCAAGGTCGTTAAGCGTATTTCCCTTCCGCCGGCACTGCCCCTGTCTACACCGGACATGTATGTACTCGGCGACGGCAAGCGAGCCAGTTATGCCTCGCGCCTGAACTGGACGCCACCGTTGTCCGACGACGAGCCGCTTCCACCCCCGCCCGTTCCTCCGGTCGTCCCGGAAACGCTCGATGATGTTCGCCTGCGTGCCGAGGCTCTGGTGGCCGGCCTCAAGCTTGCGGACAAACTCGATGCCCTCCACCCAGCAACTACCAAGTTGCTGGCGGGGGACGAACGGAGGGCCGGGCGTACTGCCTACTGGCCGTCGATGGGGCCGCGTTTCCGCCACCCCTCGGGACAGGGGCTCCTGAGCGCGCTGAACAAGCTTTTCTTTGCATTCACGCGGCTGGGCGGAGAGGTGTCCGTGTATGGCAGTGTCAATCAGAGTATTACGGTCACCGTATTGGGTCAGGGCCTCCCGCTGGGTGTCATCGACTACGGCTGGAGCGGAACCATGGTCGAAACGCGGTACAAGCCGCAGGGCAGGTTTGGCCTCTACTGGGGCTATGACGCCGAGGAACGGGTCAGGCCATCGAAGCTGAAGCACTACCGGGAATGTAATACGCTCTCCAAGGAGGTGCTACGTTCCTTCATGGCAGAGTCAATCGTTATTGCGCACCAGTACAACCGCGCAGATGAGCGGCATGCCTACGATTACGTCATGGAGCAAAGGCAGCAGATCGTTCGGGGTCGCGAAAAGCGCCGGATGGAGGCGGTACACCGGCGCGATGAGGAACTTCGGGCCTTGCGGCAGAAGCGCCAGGAGCTGATCGACGACGCGGTCTTGCGTATCGAAAGGACGGACCGGCTCCGGGAACTGGTCCGCACGCTGGATCAGACCGTCGAGGGAACCGATGGGCCTGTCGCGGGCTATGACCGATGGCGCACATGGGCTTTGCGGGTCATCGAGGATACGGACCCTCGCCGGATGTTCCCCTCCGATCTCGCCGAATGGGTTGCCGAGTTCTGCCTCGAAGAGCAACAGACGCCGTATTGAGTTCAGTGCCCAAGCAAGCCCGTTGCCAGCGGGCAGGTACGAGATCAAGACAAAATGGCCAGATTCATCCAGGACTGCCAAATTCAGAATCCAATTACCGACTGGCCCGCGTTCTCAAATCAATGGGTGGCTCAGCTGGCAATTCAATCGGCGGCGTGCCTGGCGGAAAAGAGATATACACCCACAGGCCAAGCTCATCGAGAAGGGTGAACAGCGTCGTGATGGCGGCTGTTGGATTGCCCTGTTCAAAGCGACGAAGGGTAACTGCTGAAGTACCAACCATTTCAGCGAGATCGGCGGCCGTTACGTGCTGGGCAGTTCGCGCATGGCGCAACACAACACCCAGTGCCTTCGGGGATTTAATAGGAATCACGCCTGCGAGGTCTTCGGCGATTATGCGTTGCATGGCACCCACCCGTATCGAAAGATTTCTGTCGATTGTCCTGCAACAGGTGCAAATAATAAAGAAATCGTTAATTCTGTTTCGATAGTGGCCAGCACGGAATAAAAGCCACCCTCCAAATTGATTAGCGATCCACAGAGGACTCAGCACTACTCAAACCATTTGGGTCCTATTCAATACGCGCCAACCCATTGGCCAATGTCCGGATTGGCCGAGCATCGGAAATAGCGCATGATGCCCCACCTTACTTTATTCGACATTACCCCCCGCTGGCTGTTGCTTCGTGCTCCCGCATGCGCAGGGTGAATCACAGCGAAACAAGATTTAAGACATCCTTTAGTCGCTCTCCTTTGTCCCGGTCGATCAATCTGGCTTGCATGCCCATCTGTAGCGGACCGTCCCTATCGGCATCTGGCGTATCGCCTACGAAAAGCACTTGTCCTGGTAGGCAATCGAGATGTTCGAGAACGTATTCGTAAATGGCAGGAGATGGCTTGACCGACCCGACTGAATAGCTCCAGGCATAGCAATCAAACGGAACGGACAACTGGCGAAGCAGGGGCGGGGCGTACTGCTCTGCCAAGTTTGAACATAAACCGATTTTCAGTCCCTGGCGTTTCAACTCTGCCAACGTTGTATTGACATCATCGAACAGCGTTACGCTGTTCAATTCGGTCAATAAATCGCTTTCCAATTCCCGATATACCGTCGCTGGGAGGAGAATGCCTAGCCGTTGGGCGACCTCCAGTAACCCTCCTCGATGCGTCATGATGGTGACTGCATCGTCATGCCGGGGAGTCCTACCCAATTGTTGGCCATAACGCAGCAATTTCTTGAAGGCGAACCGACGCTCTTTGATTTGGGCAAGGGTGCCGTACGCGTCAAAGACAACGGCTTGCAAGACAGGAGCGGGTCGGCGCGGCATGGCGCTGTGTGATTCTCAGCTGGATTAAAGTGTGGGCGCGATTTGATGTCATAACTCAAATCTTGAGCAATTAATGAGGCATTATGCTCTGAAGTCGCCGAGAGCTATTGGCAAAGGCACTCTGGCGTGACACCGCAGCAAAGTCGAGATCCGTTAGATTGCAGCTTGATGCTACGCATTTAGCCAATGGCCGAATTGGTCGCCCTCTGCCACTCCTCTACCGACAGGCATCCCTTTTCTTCGCCCTTATCAGCCGTCGGCACTCCCAAGGCGGCATCGGATCCGGCTCCTGCCAAAGCCCGATCCGCCCAGCTCTCGCTCGCTGCTCAGCCTCCGGATACGCCAAGCGCTGCTCGTCCGTCAGCTCCGCCGCAAACTGAAACGCGTACCAGGCATACCCCGCCGCAATCAGGGCCTGTCCGATATCCTGCTTCCCGACCCAAACATGGCAAACCTCCCGCTCGAATCGATCCACTTTGTAACACCACGCCGTGGTTTTCTGACCGGCGACCAGAGATCGAAGGTAGTTAGCAGCCTCCCTCAACAAATGGTGCGAATGACCGCTTCGGCCGAGATACGGCCTGTTGCTGCTGGCATGAGGCAGAAGTTCGGCCAAAGCTGACCTTGGGTCTCCGTCCAGAGTTGGGCGGCAATAAGGCGATTAGCTGCCGCTCAACTGCTGACTGCGGGTAACGGCCGCTTCCGGCCGCTACCTAGGTGGACCTACCCGCCTTTGGAGCAATAGGGTTTGATCAAACTTGAGTTTATTGGTCCGAGAGTTACTGCGCCTCATCCAGTGGTCGAATTTCAGTGCTAATCCCGGGGCTGTTTTAGCTGAAAATTGAAAGTCATAGAACGCCTGCATCAATTTTTCAGAGTGCGTATGTTTTTTGACACTTTAGGAGTGCAGACGGTTGACCTTAGACATAAAGAGGGAAAATGCGTAAGCCACGTGTCTCTACTCAAAGATGCCGAAGGGCTATATAGCATCGCAAGATGGCGTATAAATATCGGTAAAATGATTAGATTACGTTTATGCGCATCATGGAGACTCTAATTATGCTTCTTACCACGTCCAAGCCACCACGCTGTAGCCCTATCTACTGCGAGGAACGGTGGCTTTAAATGAAACCAAGGGTTTTCATCGGATCGTCAACTGAAGGCCTCGATATTGCCAAGGCCGTACAGAGCGAGTTGCGAAAAGATGTGCTCGCCATTCGTTGGGATAATGGAATTTTCAATCTTAGTAAAAGTATTCTAAACGGTTTAATTGAGCAACTCGACAGCTGCGATGCAGGAATATTCGTCTTTTCCGCCGATGATGCAGTCAAGATTCGGAATCAAGATGGAATCGCAGTTCGCGACAACGTCCTATTTGAGCTAGGTCTCTCGATCGGTAAAATCGGACAACACGCCTCGTTCTTTATAGAGCCTGATGACGCCGACGGGTTGCGGCGAGCTAGCGATCTGTTAGGAATCACGGCGGCGCCTTACTCGCTACAGGACGCAAAAATTGACGTGCAATCCGCCATATCACCTGCATGTACCGCAATCCGGAAAATGCTTCAAAAGCTACCGGCGCCCAAATACAGGCTATACAGCTATTGCGGACCGGCAAAGGTCTCGGATATCAATCAATTCATGGCCGAATGGATTAAAGATGGTGGCCGTACGGCAATATTTTCGAGAGATCTATCCTGGGCTGCAAATGATTCTTCCATTCTCGAAAAGCTCGCACACAAAGCTCGAGATCACGCGTTGATCGTTTGCCTGCCGAAGAAAATCCCGTTAATCGATGAGCTTCCTGGGTGCGAATTCTACGAATATAGCTCGCTAGGGATTGAATCTAAATCACGATTCACAGTGACTCGCTTTGGAACCCCTGGAGCACAAGTTGCCATCGGAAGACCTGACGGTTCAGGGCATCTAATTGAAGTGTTCCGGGATGCTCGTGACCCTGCTGTCACCCTTGCTTGTGACATGATTGATTTCGTTCGCGCGCACAGTCGAGAGTACTCAAAATGACAGATTTACATTCGCGTTGTCGCTTGGCAGCCAAGGGACGCAATGTGCTTGTTAGCGAGTGGGACCAGGCTGCTATCGTTCGCCATGAACAAATTATTTCTGGTAGGGACCTCAGCTTTAAGCACATCACCATGCCAACGACGCTCCGCCTGGCGAATCTTGCACCTCATCATCGGGTATTGGACGTGGGTTGCGGATCGGGTGTCCTTACGAAGCGGCTTGCGAGTGAATGTCAAGAAGTCGTGGGAATCGACCCTGCTCCGCAGTACATTCTGATTGCAAGAGAATTCTGCCGGAATACGCACAATGCGTTGTTCGTCGAAGGATTTGTCGAGGATCAGAGTATAGGCACAATTGGCCGTTTCGACGTCGCCGTCGCCAATATGGTATTGATGGACTGCGCCAACCTTGATATCGTTTTGTCGTCGGTTGCCGAGTTTCTGACACCTGCCGGCTGCCTCGTCGCGACGATCACGCACCCTTTTTTTTGGGCTAAATACTGGGGGTATGATACGGAGCCTTGGTATCAGTACGAAACCGAGCTTGAAATTGAGGCGCCCTTTGCGATTTCTACGCAAGCTTGTGACTTCGTGACTACACATTTTCATCGGCCACTGAGTCATTATGCCGCGGCACTCGCAAAGTCAGGGATGGCGTTGACTGAAATTGAAGAGCCGATGCCGACAGAACCTGTTGCACAACACTACCCGAGTCCTTGGAAGTTCCCTCGCTTCTTGGCGTTTCGGGCGGTAAAGCTATCTTAAGCTTCGCCCAGTGCTCCAAGCACAATCGCTCCAAAAGCAAGTTGCTTTATTGAAAGCGATACGCGGTCTGAATTTCGAGTACATTTCTAAAATGCCACATTGTTGGCATCACCACAGTCCAGTCTGCACAGAATCGCCCCGGCTTAGTAAAGACGACTAGCTTCTATTCTTTCTGCTGCAGAATCGGGCTCGAATACCACGACCTAGTACTTGTCGATCAGCTGCTTGGGACAGGAATTTTCGGACTCGGTTCGATCGGCGACGGCTGAGTTCTGGTGGGACCGTCAATCGGGCGTATCTGGGTATTAAGCATAGTAATGCCTCCTTTCTGCACTTAGCGCCGTGCAAGTCGAATTAGTCCGGCACCGAATGACGTTCCTTCAAAGGCGTATTCGGAAGCGAATCTCTCGTCAAACAATCGTTCTTTGGCAATCCATTCTCGGAATTTTTCAAAATAATATACTCTAAGGGTCAGGCCGAGCTTGCCAGTCTCTTTGTCATATATAAGCTGCTGCTGAGCATAATTCGGTGCATTTGCTGGTTTAGCGCAAATTCTGCTCTCAAAACGATTCATTATCTCTTGTGGGTTCTGCCCAAGTTGGCGGGCAATACCTTGCGCTATGAACTGTCGTCTGACTGGCGATTGAAAGTACCTGTGATACGGCTCGAATTCCCATGGAGCTGTTGCGGTTGTCACATCCAACAAGAGTTCGTCGCCAGATCGCATATGTTGAGCGATCCGACGCAGAAATGTTTCGGCGCCTATATCAAGATTGCCTAGTGTATTGCCTAACAACCCTAGCAGCCAAGGATGAGGCAAGCTGTCTTTGATCTGCTCGAACAGGAAATCTTGGCCATCCTCAAAATCCCCCAAGATTCCGAAAGGCACTATCGCTCCGCTTGCACTTAGCGTTTTGACTGCGTGATGAATCAGGCCTTCGCTTATATCAACCGGTACGTATTGTACAATTGCCCCAAGAGCTCGGAGCTTGTCGCAGACATGGCGGTCACGGCGTCCATCACCTGGCCCCAGCGACACATAGCTACTCCATGTTCCATCGTTGAGTGCGGCAACAATTCCTTCCCGATCAAGGTCCCGATCATTGCTTGTTTGCACGTTATTGAACTCGTCGTCGGCATAAGCCAGCCATGCCTTCGCCCCCTCCGTGCCACAATACAGAGCTCGCTGATGCCACTCCACCGGCGTTGGGGTCGAATTGAGCTTGGCAGTTATCTCACTGTCTGCCCGAATCTGTATACAGCGCTTGTCTCCCCGCCTAAGCTCCGTATCAAGCGATTGCCTAATACCACTGACGATTTTGGAAGCAACTGAATGTGGGTCAGAATTCGAATTCTGCACAGAGACACCCGCAAGGTCAGTTGGTAGTCGTAGCCGGTTGTCTTGATCCGTCACAATTAAGCATCTCCGGCGTCCTAGTCTAGCGAGAAATAGACCTAGTTCGAGAATGACATTATCACGAGGAATGGTTTTGTGTTGTTCCCTTATCGTCGCCCGATCGTCGCCTATGCAAAGGAATACACCTGCATCTGCTCTTTGCAGCACCCCCTCCAGTGCCTCTAGGTTATACGTAGACGAATCGAACGAAGCCCACCAACGGATGGGTTCGTGACCAAGTGAACTCAAAGCATCCGCGATTGCTGTCGCGAATTCAAGTCTCTCAGTGGAGCTTGCAATGAAAATTCTATACCGTGCCACAGCTTAGAAAACTCCGCACAATTCTCATTTGTCAGGAAAAATGTCCTTTACATCTACACATAAAGGATATTCGAGATTAGCACATATCTTTGTGACATAAGAGAATGTGTCAGCAATCTCCACGGAGGAGATAGGGGGGCACAAAAGTAGAGTTATGCGTCTGCAGCCAGCTGTTGTTTTTGGTGAAATTCCACCAAAGGCCATTTGATTTCCGGAAAGCTGTTCTGCTCCAAAGCATTGTCAGAGCGAATCAAAGTGGGCGAATCTCGCCGCACAACTATCTACTCCAGCGTAGCTCTCATCTGCATGGAACTTCGTAGATAGGATAAGGTCAGCATAATATGCGCAAGGAATAAACTCTTCGGGGTGAAGTGCCTGAAACTCTACCTTTTTAGTTAAGGAGACAATCAACATGTCAATCGACCGCTACATCGACTCTCTCGCCCTGGCACCCGCCTCAAACTCCAGAGCTAGTTTCTCCGGCTCGGTTGAACGCGCCCCCACGCCGCGTGCCATGGGGGCTGCCGTGTTGCCACCAACAGCCCCCTCACTTCCTGAAAAGCTCACTTCGGCAGTCGATGCCAACGCCCTGCTGTCCTTTGTGGAGGGCATCAGCCCGCAGGAAAGAGATGACGTTCTTTTCTCGGTACAACTCGCCGTCCGCGGTGCCAGTGGCGTATTTGACCGTTTCACGCAGACCCAGGCGTGGTACCAGAAGTACGCTGAGGTTCTCGAAAACCTCGGCTGGGTGGCAGAGCAGTTCGCCTTTACGCGTTATGACCAGGCCGAGGGCGAGATGCGCATGGACCAGGCTGCGCTAGCTGTGATTGCGGCGATTGCCTCGCAGAACCAGTTAGCGGTCCTGCGGGAATCGATCACGGCACTTGAGAAGTTGGCCGAGGATGACGGGACGATACGCCTGTTCGACTTCCATTCCTCGACACAGGCTAGTGGCAATTTCCAGATCGGCGCGGTGCAGCGAGCGAACAATGGTGCGTTATCGCTGGCGCTTGGTGCTTTTTACTTCCGCAGCACAGACTCGCGACGTCGATTTCTGTTTTTTTCGTGGGGCGCGCAACAGGTGAATTTCTGGACTTCGGCACAGAAGCTGACACTAAACACAAGCTTCTACTCCCCACTACGAGAAGCCGTGCAGCGTAAGCTGGGAGTTGACTCACTTGACTACATCGCAGCACTCACTACAGCCTAATTTTTTTGCCCGAAATGGACCAATTGATTCCAACCAATGTTTGCTGGGTGAAGCATGAGTGATTTCCAAGATCACCATAACCCGGCTTGATGGCGATAGTCGACAAATTTAAGTCTACGCTTAAAAAAGTTCCAAGCGCATATTCCAATTAAAAAGGACGTAATAGCTCCGAGTAGGAACCATTTTGCAGCTCCGGGCCAAAAAAATAACGACAGTCCAGCTATTAGTAACATTAGTAGTGAAACTATCCAAGGAATAATGAGAATTGCGGCAAACAAGATCGCACGATTAGTATTCTCATCAGATTCTTCTCGAGCAAACCAATGTAGTCGACCAATGTAGTCACTGCCATCGCCAGCGCGTATTTGTCGATCAAATAGGGCTTCCATTTGATCTTTTTCCGATTCGAGACTTCCATCAAATTCGGGTAAGTCATCGCGTAGAAAAGAAGGGGAAATGTTCGCACTCCAATCTCTTTCCTTAATCGCTTTTACCACTACTCCTAGCTCTCCAATTGAGCGAAGTTCTAAAATAGGGACCGACTCCTGAGCTGCACGTTCGAGTTCAGGTAAAATCCAGTCCGTTGGACGATGTCCATTAGAAAGCCATACCACGCAATCTTTACCTGGGATACGCTGAAACATTTCTCGAAGAGGGTCATCCCATAGTGCTCTAGGGTTATACATTTCAACTAATATTCCCTGCTGCCAAAGAAGGCGCGACACTTTTCGTGCTATTTTTAAATCTGATCGGCTATAGCTAAGAAAAACTTCGGCAACGATAGGGGTAGGTGAATGACTGTGGTTTGCTAGAGAAAATTGATTTTTTTGGCTGCGCACCTGAAAAATCTCCTCTTCAACATCACTTGCATACTAGCGCTGGTTTATATTTAATTTGCGCAAATGGCAAACTTTATATTTGACGCTGTCGCTTTAGGACGTCATTCAAAGTATATATGCGCAACGTTCAATTTAGTAAGATGGCGGCGACCCTTATGATCTTCACTGCAGACCTGAAGAAGTAGCTTCGAGCCACGCTTAAATACGCCCTTTTTCAACTAAGTAACGATAATGTTCGCCTAATGTTGTAAGCCTACAAGTTGTGCTCTGCATAGCAGCGTCCCACATGTGTGGCACACCAACGGGAACGAGAAGGTTAAGCCTGTTGTATTTCTGAAGGATCGCAAATTTGGCAGAGTTCTCGGGACTTGGAAGAGGCATGTCTGGATCCCTTCCTTTCAAATTTGGTTCAAATGTTGGGTCTAACTTGAATTCGTTTCCACGCTTAGGAAAGAATTCAATAATTCGGCGTAATTCACTTAGGCTGATCGGCGGAGGTACTTTGCGTAGGGAAATGAACTGCCTTACATTGGTCTTGAAAACCGGACGCTGGTCACGCCAACTAAGCGATTGGTCAATATGTGCATAAACGCTTCCCGGGGTGATGTCTCCCGTTAAGTTCGCAGCACCACCATTCAACGCGTCAACAAATAATGTGGTGAACAGACCTCTTCCATTTGCCTCAGTTGCATACTGATCAGCAGTCGATGCTGTCAGCACTGTAAGTCCATCGGCGATCTCGGCAATATCCCCTTTGCCTGGAGGCGTGCCAGCGATTCCGGAATGGCAGCTGTCGAGAATGATGACTTTACTCCCGGCAGGGGAAGTATTTGCCAGCATTAAAACTTCACTCAAAGGCAGGCCTTCATCACCACGCCGAGCATCTGACGCGAGAATATAGCCCCCTGTTGTTTCAATATGACCATGTCCAGCAAAATAGAAAAGCGCTATGTCAGCCTTCGTTGCGAAGAGCTTCTTGACTTCATCTTTAAGATCACTGCGTCGAAGTGAATCTTTTGAACTCGTAGCTGCAAGCATTTGGCAATCAAAGTTCATGTTGCCGTCACCGTGGTATCCCAGAACAGTGCCAACTGCACGTGCGTCGTCGACACACCCATACAGCTGGCTTCCATTCTCGTAGTAATTGATGCCAACAATGAGTGCGTTTCTCATATCATCCTCCTGGTGCTACAAGCTATCGATAAAATTTGCAATAGCATCCCAAGTCCAAACTACGGTTCTCACCCCAGAAAGAACTGTTCTATCGTCTCTGTATATCCAGATTCCTAGAATTGGCTTCCTCTCCTCTTTGGAGCAGACAATTTCCCATTGCTGGCCACTGGATTTGAGTGAATTCTTGCTTACCAAGGCGATCACACCATCCGATCGCCGAATGCGGGTACGGACGCGCTCCTTCCATTCAGACGTGTATGCCTCCTTTACCGACATATCGACGTACTCAAATGGCGATTTGGTATTGAGCGACTGACCTCTAAGTAGGTCCCTCTGCCGTTCATCCTCGATAGGGAACGCGATGAATACTACTTTTTTGTCTGTCACTTGATACTCCTCCCCGTCGCTAGTTTAATGGCGATCTTCGGTGGAGTTTATGGCGTGACCAAGGCATCATAGATGCGCTTTGCCACAACCGGGTCACCAAGGTAGCCAGAAATGCCATGCCGATTTTCGGTGGGATTATCGACATCGGTCTTATTCTCAATGGATGGATTAACGTCAAAATGGTCGGCGTCGAGAGGGTAAAGAGCGACCACGTCACGCTCGTCCATGGCGTTAAACCAAATGTGGGCGCACCTCGGGTGTCGGATTGGAGCCAAGCCCTGCTTGATCACCTTCACAGCTAGCGGGGATCCCAGCGTGATAAATGTAGGGATCTTCCAGCACGCATCGTCGCCATCACGCCGCAATACGTTGTAGGCCACAACGGTACCCAAGGAATGGCTTACTACTACGCTTTCAACGTTTGAAGAGAATGCTTTCCGAATGCCGCTATCGATCACATCCCGTATGCCTTGGTTTTTCAGGTATTCGTACACATCGTGCGTGAAGAGCGCCACACTTGCGCCGCTTGCCCCAGGTACATGTTGGTCAAGTGTGCTCAGAATGGCCTGCACCCACCCCCAGTTCAGCGGCCCCTTCTCGATCATCTCAGGCTTTGCTAAGCGCCGCACAATCTCATCATCGAAATGCGCCTTCTCTTGTACTTCCTTCAGGATAGAACGGACGAATGCCTGCTCTTCGCTGTTGGATTCCGCACCTTTAAGAATGACCTTCGGTGCCTCATCCTCAGTCGCCCCTTTGACCAATTGGTCGAGCGTGTCGCCATAGTACGGGAAGCGTATCAAATCCTCTGAGATTGGCAGGGTTAAACCGGTTTTTGCCAATCCTGATTTCCATGCTTCGATCCACTCTTGTTTAAGTAATCCAGCATTCTTACCCTGTTGGGCACGCCCGTGAACGAAAACCAACTGTCGAGTCATTTGATTCCCCTTGATTGCATGAGTTCTTTAAGAATTTCAGTGCCTTCCGGTTTGAACTGTGTCCATAGTGAGGACATTAGGTGACGTTGTATTCCTTGTAGCTCCGCCGGCAAGCTGACACGATAAGCAGACAGAAGCGCCCAGCCTTGCGCCAGTAGTGGGATGCACGGAGCAAACCTTGCATCCGATATGCTGCTATTGCTTTCTAGGTAACCTCCCAGCAGACCAAGGTCGAAAAAGGCAAAATTGAGCTGATCCTGGAGATAACTCGTCATTTCGCGAATAAGGTCGCGTCTCTGAAGATCGTGATAGCCATAGGCCGCGTACAAAGCTAAAGATGGGTCGACGGATTTTGAATATTGCATGCGGCGTGCTAATTCAAGCGCGTTATTGCCATCCAACTTGAATACGCCTAGCCTCGCCGAAGAAGCAATGACGCCGCGCAAGACACTCAACTCCTGCCGACGCGACTGGTACTCCTGCCAGAGCGGGGTGTTGTCGGACGGTTCATAGCTAATGTCTACAAGTTCCCCCTCTTCAAAGGTTAGGCCGGCGACGAATCCATCGACAGCGGGCAATATCACGCTACTTCCGTCGCGCAGCGCCAGCAATGTACTGGCCGCCGGACCCCGAATATTGCCGACACGCACCAGTTCGCCCGTGCTGTCGATTATTTGGGGTTGCGCAAAACCACTAATTGCCTCAGCCACAGCGGAACCACGGATCTTAAAGCCGCAATGGCTCTCAAAATGGGTTGGCCCAAAGGGGCTGGCGCCTAGCTGCGCGCCCCGTGCTAAGTCGACTTCTCCTATGGCTTTGGGATTCTCATTGGCGGTTTGCCCCAGTTCCGCAAGCGTTCCGCCGAGCCTAAGTGCCTCATTGAGTAGTTTGTCGGAGACGGCGTGCAGTGTAGTTGGTGACGCCAGGCTGCGGGTCACAGGACGGCCCCCCCCCCAAGCGACACCGAAACTGCGCGTACGCGATTGGGCGGTGGCAGGTTCGGAGACTCGGGCAAGCCAAGCATCCATATCAGAGGTGATACGTGCGTCAGGTATCTGGCTGACCTTAGCTTGCAAACCGAGCTCGATGAGTCGCCGTGTTACTTCCGCTTGAAGCGCTTTTTTGAGCGGGCGCGGGTGAATTACGTAGATTGCTTCAGCATCCATGCATGCCTGCTCGACAATTGTCGGGTTGTTGCCTTGCAGTTCGTTTAGCAAAACACCTGTATAGAGTGCTTCGTAGGCATTAGCTGAATCACTAGGGTTCTGAACTTCCAAAGATGGCTTGCCTAAAGTGCTTGCGAAAAAGATGTCAACCGCTTGCTCTGGCCCACCTACTGGATCGTTGGGAAAAATTTCACTGCCGGAAATGAACTGCGCCTGAATGCCTTCGGCCGCCGTGCGGCAGGCATCAGAGATCATCACTACATGAGGAATCCCGGCCTGGCGCGCTAACACTATACTTCCCTCGACGTTCACTGCTGCTTGTGAATCACCTGGTGCATCGCTTAGCAGCCAATATTCTCCATACCGGATGTTGACCCCATGGCCAGCGAAATAGATGATTAGTTGATCGATGTTTCCGGCCTCGACCAATTTGCGCACCACTCGCTTAACGGCGCCGATTTCAACCGGCCCCTGTTCATCTGTCAGCGTATGGACCTGCTCTTTGGGGATGCCTTGGGCCAAAGCCCATTGCGCCATGCGCTTGGCTCCGCCGACAGCGTCATTAAGTACTGGCAGATTGCCGGTCTTGTTCACACCAATCAGTATGGCTGCTCGATTCATGCTTACTCACTTGGGAATCAATTTCAAATGAGCATATAACATCTGCATTTATTTCGGTGGCCAAAAATGTTTGGCGGAAACACAGACGATCTCTCCCCAAGAACGCCAATGGCTGATCTGTTTGCAGAACCGGTCATTTGAAATTAGTTGGTTTACCGACAGCTTTGGCCGAACTTCTGCCTGACATTGAGTTGCCCTTACCTCAGCATCCTTAGTGAACGGATCACGACTGAAAGTGCCTTTGCGTGCCCCGCGCTACCATCCCATGTGTCCGCCAGGGCGCTAATTAACTCTTGGTTCGAGCAAACTGCATCCGCAGTCACCCCACCTTGAAGCTTTTCAGCGTATAGGCAGACTTCTTCAGCCAGCTTGGTTGCCCGAATTCCATCTCCTTTGAGAATGCGGCTAATTTGAGGCTGACTTGCCCCAACAATTTCAGCCACCTCCGCCTGACTAATTCCTTGCTCCCGGAAGATTGAAGCTGCACGCAGTACACGAGCTTTGGTGACCATCAAGATCAATTTAGAAGTTCCTTTTTCAAAGAACCCTTTACCTAGCCTGCTTCAACAGTAAGGTTTTAGCAGGGGCTTCGCTTAGGGTAAGTAGTTTTCGACTCTATTGGCGAGTTTTCGACTTTAATAACCAGTTTTCGACTTTAATTGTCAGGAACAAAAAGCAATTCAGGGAAACTATTTCTCTCGATTAGCACTCTTAGTTCGCGAGTGCTAAAATATACTTGGCTTTGAAGGAGAACACATACGCTATGTCCCATGCCTTGACGCTTCCCATTCCCTCGACCGTCGGTAGCATCGATGCCTATATTCAGGCCGCGAATCGTTACCCGATGCTTTCCGAGAGCGAGGAGCTGCGGCTGGCCGAGCGTTTCCACAGCGATGGCGATGTGGATGCGGCGCGCCAGTTGGTGCTCTCGCATCTCCGCTTGGTCATTTCGATCGCCCGCGGCTACCTCGGCTACGGCCTGCCGCATGCCGACCTGATCCAGGAAGGCAACATCGGCCTGATGAAGGCGGTCAAGCGCTATGACCCGGCGCGCGGCGTGCGCCTCGTGTCCTTTGCCATGCACTGGATCAAGGCGGAAATCCACGAGTACATTTTGAAGAACTGGCGCCTGGTCAAGGTGGCGACGACCAAGGCGCAGCGCAAGCTGTTCTTCAACCTGCGCAGCCTGAAGAACGACTACGAAGGCGTCGATACGCTGTCCGGCACGCAGGCGGCCGAAGTCGCTGCCCGCCTCGGCGTCAAGCCGGAAGAAGTGGTCGAGATGGAAACCCGCCTGACCGGCCGCGACCTGGCGCTGGAAGGCAGCCCGGACGACAGCGACGAGGCCTTTGCCCCGATCGACTACCTGGCCGACTCGCGCTATGAGCCGACGCGCATGCTGGAAAACAAGGCGATTGCCCGCCTGCAGGACGAAGGGCTGCACGAAGCGTTGCAGGAACTCGACCCACGCAGCCGCCGCATCGTCGAAGCGCGCTGGCTGCACGACGGCGAAGCCGCCACACTGCACGAACTGGCCGCCGAATTCGACGTTTCGGCCGAACGCATCCGCCAGATCGAAGTCAAGGCGCTGCAGAAGATGCGCGGCGTGCTGGCCGCCTGAACGACGGGCAAGCCCAAAACCCGAGGGGAGCCGGCGGCTCCCCTTTTTATTAGCCCTCTGGAACTACTCTGCCTTGGCGGTTGAGACCGGATTGTTGAAACGCAACCCGAAGGAAAACACTTCTTTCGAGCAGACATCGATGCAGCGCCCGCAGTTGGTGCAGTTCGGGGCCAGAATCACCGGCCCGACGCCCTTGCCCTCGCCCTTGAGTGCCGGGCGGATGACCTGCGGTTCGGGGCAGACTTCGAAGCAGTCCATACAGTCGTTGCAGGCGGCGCGTTGCGGCGCCGATACACGAAGCGGACTCCAGCGGCCGAGCAGGCTGTAAAAAGCGCCCACCGGGCAAAGTCGACCGCACCAGCCGCGCTTCGTTACGAAGAGATCGAACAGGAAAATGGCGACAACCACGGTCCACGCCGCGCCAAGGCCGAAAACCAGGCCGCGATGCAGCATCGACACCGGGTTGATAAGCTCCCACAGGACAACGCCGGTAGCCGCCGAGCCGACCAGCGTCATGCCCAGTATCCAGTAACGGGTGTTGCGCGAAAGCTGGGCGCCGCCCTTGATTCCGAGCCGGTCGCGCAGCCAGCCGGCGGCATCGGTAACCAGATTGACCGGGCACACCCAACTGCAATAGACACGGCCACCGACCAGAAAGTAGAAGACGAGCACGATGGCGAGGCCGATCAGCCCCAGCTTTTCCGGCACATGGCCGGTCATCGCCGCCTGCAAGGCGACGTAGGGGTCGGTCAGCGGCAGGAAATCGAGCGTGTAGCTGTAATTGAGATTGCCCTTGACGACCCAGATGCCGGCCAGCGGGCCGAGCAGGAACAACGCCAGGATACCGAACTGCGACAGGCGACGCAGGATCAGCCACTTGTGGGCGCGCAGCCAGCCTTTTGTTTCGACCGCCTCGGCGCCGATGCGTTTGCCGCTCATGGCTTGCCTCCCAGCCCGGAGGCGGCGGGGCCGAGACCGGCTTCGCTGCCCGGGAGTCCGCGCATCGGTTCGGTATTGCCGGAGGCCGGATCGAAGTGACCGGGCAGTTTGACACCCTCCGGCAGACGGTCGGGCAGGTCGATCATCTTCGACTCGTCGATCAGCGAATGGCCGGCCTTCTTCTGCTCTTCCCAACCCAGGCGATAGTGGTGGCCGAGTTCGCCCTTGGCCAGCTTGGGCGGCAGCACGCGGATGGCCGCTTCTTCCAGCACACAGGATTTCTCGCACTTGCCGCAGCCGGTGCAAAATTCGGAATGCACGGTCGGCAGGAACATGGCATGGCGACCGGTACGCGGATTGGGCACCTTTTCCAGCGTGATCGCCTTGTCGATCACCGGGCACACCCGGTAGCAGACATCGCAGCGCAGGCCGAGGAAATTGAGGCAGGTTTCGTGGTCGATCAGCACGGCGATGCCCATCTTCGCCTTGTTGATGTCGGTCAGCTGATGATCGAGCGCCGTCGTCGGGCAGGCCTTGACGCAGGGGATGTCCTCGCACATTTCGCACGGGATGTTGCGCGCCGTGAAGTAGGGCGTGCCGGTGGCGACCGGGGTTTCCGGCTTGGCAAGCTCCAGTGTGTTGTACGGGCAGTCGCGCACGCACAGGCCGCAGCGGATGCAGGCGCCGAGAAAGTCGCTTTCCGGCAGCGCGCCGGGCGGGCGCAGCGCCAGCGCCGGCAAGGCTTTCGCCTGCTTGGCGTAGAGCCCGAGGCCGAGGCCGAGCATGCCGACGCCGCAGGCCATCTTGGCGGCATCAAAAATAAACTGGCGGCGCGCGATGCCGCTCTTGGGGGATTTGCTGTTCGTCGTCGCCATAAAAACCTCGGGTTGCAGCCGGCGGGTGGTGCTGTCGCCCCACCCTGTCACGGCACTCCCTGATTGCCCGTTCCCGATGGGAACCCAACACCGGCAATCTACTCCATTAGCGTTTGCGAATGCTTAGCGCAGATCAAACACTGGCCATTTACCCGCGTCAAATTGCGCTGGCGTTGCATCCGATCAAAGGCCGGGCATCACAGCGCGGGCGGCCGCACTGCTGGCGGCGGCGATGTCCGCACGGCTGACGCCGCGCAGTTCGGCGAGCACATCGGCGATGCGCGGCAATTCGCCCGGCGCATTGCGACCGCCGTTCAGCCAGGCGGGCGGGATGTCCGGGGCGTCGGTTTCGAGAACGATGGCCTCGAGCGGCAACCCGGCGGCCAGCGCGCGGATGCGGGTGGAACCGGAAAAGGTCATGGTGCCGCCAAAACCGAGCTTGAAGCCGAGCTTGATGAATTCGTCGGCCTGCTGGCGGCTGCCGTTGAAGGCATGGGCGATGCCGCCGCGCACGCGGATGCGGCGCAGGTGCTTCAAAATCTGGTCGACCGCCCGGCGGACGTGCAGCAACACCGGCAGATCGAATTCGCGGGCCAGCTTGAGCTGCTCGACGAAATAGAACTCCTGGCGCAGCGGATCGACATTGGTCACATAGCCATCAAGACCGATCTCGCCGACCGCCAGCGGCTGCTCGCGTAACAGCCAGGCGCGCAGCACGGCCAGATCGGATTCCTGCGCCTGCATCACATACAGCGGATGGATGCCGTAGGCGGCAACGCAGCCCGGATAGCGCGCAACCACCATTTTTGCCTTCTGGAAGCCGTCGACCGCAACTGCCGGTACAACGATGCGCGCCACGCCGCCGGCCAGCGCCGCCGCATGCACCGCATCGCGGTCGGCATCGAATTCGGCCGCGTCGAGGTGGCAGTGGGTGTCGATCAGCATCCGACGAAGGGGAAATCCGGCTCCGGGCGGCGGCCGCCGATCAGGTCGGCGAGGGCGGCGGCGGAACCGCAGGACATCGTCCAGCCGAGCGTGCCGTGGCCGGTGTTGAGCCACAGGTTGCCGTAGCGCGTGCGGCCGATGCAAGGCACGTTCGATGGCGTCGCCGGGCGCAGGCCGCACCAGAATTCGGGCTCGCCGACGAAGTCCAACGCCGGGAACAACTGCCGCGCGCGCTGTATCAGGGCCGCGCAGCGCACCGGGTTGAGATCGAGGTTGTAACCGTTGAACTCCGCCGTGCCGGCGATGCGCAGGCGCTTGCCGAGCCGCGAGAAGACCAGCCGATGCTCGTCGTCGGTGATGCTGACCAGCGGCGCCGAGGCATTTTCAGGCAGCGCCACGGTCGCCGAATAACCCTTGGCTGGCACTACCGGCAAATGCAAGCCGAGTGGCCGCAACATTACGGGGGAATAGCTGCCGAGCGCCACCACGTAGGCATCGGCCGTCAGCAATTCACTGCCCGCCGGCCCGTTGACCAGCACCCCGGCAATCTGGCCACCGCCTGGAGCGATGCGGTCGACCGTCAAATCGAGGCGAAAATCGACGCCCCGGGCCGCAGCCTGCGCGGCCAGCGCGCGGGTGAATTTGTGGGCGTCGCCCGATTCGTCCGATGGCGTGTAGTCGCCGCCGACCAGCAGATGACGGGCATCGGCCAGCGCCGGCTCGATCTCGACACAGCGCTCGGCGCTGACTGTCTGACGGTCGAGCCCAAGATGCCGCATGGTCTTGGCCGCCTCGATGGCCTGGGAAAATGCCGCCGGCTGGGTGTAGATATGCAGGATGCCGCGTTCGAGCTGGTCGTAGTCGAGCGCCAGTTCGCGGCGCAACGCTTGCAGGCAGCCGCGGCTGTAAAGGGCCAGGGCGACGATGGCGGCGATATTTTGCCGGGTGCGGCCGGGCAGGCATTCATGCAGGAAACGCAGGCCCCAGCTCAGTTGCGCGGGATCGGCCCGCCAGCGCCAGAGCAGCGGCGCATCCTCCTTGCCCAGCCAGCGCAGCACCTGCGGTAGCACGTGCGGGTTGGCCCACGGCTCGGCGTGCGAAACGGAAATCTGGCCGCCATTGGCGAAGCTGGTTTCATTGCCGGCTACCGGCTGACGGTCAACCACCGTCACTTCATGCCCGGCGCGCGCCAGATACCAGGCGCTCGTCGTACCGATAACCCCGGCCCCCAGAACGAGAACCCTCAAACCTCGCCTCCGCGTTCGCGGACGATGCGCGTGACCTCCGGAATGTGGCGCAGGCCGCGCATGACGGCCGCCAGGTGGTTGCGATGGGCGACCTGGATGGTGAAGCGGAGCAGGGTAAACAGCCGCTCGGGGTCGGAATCCATCGCCACGTGCTCGATGTTGGAGCCGGCTTCGGCGATGGCGGCCGCCACCTGCGCCAGCACGC
>ERZ795055.1392-NODE-1392-length-19498-cov-4.974644_pt1 | contig 19498 bp, 13 predicted proteins | sample MGYA00375139_ERZ795055 | MGnify/ENA primary metagenome ERZ795055 (study PRJEB30184, sample SAMN05720283) | anaerobic digester metagenome | isolation source: active sludge of municipal wastewater-treating anaerobic digesters | place: USA | collected 2015-01-23 ... | reverse complement strand
GCCATTGATGCTTTGGTGAAGCCGCTCGCCAGTGCCCTCGAAAAAGTAGACACCAAGTTGCAGGACATCGAGAAGAGTCGCGTGGGTGCGTACGAGAAGCTTACCGAGCAGGTGAGCACGCTGGCCACCTCGCAGACCACGCTACAAAAGGAAACCACCCGCCTGGTGGATGCGTTGCGCACCCCGAACGTGCGCGGGCGTTGGGGAGAAATCCAACTGCGTCGCGTCGTAGAGCTGGCCGGAATGGTGGAGCACTGCGACTTTGAAGAACAATCCTCGGTGGGTACTGACGACGGGCAGCTCCGCCCAGACATGGTGGTGCGCCTGCCAGGACAGAAGAACATCGTCGTGGACGCCAAAGCGCCGTTAAAGGCCTATTTGCAGGCGATTGAGGCGCCTGACGACGAGCAGCGCCGGCCGCTCCTGGAAGATCACGCCCGGCTAATTCGCAGCCACATGAGCAAGCTGTCGGGCAAGGCCTACTGGTCACAGTTCCAGCCCACCCCAGAGTTTGTCGTGATGTTCTTGCCGGGCGAGACTTTCTTCAGCGCTGCGGTGCACGCTGACCCCACGCTCATCGAGGATTGTCTGGCCAAGCGCGTGGTGCTGGCCTCCCCCACCACCTTCATCGCGGTGTTGCGTGCGGTGGCCTACGGTTGGCAACAAGAAAAGTTGGCCGAAAGCGCCCAGGCCATCTCAACGTTGGGCCGCGAGCTGTACGATCGCTTACGGGTGTTCACCGAGCACTTAGGCAAGGTGGGACTGCATTTGGGCCGGGCCGTCGATTCCTACAACGATGCCGCCCGCTCCTGTGAAGCCCGCCTCACCGTCACCGCGCGAAAATTCAAGGAGTTGGGCATCGCTGCGACCGAAGATTTGGCAGAGACCACGCTCATCGATCGGGCCGTGGTCGGCACCAACCCTCGCGCCTTACCGCAAAACCCAGAGTTGCCGCTCGCGAAGCGCTAAACTGCGCGCCGGCAGATCTATCACCTCAACTCACGGCCACGCCTGGACCCAAGACAGCATCGCCTCGAACGTGGCAACGCCGCGCACCGCGCCCGTGCGCAACCGGAGCCAACGAGCGCCGACGCTCCCATCCAAAGCCACGGCCGAGTCGCTGCTGATTTTGCCGACCAAGCCCAATGTCAACACACTCGTCAACCCGACGCTGTAGCGCGGCGCCTCTGCCAACGGCTCCAAAAACACCAGGTCGGGCCCGGCGAGTAGCCAACCCCGCACGCTCATGGCCGATATCGGTACCCTCAGGCCACCGCCGACGAGGAGCGTAAGCTCTCGATACCCTTGCGCCGTGCCCACACCAGGCGCTCCCCCTGCCAGCAGGCGCGTGACCGCCGTCAAACCGTCTGGATGCGTCCACGTGGTTGTCAGAACACCATCGTACGTGACGCTCGCCGCACCCAACGGAAACCGCCGCACCGCCGCGCCGGCTTCACTGGCAAGCTCCCAGCGCACCGGAAACAGCCCACCTTTGTCGGCTCCGCGGGACATCGTGACCGGCTTGAACGCCTGTTCCACCGTGAGCGTGGTCGTCGTGTTGGCTTTAAGCGTCACGTCGGCCTTGGCGGTCTGTTCTGCAACCATCGCGTAGGCCTGATAGCGCCCTGGTGCGAGGTTTAGCTGCAACGGTTGGTTGGCGCTCAGCTGAGCCTCGGCCAAGGCTCGCTCGCCGTCGGCACTTAAGACGATCAAACGCACCTCGTGCGCACTCACCACAGAAAGACGCGCGGTTTCTTGCTGCTGTTCGGTGAGCACCACGTCCCCGCGCCCCGAAAGCTTGAACTCGTACATCGGGTGCTGACCCCCCGCGATGTGGGCGCTGGTCCGGGCGACCGTGCGCCCATAGGCGTAGGAGTAAGCCTCCGTGAGCGTGACCTTGCCGTCGCCACTGCTATCGGCTGCACCCCGCAGGCCCGACACCAGGTAATGAGTAAAAAATGAGCCACGGATCTCTGGTGATTCTTGAGACAACTCGGTGTCGGAACTCGACGTGATGGCCGCGTAGCCGGTAGAACGCAGGTCGCCATCGACCTCGACCAGAGGAAAAGGTGCCGCGCGTGTAGCACCTTTTTGGGCCATCAGCCTGCCACTTTCGCAGCTGTCAACGAAGGCCAGGCGCACGTGGGCGCGCGAGCCACGCAACAGTTGCATCACCTCGGCAAAGGCCAACGAGCTTTTACCGAGCTCCAGTGTGTCGGCACTGGCGTGTCCTGAGTAGTAGAACAACAACAGCGTCTGTTCGCCTTGCGCCCGTGCAGCGGTAGCCTGTGATTCCGCAGCAAGCAACGCCGCACGGGTCTGATCGGCATCTTGGCCGACCAGCACGCGCACCTGGCGGGCGTTGAAGCCACCCAGCTCGACCAACGCCTGTGCCAACTTCTCGGCGTCGCTCTCGGCATAACGAAGCGAACGGCGGAAATCGTGGCCGGCGTTGTTACCAACCACCACCGCGAAGCGCTCAAGCGCTCGCGCGGGAGTAGCCACGCCCAACACCAGCGCCATGCTTAAAGGCCATAAGAGCTTCGTCACCAACGCCTCTACACCGCTAAATCCCGAATAGACACCAAGTGAGAACCTGCACAATAGGTAGGAGACGAACCTACGTCGCGGCTGGCTTTGACGATCAGGATCCAAAGACCTTAAACGATCAAAAAACCGGAGACTAGCCTGACATCCCACAACAACGTCCGCTTGGCTGCCCACTCCGCGTAGCTGCCTTGCCTGAATTGCCAGCGGCCCCAGGAGTCAAGCGATAGGCCAATCCCAGGCTACCACTGCCCCGGGCGCGCAAACCATGTGGATTATGCACCACGTAGCGGCCAGTACGCTTGGTCACCAACGCCAACTCGTCAAGTTTCCCCAACGCGCGCACCAGCGATTTTCGGCTGACGGCCAGGTCGCGGGCCATCGAGTAGCCTTTGAACGGCACCGAAATCCGAATGCCGCCGTCCGGATCCGCTTGGCACGGAAGGTCAAAAGCTTGCTGGCCCGCACCACCGCCTGCAGCACCTCGTGATCCAGCACCGCGAGCAACGGGTGCTTAGACGCCTTGGCAGGCCGCTGCCAGCCGTTATTCAGGCAGCACAACGATCGGCTCAGCCGCCGCGGCGACCTGCAGCTCCTGGATCTTGGGCGCACCGGCCGCGGTGCGATACTCCACGGTGTGCGTGCCAGCGACGACCGGCTGATGCCACCACGGTGTCACCATCGGTTCGCCACCGTCGAGGCGCACCTCACCCCAGTGGGGTGCAACCAAGGAGAGCCACGCTTGCCCGGCGTTCTCCGCAGGCAATTCGTAGGTGCGCGTCGGGCGAGGTGTCATCGCCAACTCAGCGAAGCGCTGTGCGCGAGCGGCCTTTTCGGTTTGCCCGGCAGCGCCGTAAATCTTGGCCAACGCCACGTGGATTTCTGGATTAAACGGGTTGATGAGCGCCACCGCTTCGAAGCGCTTGGCCGCCACAGCGTCCTGCTTGCTCTCAAGGGCAATGCGCCCAGCCAACAGCAAGGCATCCGTGTCATCAGGCTGAGCCAACAGCAATTTGTCGGTGAGCCTCGTGGCGTCTTGGGCTCGGCCCACCGCAACATAGGCCCGGGCGAGCTTGTTGATGAGCGAAGCGTAGCGCACGCCAGAGCGAGCGTAGGCCTTTTCGTATTCCACCACCGCTGCCGTGTGATGCCCACGTAGCTGCAGCAACTCACCCAGGCGGGCCAGGTCGTGAGTCACTTTGTCGTCCATCGTCTCCAACGGGGCCTCGGTCTGGGCCTCCTTTTCGTTGGTGACAAGCTTGATGCGCCGCGGCGCCGCCCCGGGGATGTCCCGAAAATGACGCGTTTGCAGATACTTATGCCAGGCCACTTCCAAGGCAGGCAGGCGCATGCCGTACAACTGCTGTAGCGCCGCTTCGACCTCGACCCCGGTCGCCGCAAGCGTCAGCAGCTTTGGCACCGAGGCCTTGCCGAAGCGACCCACCAAATACTCAATCACGGTGAACACTTCGGCGTATGCCAAGGCCGCCTCTTCTTGTGAAGGCAGCTTCGCCATCGATGGGTGCATCTGTGCAAAGGTCACAAATTTTTTGGTTTGCACTGCCTTGGCCAAAAGCTTTTCGGCGTGGGCCCCCAAAGCCTCACCCAAACCGCCTGAAAGCCTCGACTCGTAGTACTTGGCGATGCCTTCATGCAGCCAAATTGGAATGGTGTTCTTGGCCTTCTTGGAAATGACGAGGTGTGTAAACTCATGAGCCAAGGTGTTGGCCCAGTCGTAACCATTGGCGGTGGCCAACGGCGAGGTGATCATCAGCCGATGAAATTTGCACACCGCAATGGTGCCCGAGGTTTCGATCTCGCCCAGCGTGAGGCCGGTGGCCCCGGCCAAGCCGCGCGCGTCTGGATAGATCTCAACAACGATCTTCTCGCCCCGCTCGGCCGGCAAAAACTCCAAATCCCCAGCAATATTCCGATACGCCGCCTCCAGCACCTGGTCGGCGTAGAACGCCACGATTTCGTCTTTGTTCAGATAGCGGATACGAAAGTGCGGTGTCTCCCGCGTAGTGAAAGCCGAGGCATAGCGCGCCGAAGCCTCCACCAACGACTGCAAGCCATGCGGCGCAGCCACATTGCGCATCGCTGCAGCCTCTAACAAGCGCAGGGCCGCAAGGTGTTCTCCGCGTTGGTGCTGCACGGCGCCCGCAAGCAACCACGCCCGCGGCTCATCGGGGGCTTCGAGGAGGTAGCGCTCACTTAAGGCCCGCGCGTCCTCCAATTGCCACTGTTCCAGCAGATCGAGACCTTCGTCTAACGGCCCGGCCCACGCCGCCGTTGCGACGCCCAGGTTTAGGAGCAACGCCCACGCCACGGTTGCCTGCGGGCTCATCGCACCAACTCCTCGTAGTACTTGCGCACCGCTTCTTCGTAGTGCTCCGGCGCCTTCTGCTTGGCGGCCTCCAAAAGCTCCTTGCGGAAGCGCGGGTCGGCGCGATTCTTGTCGGCCTGCGGAATTTCTACCGGTTCATTGTTCTGCTGGCTGTTGCCGCTACCTGATTGACCTTGGCCCATGCCAATCGGCAGCGGCATGCCCTTGCCGCCCCCTTGCTTGGAGGCCTGCTCAAGCGCCTGCCGCAGCTTCGCCAAACCGTCGGCGGCGCGCTTCTTGTGTTCGGCAGCGCCTGGCAACTCCCCGGCTTGCATCGAATCAATGGCATTTCCCATTTCGCCTTCGGCTTGTTGTAAGGGTGCTTGCGCCTCCTCGCCAAACACCGGCACCTCGTTGGCCATTCCCTGCATCTTTTGTCCCAGCGCCTGCGCGTCTTTGCGTAGCTCCTCCTGCTTCTTGGTCAGCCGTCGCATCTCCTCGCGCTCGGCCTTACTCATCACTTCGCTGGCGTCGGGGAACAGGCGATCCAACAACTCCACCACCTGACGCACGCGCTCGTTGGCTTTGTCGCTGGCGAGCTCGGCCTGCTTCATATCGATGTCAGCTTTGCCCCGTTGCCATTGCGAAAACTGCAAGGTCAGGTCGCGCACCGTCTGGGTGTTTTCCTCGGCGGTTTGCGCCACCTCACGACTGGCGGCGAAATCGCTGGCCCGAAGCAGCGCGTCCAGGTCCACCAGCCGCTCGCGCGCCTCCACCATCGCCCGTTCCAGCGTAGCGAAGCTGCTCGGCAAGCCAGCGAGTTTCTCCAATTCACTCTGCGCCTCGGCCACCAGCTTTAGTGCCCTCTGCGCCAAAGCGTCCACGCTCTTGCCGGCTTGGGCCACGGCGCGCTTGCGATAACTTTGCGCCAGCTCCTGCGCGCGCTTGGCCAAGGCCTGCTGTTCGCTCTCCAACTTGCCAAATTCTTGTGCAAAGTCGGCAAGTTTCTTGCGCAGCTCGGCGTAACGCTCGCCGCCAAATTCGTCTTCGGCCTGGTCGATGGAGTTGACCATCTTCTCCACCATGTTGGCGAGCTGCTCCAACTCGGCCGCTGCCGCGTCCAAGTCGCCGTCGTTTAAGAGCTTTTCCAGGCGTTGTAGCTGATCATCCAGCTTCAACATCGTGCCCGATTCCAGGTTTTGGTACTCTCCCGGCAGACTCTGTTTCAACGAGGCCATACGCGCCAGAAGCGCCATCATCTTCTGACGCAGCTCTTTGATCTGCTGCGTAAGCATCGTCTTCAAGGCCGGATCCTGCGTCTCGCGGTACTTTTGCATCAGCGCCTGCAAGTCGTGCTGTGCCGCCAACAGGTCCTTGGCCGTGGCCTTGAGCTCCTCGATACGCTGCAAGGCCAACAAGTCATCGAAGTAGATAATGTGACGCTCAAGCTTGTCGACCTGTTGCCGCTGCAATGCCGTGCCAGCCCCACCGCCGTTCGGAAGGGCCGCAAGCTGTCGCATCAAGGCCTCGCGTGCAAACGCCGCCTCGCGCACAAAGGTACGCAGATTCTCGAATGCGGTACGTACGGGTGGCGCTGTGAGCGCATCGTTCGCCAGGGCCGCCACCAACGCCTCCAGCTCCTTTGCCAATCGCTCAATGCTCGCGATGAGAGAGGGTGCCCGATCGCGCTCGGCGCTGCTACGCCCCGGAAATGGCGTCGTTAGGTCCACGCTCAGCCAATCCACCAGCGCGTCCACCACCGCGCGCTCTCGTTCTAACAGCTTCTCGTGCTCGCGCTTGGCCGAAAAACTCGAAATCCGTCGCGTCGGCGAAACACCACGCTTGGGCCCGTTCAACGTGTCATTGTCCGACGCTTCGACAAAAAATGACAAGCCGCTCCCCGGCGCGAGGCCCAGCGACGCCATGCTCAACTCGGTGGCGCCATCCCGCTGTGTCTGCGCCGTTTGCGGTGGCACGAGCACTTGCCGCTCCGGGGTGGTGGCGCCCTCACGGTTCAGCACCAACGCCACTTCACCGATGCCGAAATCGTCCCGAGCTCGCCAGACCACCTTGATCGTGTCGGAGTCTTTTAGCTCCAAATCGGTGGCCGGCTGCTCCAACGCCACCTCTGGCAATGCATCGGGGAGCGCCTGAATAGGCCGGCTTAGTCGCTCCTCCACCCGATCGCCGCTATCGTCCACCAGCGCAAAACGATAGCGAGCGTCACGTAACAGCGACAACGTGCCGCTGACGCTCCGCCCTTGCACTGCAAGCGGTAGCTCTACCAACAGGCGATCCTCTAAATCCACCACGCGCACAAAAGCTGCTTCGATGGCCCTATCAGCGGTGGCACGCAGCGCCACCTCGGTCCCCACCACGGCCGACAACGAGCCGTCACCGCCAGCTACGTTATGCGGCGGCAGGCCGGTGTACGCTGGATAGCGATAGATCAGGCCGATGTCACCGACGAGCGGCGCATCCACCAAGAACGCGCCCTCCGGATGCAACAGCAACGCCGCCAAGCGCGCCCGCCCCGTAGCCAATCCTAGGAAACACACCACGGCCGTCACCGCCACGGCCACAAGGCCATACACCAAGCGCCGACGCTTGGGTGCTTGCATCACCCCCAGGCGTGAGGCCAAAGCCAATACCGTCAACCGCTGCGCTGTTTGCTGCACGTGAAGGCTCGCCAGGTCGCGCGAGAATTCTTCGTGCGGCTGGGTCAGCCACGCTTCGAGCTCCAACGCCGAACGCGAGGCAGTGCCAAGCTCGGGCACCAGTTCGTCGGCCAACGCGGCGACTCGTTTCAAACCGGCAGCGCGATGTTGCCGCCAGCGCCACCACCACACAGTTCCTGCTGTCACGGCCACCAATACCATCAACACGGTGGCGACTCGCGCCGCACCGGCCTCGGCGAGCAGGAGCCCGACAATGCCGCCGGAACCCACGGCCATCCCGGCCACAAGCGCTTCCCGCATCGCTTGCTCGTGTGCCGCGCGTTGGGTCAGGCCGGCTAAGGCCTCTGCGATGGTTTGTGGTGCCACCCGTTCGTCTCCGCGTTGTGGGCCAGGCATACTGCCACAACCACCACAATATGCACGTGTATCCCCGGCAACCCGGCAACCCGACCAGGGCGGTGTCGCTGAACCCGGCACGTGACTCGCGATACCGCAACAGCCTACACTACCATCGTCTTGTCCACGGCATTGGAGGCATCATGAAGCGCATGAATCGCCGACAGTTCATCGAGGCCACTGCTCAAGGCATGGCGGTGCTCACCCTGCCACCCCTCTTGAGTCACTGCGTCAAAGATTCGGGGAATTCGCAGGCGACCTTAACTAACCTCGGTGACGGCTTTGCAGGCTTCGGAGTCGATCGCGCGCTGCTTGCCCGCGTGCTCGACCACGGCCTAAAGCGGGGCGGGGAGTTTTGCGAGATTTACCTCCAGCACAAGATCTCGCATTGGGTGGGACTCGAAGACGGGCAGGTGAACCGCGCCTCCACGCAGGTGGATTTGGGCGCTGGCATACGCGTGCTCAAGGGCGATGCGACCGGCTTCGCTTACTCGGAGGACCTCTCTGAGACAGCCCTCTTGGCTGCCGCAGCCACCGCGGCCTCCATGGCCGACGGCACGCGCACGGTGACGCCACGAGAGCTCAAGGCGGCCACGTTCAAGAGCCAATACCCGGTGTTGACCTCTTGGAGCGAGGTCGGCGTCGATAAAAAAATTCCGGTTTTGGAACAGGTGGATGCGTGCGCGCGCAAACGCGACCCTCGAATTATCAAGGTCACCTCGTACGTGAACGACGAGAGCTGCCGCATCCTCATTGCCAACTCCGAAGGACTATTGGTCGAAGACGAACAGCCGATGGTGGTGCTCACCGCCAACTGCGTGGCCGAGCAGAACGGCAAAACTGAGACCGGCGGGCACAGTGAGGCGGCGCGAGACGGTTTGGGGTTCTTATCACCTCTGCGCGCGGAAGCCGTGGCTCAACGCGCGAGCGACCACACGGTGCTGTTGTTCGACGCCGTGGCGAGCCCGGTAGGTGAGCTGCCGGTGGTATTGGCGCCGGGTATCTCAGGGATCTTGCTGCACGAAGCGATGGGGCACGGCTTTGAGGCCGACTTCAATCGCAAGGGCATCTCGATCTTCGCCGACCGCCTAGGCCAGCGGGTCGCCCCGGCCGGCGTCACGATTGTAGACGATGGCACCGGCGCGATTCGCGGCTCGATCAACATCGACGACGAAGGCACCCCTGGACAACGCACGGTGCTGGTGGAGGATGGTTTCCTGCGTTCGTATCTGCATGACCGCATCTCGGCCAAACACTATGGTGTGCCCAGCACTGGCTCTGGGCGTCGCGAATCGTTCCGCTTCCCACCGGTGCCGCGCATGCGCAACACCACGATGCAAAACGGGGACAAACATCCGGATGAGATCTTGGCTTCAGTCAAACGAGGCCTGTACGCCGAGGTCTTCTCGAACGGCCAAGTGCAAATTGGCGCGGGTGATTTCACGTTCTACCTCAAACACGGTCGCCTCATCGAAAACGGCAAGCTCGGGCCCTATGTGAAAGACGCCAATCTGATTGGCAGCGGCCCCAAGGTGCTGGCTGCGGTGCAAATGGTCGGCAACGACATGAAAATGGAGTCCGGGGCCGGCTATTGCGGCAAAGATGGGCAACGCGTGCCCGTAGGCTTCGGATTGCCCACCCTGAAGGTCGGCGCCATGTCGGTGGGCGGGAGGCGCGCATGAACCGCGAACTTTTGGAGACTGCGGCGAGGCTCGTAGAAGGTGCCGTAAAACGAGGGGCCCAAGGGGCACGTGCTTCGGCGTACCGCAGCCACGAGAGCACGGTCGAATGGCGCGACGGCAAGCTCGACCGCTTACAAGATTCCACCCAAAAGGGCGCCACGGTCACCCTGTTCGTCGATGGCCGCTATTCGTCCAACACAACCTGCGACCTACGACCTGAGGCGCTCGCGCGTTTCTTGGATGAAGGCGTCGCGATGACGCGGGTGTTGGCTGTGGATCCGCACCGGCATCTCCCTGACCCGAAACACTACGCCGCCCGCTTCGATGGTGATTTGCGGCTGTATGACACCACAGGCCATGCCGAGCTTACCCCCGACGTACGTCGCAGCACGACCCAGCAGCTTGAAGAGGCGGTGCGCACCGCGCCAGGTGCCGAGGCGCTGATTTCGGTCACCACGGCGTGCTCCAACAGCGAAACCGAGTCGGTGGTCGTGGCCTCCAACGGCCTGCAGGTAGGCCGGCAGGTCGGTGACTTTTCGATTTCGGCCGAGGCCTCCGTGCGCGACCAAGGAGACCGAAAGCCGGAGGGCAGTAGCTATGGTGCGACGACAGAGCGCAGCGCTTTGCCGAGCATCGCTTGGGTGGGAGCCGATGCGTTGGCTCGCGGCTTGGCGCTACGCGGCAGCGCTCCGCAAAAGAGTGGCCAGTACGCCTGCGTGGTGGAGAATCGCGTCGCCAGTCGTTTGCTCCGCGACATCCTACAACCCCTGAATGGCCAAGCCATCCAACAGCAACGCTCGTATCTGGCAGGTAAATTGGGCGAGCGCTTGTTTTCCCAAAAGCTCACGATCATCGATGAGCCGCTACTTCAGGCTGGCTTGGCCTCGCGCCCGTATGATGGCGAAGGCATGACCCGACAGCGCTTGCCGCTCATCGATAAGGGCGTGGTGCGCGCCTTCTTGTTGGACACCTACTACGCAAGCAAGCTCAACCTTGCCCCCACCACCGGCTCGACCACCAACCTGGTGTTCGAACGAGGCACCCAAGATCTTGCAGGCCTGCTCGAAACCATGGGCACCGGCATCCTGATCACCGGCTTCTCTGGCGGTAACTCGAATTCCGCCACCGGCGATTTTTCGCTGGGCATCCGCGGCCAGTGGATTGAGCGAGGCAAACCGGTGCGCGCTGTGTCCGAAATGAACTTGGCCGGCAATCACCTGCAGTTCTGGAAAGAACTCGCGGAGGTCGGCAACGATCCGTTCAGCTACGCCTCGATACAGGCGCCCTCGTTACGCTTCGGCGCGGTGCAGTTCTCGGGGCTGTAGCGCAAAACCGGACCTACGGACATACTTTGCCACTCACGCATTGACCACCACAGCAGCGACCACTGCAACTGCCACAGCTGCCACCGCAACCATCGGGGCCACAACTTTGGTTCCGACAATTCGGAATACACACACAGTGGCCGGCGATGCAGCTTTGATTCCCAGAACAACTGCCGCACGAGCCACCACAGCCATCCGGACCACAGGTGGTGCCGCTACAAACTGGCGTGCAAGCCGACGTCGTGGTGGCAAAGATAAGCCCAGCGTAGTCGCGGTAGCTGCGCACCATGGCGTACCACCGCTTACTCCCTGACGCATCCACCGACGTGGTCACGGTTTCGTTGTTGGAGCCCAGGTAAGGCCGGTAGTCCCATTGGTTAGGGGTGGGTGGCTGCTCTGCACGCACGTAGAGGTCGGCGTCGCCGCTGCCCCCAGCAAGCTGAAACTTCACGGCGATGCCGCCGGACACATCCACCCAATACAGCTTGGTGTCACCGGTAACACCGGACAGCCCCGACAGCGAGGCACCCGCACCAAAGTTGGCAGCATCGTAGCTCAACGTCAGCGTCACGCCGCTGTATGCTTGCCAGCCGCGCACCATCAGGTAGTAGAGCCCTGGCGTCGCTCCTGTGAGGGCAATGGTTTCGTTCGAGTTCCCGAGGAATGGCCGCGCGTCGTAAATGGCTTGGCTGGGCGGCCCGGCTTTGCGCAAGTAGAGGTCGGCATCACCGCTGCCAGTCATCACAATCTTCAAGTTTTGCGCATCGGAGGGTAGCAACACGGAGTACTGCGTCTCGGCCCCTACAGCCCCACTCAAGTTCCACACCGTTTTGGTGGTGAGGTGGGTGCAAGTCAGGGGGATGGCCGGAACATTGTAAGTGGCAATTGAGCCGTTCACGTGGCCTTTGACGCTCTCGCAGAAGCGGCTCCCTAAGACGCCAAACACGCGCGCCTCGTAGCCAATCGCCTCTTGTTCGAACTTGTCAAAGCCGTAGCCGCCCGACAGCGCCACATCAATCACGTAGTCCTTGAGGAAGGTCCGCATACCCAAGCGCTCGTACTGTTTGACGTGCACCATCTCGTGCAACAGCGTGTTCAGCGCCTGCATGAACGCGGCCGAGCCGCCGCCTCGGCGTAGGTCATCCAAGGACATCACGTTGCGATCGGTGTTGAGCAACTCATCCACCAGGGCGTCTTCCAGCACGATGAGGTGGCCCAAGGTGATGGCTGGGTGGCCGCCGTTCAACCAGGCGTCGGTGGACGGATTGTAGCTTTCGCGTAGCAGCTTCACGTCGTCGAGGCTGCGATACTCAAACCCCGTGACGCCGTTGTCGTAAATCGACGCGACCATCTCTTTGAGAATGTTGCGCACGTGAATCGGCAGCGACGTGCCGGCCAGCGACAGGTGTTCGATGTCGGCCTCGGCAAGCTGCATCGTGGCGTCCAAGAGACCGCCGGAGAGGGCATCGCCCCCCAAGCTCACCAGGCCGTCGAGCCAAAGTTGCCACAAGTCTTCGGGGGTGGTTTGGAAGCAATGGACCTCATTGGCGTGGGCCACGTAACCCGCAGCCACAATAATATTTTTCGCTACAGTGCAGGTGGGATACGACATGCAGATGGCTGGCATGCAGCAGATGCCGGCCGGCGCCAGCGGGTCCACCAGGTTGACGCCGAGGCACTCCGGGAAGCCCAGGCAGGTGCGCTCAGTACCCATCACGGGCGGAATCCAAAAATCTTGGAGCACTTCGACGCATACATCGTACTCCCCCGCCTTGGCCGAAGCTCCCGACAACCCCACCCCCAACACCGCTGCCAAAACCCACGCACTCCTTGCGTCTGTCATCAGCCACTCCTCCACCGGCGCCGTCTGGCGACCTACGAACGTTTTGATCAACTCCACTTGGCTTGGAGCTTAAGCAAACCTTGTGCCGAAGTTTGTTTGTAGCGGCATCGGGGGGGACGCGACCGGCGTGGTGCAACAATTGCACCTCAAGAATCGATTTTGCGTATCGCGAGGGTGAGCCTGAAGGCAGAAATTGCACGCTGGCCGGCAGCCGGCGTGAACTCCGGACCGTGGGTTGGCTAAGCCGGGTCACCTTCTACAAGGGCCGATACGATTTAGAAACCTAGGCCCATGCCGAGGCCAGCCACCGCACCGCCGGTGCCCTTTTCGTTCTTGGCAAAGCCACCGTAGCCGCCGCCAAACAGCTCGGCGCTCAGCGAGAACCACTTGTACAACCGCCACTCGTAGCCCACCGAGACCATGGCGCCCGCGCCCAATGAGCCGCGCTCGATGTCGTCGTCGTGGTGGCGACCTTCGTTGTCGTTATCGCAATGGCCCATGTCGTCATCGCAGCCCAGGTCACTGACGCTGGAAGAGCCTGCCACACCCAACGAACCCGCCGCGTACCAGCCGCTCTCGCTGACAAAGAGCACCTCGGGGCCGGCGTAACCAAACTGCACGGAACCCCACGGAGCGTGGCCTGGCTCAGCCGCTGGCTGTCGCAGCACCTTCTTCGTCGGCCGCATAAACGACTGCACGCGCAACCCCAAACGCAGGTTCGGGTTCAGCGTAGCGCCTATACGAAACAAGCCGCCCGCCCCTTCCAGGCCGCGAGTCTTGCGGGTGGTTAAGCGATAGTCGCTGTCTTCCTGGTAGAGTTCGCCCAACACCAAGACGTCGGCATAGATCGGCGCGCGTTTGTCCACGCTCCGGAAGCCAATCTCTTGGGGTGGCGCTGGTGGCTCACTGACTTCCTCGTCGTCTTGCTCATGGTGCTTACAAGGGTGTCGATGATGGTGATGCGGCTTGGCGTCGGGCTCAGCCACCACGCTCTGGGCGGGGGCTTGGGGGGAAGCTACAACGGCGGGCTGGATGATGTCGGGCGTGCCATCCCCTTGAGGGGCAAGCTCCTGCATCGTAGCGGGGGTGGAAAGCTCTGGGGCGTCCAGCAACACCGGGGCGTTCGCAGGGGCACTGGTTAAAATCGACAATAGGACCCAAGTCACTGAAATCATGATACTTCCTCTCTCGTTGGCGGGGCTTTCCGGGGTGCCCGGCAGCTGCCTTACCCCCTTGAACACCGGCCCAGGCTGATTGTGTCACTGCCATCTGGCGTTGGTACGCCGTTCCCTTGGGCCCCGCAAACCGGACCGGTATGATTGACACCGAACCGCGGGTTTCATAGCACCCAGTGATGCTGCGCATTTCCTCGTTCATGTGGCTTGTGCTCTCGCTTCTGTGGGTCGCCTGTGAAAACACCGAGGCCACGCGCTCGCCGGGAGATGGGCTGGCAGGTGCCGACAGCGCCACAGCCACCGATGCACCTCGCGGTGATCCTGATTTGGGGGACCCCTACATTCAGGCCGACAGCTGCGCTGAGCTATCCAGCATCGCCTGTTTCGCCAACCACGAATGTGACGCCAACCAACGCTGCCAAGATGTAGGCCAGAGCCTCGGAGAGGTCGTTTGTTGCGTCACCGGGGCACGCGGGACGGCCACCGCCGGCACCTCGTGCGCAGGTGTGGATGGCCAGCTATTTTGTGCAAGCGGCATCTGTATCAACAGTGGCGCTGCCGAGATCTGCTCCCAAGTCTGCGCCACCATCGCCGATTGCCCCACGGGTATGAAGCGCTGCATGCCGATCGCATTTTCCAACAACACTGACAACTGGTGTTTCCCCGAGTAGCCAAGCGTTACATTCAGGCGCTGCTGCTATGGACAGCCCGCCAACGTCAACCACAGGCGCGAGTCGGACCCTTGGGTCTTGACGCCGAGCACCGCGATGCGGCGGTCGCTCACGGGTGCACCGATATCGGTGGTGAACGGTAACACGTTGGTAAGTCCCAGCCGGTCGATGGTGCCAAATTGGCTGGTGCCAGGGATCCCATTCGGATCGGTGAGCAGATCGGTGCGCGGGTAATAACCAAAGGCACCCGCGTAGATGAACGTCCCAAGCGTCGTGCCCGCGTAGAGTTCGTGCGGCGGATTGCAGGCGAGGGGCGCAAGGTTGCACATCAAAAGCGAGGTCGTTAGGGTACCGCTCGCCGTTTGGCTGAGCCGCGCCACCACCGCAAAGCGGTTGCCAGCAAAACGCAGGCTCTCGGCCGTGATGTCCGTGGCCTGCTCGGCAAACACCGAAAGCGGTGCTTGTTGCTCAACGCCAGCCAAATCCACGGTCTTAAGCCACAAACGACCCGGTGTCGCGGTATCGCCGTAGAGCACGCCCAACAGCGTATCGCTGGCCAGCGCCGCGCGTTGAATGGTTGCCGTGCCACTCACCAAAGGGACGGCAGCGCCCAAAATCCCCGAGGCGCTCAGCGGCACGAGCAACTGGTCGGTCACCACCACAAAGCTGTCGTGAGTGGCAAGCAATGCCCGAAGGTTGCGAGGCGGTGTCACTTCGGCCACCCGACCGTCTGCGGCATCGACGACAAACAGCTGGTCATTGCCGCTGTCAACTATCCCCGGAAGCGCCACCGCCGCAGCTGTGGCGTGCGCTGCAGCAAACATATCTTCCACGTACGCTTGCGTACTGCGTGTCCCGAGAGCGGTCGACGTGCCGAGGCCACCGCTGGCTGAGACCGCCACCGTCTTGAGGGTTTGCTCCTGGCCCGCCTCGATCCAAAAGACCCGCATGGTGGTGCCGGTCCAGGCGATGGCAGCGTTGGTCACCGTGGTGGTGTTGAGGCTAACGATCTCGATATCGCCCGCTCCCGGTTCGACACTGGCCTTGCAGTAACCGCTCGGCCCAGCTTGGTCGAGCCCGACGCAGCTCATCCCCGCCGCCACCGTGCCGACCCCGCAACTCAAACCCGGATCTGCCTCGCATACCCCGGCGATGAGTGTGGTGCCGGTGCCGCAAGTTACGGTGTCAGGCGGCGCATCACAGTCTGAGACGGTCGCTTGCCCGGTACCACAGGCCCACAAGCCAACGCTGACGAAAAGACTCCACAGGCAATAGCGATCACGCTGCATGGCCGCACTCCTGGCGGCGTTATGCTAGCTCAGCGCCATGTACACAAGCCACCTGCCATCCCAAACGCGCAACCTGGCACCGCCAGTAAGATCTTAGATCTCGGCGCTAGCGCCCTTGCCGCGCGACCGATGTGGCGCCAACTTGGCGGCTGGAGGCAGCCATGCTGATAAAGACGCTCAAGATCGTGGTCGGACTTTTGGTGCTCCTGGTGGGCGGCTCATGGTTGTTGCCGCGTTACCCCCATATCGAGCGCGTGATGTTGATCAACACGCCGGCCGCCACGGTGTTTCCGCTGGTGAACAACCTACACGAGTTTAATCGCTGGTCTCCTTGGGCGAAGCTCGATTCGACAACCGTGTACGTGTTCTCGGGGCCCGACGAGGGGGTCGGTGCACGCATGAGCTGGAAGGGAGACCCCAAGAAAGTGGGTGAAGGTCGCCAAGAGATTGTTGAGAGCGAAGAGTTGCTTCGGGTCAAAACAGCGCTGGATTTTGGCCAGCCCGGCACAGCTACCGCCACCGTGACGCTCAAAGACCAAGGGCTGCAAACGCTGGTCACCTGGAGCCTCGATCAGGACACCGGCTTCAACCCGCTCGCGCGCATCTTCGGCCTGTTCATGAACAAGATGGTCGGCTCCGACTACGAGGCGGGCCTGGTGGCGTTGAAACAACTTGCCGAAGCCAACGCGCACTAGCATTGGGACTCCAGCTCCACACTCTTAAAGGCGACAGAAACGTGTGCCGCCGCGACCGGGAGCTATAACGCCCACACGGGTCTGTGGCTGGGTCGAGCTCCAGCCAGGTGCCTTTTTCGATGCGAAACAGGACAACAGCTCTAGGAATCGCTTACCGTGATGCCCATGGTCTCAGACAACGCTTGCACATCACCTTGAATGCCGGTCAACGTGGCCAACACCACCGTGGCGGCGCCGGCGATGGCCAACCGACGCTCAAACATCGGCGCGCCCGTTGCGGGTTCTACAAAACTCGCATCCTGAAGTAAGGCAGCTTGCTCCCAGTTGTTGAGTTCTTGCACCCGCAACACGCGGTAGCCTTTAAGTTGCGCGAGGCTGGCTCGATTGGCGTCATCAAAAAATGCGGGGCTAAAGCTCTTCTTGACCCACACATGTTTGGTAACGATGAGCGTCGGACGCAACCACGCACCTGCGGCGGCGGTCACGCGCGGAGGCCCGGCAACGCGCTTGTTGTCGGGCGGTGCAAACCGAAAGACGGAATAATCATCCCAGCCTTCGGGGATGGCGACGCGCGCGCCATGGAGAGGCCGAAGAGGCGCCTTGCCGTCAGACATCGGAGTTCACTGCGGTCGGTTGTTCAGAGGCAACTAAGGTTTCTTGTAGCCAATGGGGAAGTTTTCACCCCAATTTTGCCCGTACACCGTGTCATGAGTATTCAGCTCCGCCGCAAACGCCATCGTCACCGGCTGGCCACTGTAGAGGGCCATCAGCATGGCTGTCGTAGGCAAAACCTGCACCGTGTAAACGTCGATCTGATGAACCATACCCTCGGCATCGGTGCGTTGCTGACGCTCGTAGCTCGCGATCGGGTTGTCGCGCCACAGCTGCGTGACGCTGTCCCAGGCCTTGATCTTCTCCAGGCCGTCGAAGCCAGCTTGCGTGACTTTGGCGTCCTCGAACTCCACCACCGCTTGCAAACCGGCGCCGGACGAAGAGGTCTGAACGGCTTGAACGCTGACAACCTGCATGGGTGAAGACATCGGAATCTCCCTTTTCGATGTTATGACAGCCGCGCACTCGGTGTGGCAACGAGGCGCAGTCTGGTTATCGCCCAAGCGCCTTGAAAGATGCGCCGAATTTCTGGCGCAGCCAGCGTGCGGTAACATCCCAATTAGAGGCAACTGGCGTGCTTGTGGCCCGCGGCATCGAGTTCGAGCCGGTGGGTGTGCGGTGGTTTTTGGCCGAGATCGTTTCCTAGGACTTGGCGCTATTGCACCGGCGACGGCCCAAACAGCGCGGTCGAGGCCAACGCGTCGGCGTAACTTTGGGGACTGAGCAAGCCGCGTTCGTTCATACGCATCAGGATGGTGTCGATGCGCGGCTCCCACTCAGGCGGGATGCCACCCTTCTCGCGATCGCCAAAGCGCGACAGCGGGCTCGGGATGATGCTCGCTAAGTAGGCAGCCTCGCGCGGACGTAGGGTGCGCGCATCTTTACCAAAATAGGCAGACGCGGCATGACCAATGCCGTAGACGCCCGGGCCCCACTCGATGATGTTCAGGTAGATCTCCAACAGCCGCGCTTTGCTGACCCCGCTCTCTAACCCCAACGTGACGAACGCCTCCTGCACCTTGCGAGCGTAGGTACGCTCACGCGACAGGTAGAGGTTCTTGGCCAGTTGTTGTGTAATCGTCGAGCCCCCCCGACGCGCGCGACCTTCTTCGGCGGCCGTCACGGCGGCATTCTTGATCTCATTAAAATCAAATCCCGGGTGGTAGTAGAACCCGGCGTCTTCACTGGTGAGCACGGCGTCCACCAGATAGCTCGGCAGCTCGGAGAGCGGCACGTAGTGGGGGTTTTCGGGCCCCACGACAAAGCTGTGGGTAACACCCCATTTGTCGACGGCGTGCTGCGTAAAGCTGCCCCACAGCGGCGTGGGAGCGGCGTGCTTGCTGGCAGTGCGCAGCGCAGCGCTGTCCAGTTGTCCCTCTACTTGCCAGTCGAGCGGCGTTTGCCAGGGCCCAGTGATGTGCAGCTTGGCATTCAAAGGACCTAACAACGGTGGCGCCTCTGCGGGGGGGACGAAGGCCGCGGGCAGCGCGGTCACGAGCGTCTGCGCGTCGTTGGCCGTAAGTGCCACGATGAGATCCAGCTTGCCTGTTTCGGTCAACTGCACATCTCCTTGCAGCGTTACGGTGCCAAGCTCGGTGCCCCCATAGCTGAGCTTCACAGTATCGAGGCTCAGCGTGTGCGATGCAGCCTGCCAATGCGCGCGGGCGTTAGCCACAAACGGCAGAGGCCCGAGCGGTACCGGGGCGATGCGCGGACTGTTGATGGCGAGGTCGTCGCTATGCAGCTCAATCTCAGCATGTCCCGCGGCCAAAGCGCGGTCGGTGGTGGCCGCCAACACGCCTTGAAGCTTGCCGTCTACCAACGTCGGTAGGCTCGCCAAAAGCTCGGGTGGTAGCGCCGCCACATCCACGTCTGTCAGTTCCAGCCGTGTTGCCACAGCCTCACCCAGGCTCACGTCACCCTCCATGCGACCACCGTGGCGCAGCGTCGCGTCAATCTCAGCAAGCGTTTGTGTCGGCGTCCGGGCGAGCACCACGGCAAACTTATTGAACTGCCAGCTTTGTGCCGGCATTTGGCCGTGCGCCTCAACAGCAACGGTGACATTGCGGAAGGTCACGCGGCCCAGATCAAGTGCACCACACAGCAGGGCGCGTAGGCTCGGGCGCAGCGTGAGAAGTTTGGCTTGTACCCCAAAGCCATAGGCATGCGCGCTGATGTCGCGCAACTCCACGGCACCCGAAAGATGTAACGAGGCCGCACCCAGGGCATCGATTTGCACATTCCTGTCTGTCGCCGCAG
>ERZ795055.1388-NODE-1388-length-19543-cov-45.796541_pt1 | contig 19543 bp, 18 predicted proteins | sample MGYA00375139_ERZ795055 | MGnify/ENA primary metagenome ERZ795055 (study PRJEB30184, sample SAMN05720283) | anaerobic digester metagenome | isolation source: active sludge of municipal wastewater-treating anaerobic digesters | place: USA | collected 2015-01-23 ... | reverse complement strand
ATAAAGGTTGCCATGATCTTCCTCCTTCGTTAACAAGATGCAGCGGGTCGCTGCGACGCCACCAAAGCTGCCCGGGGAGGCAGTCGGGGTAGTCCTGTCACTTGCGAGTAGCGTCGGCGGGATCGAGGTTCATGGTGCGCTCCTTGTCTATCCGCACATGAACCGTTTCGCCAAAAAACGAAGGAATCCATTCAGTCTAGATGGGAATTGTGCAAAGGCAATCCATATGGCTTTTTTCGGCCAGGAAAACGCTGATTTATTCGTGCTTTGTCATTCCGGCGCAGGTCGGCATCCGGAAAATCAAGCGACCGGACACCCGCTCAAGACTCACAGCCAGCCCGCGTTTTCCAATTCACGCTTGATCCAGGCATAGACGATCGGTGCAGCCACCACGCCGGGCAGGCCGAACATCGCCTCCATCACCAGCATCGCGATCAGCAGTTCCCACGCCCGCGCGTTGATCTGGCTCCCGACGATGCGTGCATTCAGAAAATATTCCAGCTTGTGGATGACCACCAGAAAGAGCAGCGAAAACAGCGCGGTATGCGGAGAATGGGCGAGGCTGACGATGACGATGATCGTATTCGAGACCAGATTGCCGATCACCGGGAGCAAACCGACAATGAAGGTGATCGCGATCAGTGTTTTGGTCAGCGGCAGATGGATGCCGAACAGCGGCAGGGCGAGCGCCAGATAGGTTGCGGTCAACACCGTATTGAGGGCAGAAATGCGAACCTGGGCAAAAACGATACGGCGGAAGGCGTCGGCGAAACAACTTGCCCGCTCGATCAGCGCATTCGCCAATGGTGCCCGGCGTGTAGTGGCACTCGCCTGCTGCAGCGAAATCATGGCGCCGATGATCATCCCGATCAGGATGTGCGCCAGCGTGAGACCCGCCTCCTTGCCGATGTTTCGCAGTTCGGCAGCGTGTTCGCGCAGCCAGTCGATGCTCGCCGCCCGCAGGCTGTCATTATTTTCCGGCAATAGGTCGACAATCCAGAGCGGCAGCGTGGAACGGGCATCTTCCAGAATCTGCGCCATCTTGCCCAGGAGCAGCGCAATGTTGCCCGAATCGCCCTTGAAAAAAGCCAGGGCGCCGATCACGGCAGCCGTCACCCCACCCACCACCAGCGCCGCCAGCAGGAACAGCGCCACCAGCCGCGCGCGCTCGCTGGCGAAGTGGCGCTGTAGCCTGGGGGCCAGCAGATGAACCAGTTGAAAGACCAGCAGGCCAGCGAGCAGGGTAGGCAGCAGATGCAGGTGGAGGACGGCCAGCACGCCCAGGCCGGCGAGAATCCAGGAAGCAATTCGGGCTTGCTTGATCAAGAGACTGCTCATCGAAGGCCTGATTTATGTTTGTGGCGCGAAGGGTAGCATTTTCGACTCATTGCCGCCTGCAGTGCTCGCCTTTCTGGCCAACGAGCGGTCAATCGTGGACGCAGTCAAACATTCGGCGACCACGAAAAGCAAAAGCCCCGCACCAGGGAATGATGCGGGGCTTTCACGACGGCCAGTTTATTTCTTCAGGGGAGATGGCCTCTCCGGTTTCGCTACGTGGGCAACCCCGGCACCAGCCGGGGTTTCACATCACCACCAACGCACAATTAAGGACAACAAACCATCTTGGTGAATTGTTCATTGCCATCCGGCGCCCTGGATTCGCTGGTAACTGCCGGGGCTGCCGCAAGTGCTGCGTAGCTAACCGTAATTGCCGGCTTGCTTTCTTGTTCATGCGCCTTCATCGGGGCGCGCTCGTGAGAGTGACCGCGTGCTGCCGCCACCTCGGTGGACCGGTGGTGGGTATCTTTTTCATCAGCCTGGATTTGACTTACGGCTGTCAGTGCCAGAAGGACTGCAACCATTGCCTTGGATAACATGATTTTCTCCTTCGCCATGGTCGAAACATTAGGTTTGTGCGACACGGCTCACCCTGAATCCTGTTGTGGCCAGATGCAGGTCTGATCGAGCCCATCGCTGAAAGTACTCTGCCAGTGCCGCCCCCCTCCGTCATCATCAAGACAGATGAAACTTATGGCGAATAGTTGAACTCTATCGATAGAACAACCGTGTAAGCGACATATGCCATGAGCGGTTTTGGTTGCCCGACAAGTTCCTGGAGCATTGCCATGCTGGAGGGGGCGCTCGACCGGGTCGGCATGGGGATCGCCTTCGCCCGCAGCAGCGGCGAGGTCATGTATGCCAACGAATACGCCAGAGGATTCCTGGACACCTATTCGCTGGCGGCACGCCCCCCCGTCGCCAAGGATCAAAACTGGCACTACCTGTTGCGGGGAGGCCTGGCCCGGATCGTTCGCGACCTGGAGAGCGCCGGACAAATCTGGAGCACGCCAAACGGACACCTGCTGATCGAGATTCAGCCATTGCGCGCCGAAGCAGACGGTTCGAGCATCCTGGGTCGCCGCGGCGGTGCCATGCTGATGATGCGGGAGCGCGGCAAGCATCAGTTCCCCACCCTGGAGCAACTCATGGACTTGTTTGGCTTGACCCATGCCGAGGCCAGAACCTGCCTGACGCTTTGCCAGGTCGAATCGGCAAAAAAATGCGCGGACCAGCTGAACGTCAGTCTCGCAACGGTTCGCAGCCAACTGCAGGCAGCCATGCAGAAGACATCCACCTCGAAACAGGCAGAGCTGCTTTCCGTCGTTTTAAGTATTCCGATGCGGCGGACCGAATAGCGATCATTCGAATGCCATTTATACTGGCGGGGTACCACAAAGCCCAACTTGTCAGCTGCGCCCAAATCCGCCGGGCCGCTCAGGGCAAGAGACCCCCATCAACCATTCCCGCGGAAACCAGACAAATGATCATGAAAACCACTGGCATTGCCCTGATTGCCGCCACCATGCTGCTGGTGCAAGGCTGCTCGATGACGCCGCCCCGCCTGCCGGCAGTGCCACACGATTCAACAACGAAAGCCGAGATTCCGGGCATGCCCGAGGTGCGTTATACCGTGGTGGTCGATGCCGCTGCGCTGAATCGTCTGGCGCAGCAATCGATACAACGGGAACTTGATCATCTCGCGCAGCAGGGACACAAGGGGCCGCTACCCCCGGCGGTTTTCGTCGCCATCTCGGGTGGCGGTGACAACGGCGCGTTCACCGCGGGCTTGATGAATGCCTGGACGGCGACGGGAACCCGCCCGGAATTCAAACTCGTCACCGGCATCAGCACCGGCGCGCTGATCGCCCCCTTCGCCTTTCTCGGGCCAAAATACGATGCGACGCTGAAAGAGGTCTACACCACCATTTCGCCGAAAGACGTCATCGCACCCCGGAGCATGATCTCGGGCGTACTCAGCGATGCAATGGCGGACAACACGCCATTATTGAAGCTGACGCAAAAATCCGTCACCGAAGAATTGCTGAAGGAAATCGCCGCCGAGTACGCGAAAGGCCGCATGCTCCTGATCGCCACGGCTGACCTCGATGCACGCCGCCCGGTCATCTGGGACATGGGAAAAATAGCCAGCTACGGCGGCCCCAAGGCACTCGACCTCTTCGTGAAAGTCATGATCGCTTCCGCCTCGATTCCCGGTGGCTTTCCGCCGATGATGCTCGACGTCGAAGTCGACGGCAAACCCTATCAGGAGATGCATGTTGACGGCGGCATCGTGGCGCAGGTCTTCGCCTACCCGGCCACGGTCCACATCAAAGAGGAGGCGGCGGCAAAAGGCGTTACCCGCGAGCGCCGGCTCTACGTGATCCGCAATGCGCGGCTCGACCCGGACTGGGCGAATGTCGAGCGCAGCACGATGACCATCGCTGCGCGCGCAGTCGCCTCGCTGATTCACAGCCAGGGCATCGGTGACCTCTACCGCATCTATGCCACTGCCGAGCGCGACGACGTGGATTTCAACCTCGCCTTCATCCCCTCGACCTTCAATGCACCACACAAGGAAGAGTTCGACACCGAATACATGCGCGCGCTCTATGCCACCGGCTATGAGATGACATTGAAGGGCTTCCCGTGGCTCAAGACGCCGCCCGGATTTTCCGTACCAGTGGCTGCGCCAGCAGGAAAATAGCGAGCACAGCAAAAAACCGTCATACCGGCGAAAGCCGGTATGACGACCTCACCGCTGGTCAGGCCGAACGCTCAGTTCAGGTCCTTGTCCTTCCAGAACTTCGTGCCGGCCAGCGCACCGCCCGCCTGGAATCCGTTCTTCGTCAGGCTGTACAGGTTGCCGTAAGTAAATTGACCGACCGTGCCGCCCGCAGCCTTCTTGCCTGCCCCGGCCCCGGCGCCGACTTCGCCGCCGGCTTCCCAGCCCGATTCGATAAAGGTATCCAGGCCCTTAGCGTCCTTGAAGACGAAGAGGTAGCGCGTCTGGGAGGCCCCGATCTGCAACCCGGCGCTGGCCTGAGCCAGATCCATGTAGGTTTTTTGCCCGGTCTTGTTGTTGTGCACCACGCCCTTGCCGCCGCTGCCGCCGACCAGGAAGCTCAGCCCGTAGGTCGTGAACACGCCATACCCGGCGGCATTCTTGACCTCGGCCTTGAGTTTCGGCTTGGCCTTGAAGAAATCAGCAAGCGTCTGATCGGCCTTGGCATTGACCTCGGCCTGATTCTTCTCCTTCTCCGACTGCGCGTATGCACCCGTATTCGCGAACGAGAAAATCGCCAGCGTGGCGATTGCCAGCAGGTTGTTCAGTTTCATGATGTTCCTTTCTCTGTGGAAGCAATCAAGGCCGGCTGAACCTCGGCGCAACATCGTCAGTCGGAGCCGACCGTTCGTCACGTGCTGCACATGACAATTTTCAGTCTAGTCCACTGCCGCCAAACTTGTGCCGGCACTTTGCAAGCAACCTTTCCGACAAAACACTGGCAACTCCATTTCCTGGTGCTAGAGTATGAATGCTGGATGTTTTTTCTTCTGACTGACCAGGCAAGCACAAGGGAGACACCGCCATGGATGCGATCAGGACACTGCTTGAAACCCAACCGCTGTTCTCGTTGTTCCTGACGATTGCGCTGGGTTATCTGGTGGGTGAAATCAACATCAAGGGCTTTTCGCTCGGTTCCGGCGCGGTACTGTTCGTCGGCCTGGCGATCGGCGGTTTTGCGCCGAAAGCGGCGCCGCCGGCGATGCTCGGCACCATCGGCCTGCTGCTCTTCCTCTACGGCGTCGGCATTCAATACGGCGCCCAGTTCTTCCGCGGCCTGACCAGCAAGGACGGGCTCAAGGCCAACGTCGCCGCGACGCTCGGCGTCATCGGGGCGGGCGCCGTCTCGATTGCGCTGGTGCCGCTGGCCGGCCTGCCGGTGGACGCGGCGCTCGGCATTTTCGCCGGCTCCGGCACCAGCACCGCCACCCTGCAGGCCATCATCGCGGCGCTGAAAACCGATGGCGCCGCGGTCGGCTACAGCGTCGCCTACCCGTTCGGCGTCGCCATCCCCATCCTTGGCATCTACGTGCTCAACGCCTGGCTCAAGCCGAAGATCGAACAGCCGGCCGGGCAGCAGATCGAGATTCTCGAAATCGCGCTGCTCAATCCCGATTTCTTCGGCCTCAAGTTCCCGGAACTCGTCGCCAGACTGCCGGCCGGCGTCGTCATCGCCGCCGTCCGCCGGGCGCATCACAACCAGTTGCCGAGCAACGACCTCGTGCTCAGGGAAGACGACGTATTGATGGCCACCGGCACCGACAAGGCGGCGCTGCAAACCGCCGTTTCCCTGCTCGGCGAACTCCAGCCCGGGCGCATCGCCAGCCACCGCGAGGACATCGACTACATCCGCGTCTTCGCCTCCAAGCCCGGCGTCGTCGGCTGCGCCATCGGCGACCTCAAGCTACCCGCCGAAACCTGTTCCGTAGTGCATGTCCGGCGCGGCGACAGCGACCTGCTGCCGGCGCCGGATCTGATCCTCGAAGTTGGCGACCGCGTCGGCCTCTTCGCGCCGCGCGACAAGATCAAGTCCATCCGCAGCTACTTCGGCGACTCGATCAAGGGCACCGCCGATTTCAGCTACATCTCGATCGGCATCGGCGCCGCGCTCGGCCTGCTGCTCGGCCTGATTCCCGTGACCATCCCCGGCATCGGCAAGCTGACCCTCGGCCTCGCGGCGCTCCTGCTGCTGGCGCTCTACCTCGGCAAGATCAGGCGGACGGGCAGCATCGTGTGGACCATGCCGCTGTCGGCCAACCTCGTCCTGCGCAACTTCGGCCTGACCATCTTCCTCGCCCAGGTCGGCATCGCCTCGGGGCCGAAATTCTTCGCCACGGTCAGCGCGCAAGGCGCCAGCTTCCTGCTCTACGGCGCGCTGATCGCCCTCTCGCTGGTGGCGATCACCGCCTTCATCGCCCTCGTCGTCTTCCGCCTGCCCTTCGATACCGCCATCGGCGTCATATCCGGCGCCACCGGCAACCCGGCGATCCTCGCCTTTTCCAGCCGCATTGCCCCCACCGACCGGCCGGATGTCGGCTACGCGATGATTTTCCCGTCGATGACCATATTGAAAATCCTGTTCGCCCAGATCGCCGCCGCGCTATTCGGCGGCTGACGTCGGTAACGCAAGCGTACTGAACAAGACCAATCCACCGGAGACACCAAAATGAAAATTGCCGTATTCAGCGCCAAGCGCTACGACCGTGAATTCCTGACCGCCGCCAATGCCCAGGCCGGGCATCATCTGCGCTTTTTCGACGCCCCGCTCGACGACGATTCGGTCGGCGTCGCCGCCGGCTACGACGCCGTCTGCATCTTCGTCAATGACAAGGCCGATGCCGACGTGCTCAAGGCGCTCGCCGCCGGCGGCACGCGCCTCGTCGCCCTGCGCTGCACCGGCTTCAACAACGTCGACCTCAAGGCGGCCGCCGAACTGGGGCTCAAGGTCGTCCGCGTCGTCACCTACTCGCCGTACTCGGTGGCCGAACACGCCGTCGCCCTGCTGCAGGCGATCAACCGCAAGATCCACCGCGCCTACAACCGGACCCGCGATTCCAACTTCGCGCTCGACGGCCTGATGGGCTTCGACCTGCACGGCAAGACCGTCGCCGTCGTCGGCACCGGCAAGATCGGCTGCGTCTTCGCCAAAATCATGGTCGGCTTCGGCTGCGAAGTGATCGGCTACGACAAGTATCCATCGGACAATTTCCTGGCTCTCGGCGCCCACTATGCCGAACCCGGCGAAATCGGCGCCAAGGCCGACATCGTTTCCCTGCATTGCCCGCTGACGCCGGAAACCTATCACATCATCAACGCCGACACCTTGGCGCGCGCCAAGCGCGGCGCCCTGCTCATCAACACCAGCCGCGGCGGACTGGTCGACACCGAAGCCGCCATCGAAGCGCTCAAGAGCGGGCAACTCGGCGGCCTCGCCATCGACGTTTACGAGCAGGAAGCCGATCTCTTCTTCCGCGACCTGTCGAGCACGATCATCGCCGACGACACCTTCCAGCGCCTGCTGTCCTTCCCGAACGTCATCGTCACCGGGCACCAGGCCTTCTTCACCGAAGAAGCCATCACCACCATCTGCGAGACCACCATCGCCAGTGCCACCGAGTTCGAGACCGGGCAAGCGCTGAGCAACGAAATCAAGGCCAGTTAGACGCCTGTTCGCCTGTTGCAGCGACCTGCCCGGAATTACATCTTCCGGGCAGGTCGACCGCAGCAATGTGCGTCATGCGAAGCCGAAAAACACGGCCAGCGCGCGATTGACCGCCAGCAGACTTTCATTGCTCAAGCGGCCGAATGACTCGCCGATTTTCTCGCGCGGAACGGTTTGCGCCTTGTCCACCATGACTTGCGATGCCTGTCGCAAGCCGTTCCCCGCATCCGGTTCGATGGTGATGCGAAATAGCGGCGTGGCGCGGAGTTCGCTCGTGATCGGCAACACCGTCACCGAAGGGTGTTCATTGAAAAGGTCGGATTGAATCACCAGTGCCGGGCGTGGCTTGCCATACGCCCCCTGCAACGCAATGGTGACCAGATCGCCGCGCCTCATTCCCAGTCATCCGTGTCGGCAGCCGCGGCCAGCCATTCGAGGGTTTCCTGCTCCAGCGGATCGTTGAGCAGCAGGCGGGACTGGCGACGGCATTCCTCGGCAAACCCTGGGCTGCGGGTGTCCGGCACCCAGATTTGCACCGGGCGCAGGCCGGATGCACGCAAACCTGTCCGGTGCTTCTGCACACGATCTGAAACACTCGTCGTCATGATTTCCTCCCGATTCGATGCCGTTACATGCAACACGATGATAGACCCTGAACGCGTTACATGCAACGAAACATTTACCCGGCCGCCGCGCGTTGCAGGTTGAGCGCCAGCAGGCGGCGGAGGATTTCGTCGTCGGGCATTTCCGGGGTGTAGTCGGGCCAGTCGTAGGCGGCGGCGACGGCCTTGTCGAGTTCCTGATGCGCGAGGTTCAGCCAGGCCGGACGGGCGTTGTAGAGGTTGGTCAGCGTGCGCTTCTTCAATTCCGCTTCGTGGCCGGGCTTGGCCACCGGGCGGCGCGGGAAGCCGGCTTTTTCCTCTTCCGGGGTGATGACCCAATCGACCCACTCGGCCGGGTTCAGCCAGTTTTCGCGGAGTTCGTTCAGGCGACGGGCGGCGGCGGCGATGTTTTCGGCCACGATCTGGCCGGCCAGACACGGCGGCGAAGCCTGACCGGCCACCGGTGCGGTATCGCGCGGCGTCAGGCCGGCGGGGAACGGGAAGGTTTCGAAGCAGGTGGTCGGGGTGTAGCGCGGGCGGTCTTCAAGCGAAGTGCCAAGGCGCAGCGACCAGAGTTCATGGAAGCGGGAATGCAGGATGCCGAAGGTGGTGTCGTCGGCGCGGGAAATGACAGTCAGGTTCTTGTCGGCCACCGTTGGCGGGACCATGAAAGCAAAAACGCGATGCTTGGCAACCTCTGGCGTGACGATAAAGCGTGGCAGGTTTTTGATGGCCTTGCGCATTAGCGGCCGCGACCACTGGAACAACCACCACATTTCGTTAGTTCGGGCTTCGCGCTTGCCGACTCTCGTCGGCTGCACATGTTCCTTGGCATAAGCGAAAGGCAGTTCGTATAGGCTGGCTTCGGCTTCCGGCATGTCGGTGCCAAAATCGACGATCCACATGTCGCGCTGGCGGCGCGTGATGTCGAGGCCGTTGAACCACGGCTTGACGATCTCGCTGTTGGGGCGGCCGTTCGGGTTGGGCTGATCGAGCCAGCTACGGCCAAGTTCGCCGGGCAAGTCGAAGGGACCGGTTTTCTGGATGCCGAGGTAAGCGGTATTGGCGTTTTCCGACAGAGGTTTGGCCCGCGTCAGATCAACGCCAACGGCGGCCGTCAGGTCGGCATGAATCGCCTCCACTTCAGCCCCATCCAGCCGGCTGTTGCGGTCGACCCCGAAAAAAGGCCCAAAACCAAGCAGCGAAACCCGGACCGCCGCGCCTTCATTCACCCAAGCCTCGTCGCTCCACGCCTCGAAGATGCGCGTTGTGGCGACGATCCGCTCCAGCACCTTGCGGTTGGCGCCACCGCGAATCGAGTTCGTGGCAACGAGGCCGGTGGCTTGCAGTTGGCCGGCGGCGATCTGCGCCCGCGCTTTCTCGAACCAGTAGGTGACGAGGTCGGCGCCGCCGGGAACGCGGCCGTCGAAGCGCTTGCGCAGACGTTCGACGTAATCGGCGCCGAGTTCGCCGCGCATCATCTTGTCGCCCAAAAACGGCGGGTTGCCGACGATGACATCCGCCACCGGCCATGCCGCTTCGCTGCCATCTTCGCTGAGCAGCGCGTCGCGGTGCTCGATGTGGTCGAGCGTCGCCAGGATCGGGTTGCGCCGGCAGTCGTAGCCGTTCTTGAGCATCCATTGAATCTCGCCGATCCAGACGGTGACGCGGGCGAGTTCGGCGGCGTAGGCGTTGATTTCGATGCCGAGGACGTTGGCCGGGCTGGTTTCGATGAGTAGCTGGCGTTGCAGGCCGAGGGCTTCGGCGTCGAGGTTGGCGCGGTGTTCGAGGTCTTTGAGGGCGCGCAGGCTGAGGTACAGGAAGTTGCCGGAGCCGCAGGCGGGGTCGAGGACGCGGAAGTTTTTGAGCCGTTCGATGTAGCCGAGGAAGAGGCCTTGCGCTTCCTTGAGGGCGCTTTGCGAGCCTTTGCCGCCGGCGTGGTATTTGCCGACGAGGGCGCCGATGCGTTCGCGGGCGGCGGCCCATTCGCGGGCGAGCGGTTCGACGACGACCGGGCCGACCAGCTTCATGATGGTGCCGGGGTCGGTGTAGTTGGCGCCGAGCGGGGCGCGGATTTTGGGGTCGAGGCCGCGTTCGAACAGGGTGCCGAGGATGGCGGGTTCGATGGCGCTCCAGTCCATTTTGCTGGCGGCGTGCAGGGCGTCGATTTCGCCGGGGGCCAGCTCGATCAGTTCGATGCGGGCGAAGAGGCCGCCGTTGAACCAGGCGATGTCTTCGAGCAGGAAGTCGCCGCCGGCCTGCATGGCGCGGAAGAGTTCGCCGAGCGCGGCGCCGAGTTTGACGGTGTCGCCGCCGCGTTTTTCAAGGACGCGCTCGAAGAGGCGTTTGGGCAGCAGGCCGATGTCTTCGGCGAACATGCAGAACAGACACTGGATGAGGAAGTGGGCGACTTTTTCGGGGTCGTGCCCGCGATCCGTGAGCGAGCGGGCGATGCTGGCGAAGCGGCCGGCGGCGTCGGCGGTGATGTCCTGCACGGTGCGGCCGGGGCGGAATTTTTCGGGGTCGGTGAACAGCCAGCGCAGTTTTTGCTGGTTTTCCGGGGTGCCGATGTCTTCGAGCCGCAGGGTGTGGGTTTCGGAGGGGGTGCCGGTGAAATGGGTGTGGATCTGGGTGATGTCGCGGTTGCTGACGACGAGCAGCGGCGGGTTGTCGAGCGCCAGCGCGTAGGTCATCAGTTGCTTGAGGGCGCCGCCGAGATCGCCGCCGGGGCCCTTGTTCTCCCAGCCGAAGTGGCCGCGCTTCCAGACGTCGGCCCAGCCGTGCCCGGCGCCGGTGCGCGTGGCGCCGCGCTCGAAACAGTAATTATCGGGATCGTCGGGCGGCGCGACACCGAGCATGGCGCACATGTCGATGAAGAAGGGCTGCGATCCGGCGCTCTCGGAGAGCGGGTTGGCGCGCCATTTGGCGATGAATTGGGCGGGGGTCATGGGCCATGCCATTGTTTTTTTCAATGCATGGAAGGATACCCGATCCTCATGCCGGCGACCGGCCCGGCGGCGGGCGACCCACCAAGCCGCGCCGCGGTTTTTGCCCTTTTTTAGCGGTCGACCGCAACAGTTGCGGCCGGGGCTGACTATTTCGTGGAATGCAGGCCGATCATGTTGCCTTCGCTGTCGACCACCAGCGAGATGAAGCCGTACTGACCGATGGAAATTTTCGTGCGCTGGATGCGCCCACCCGCTTTTTCGGCGCGGCTTTCCTCGACCGCACAATCGTCGCAGCTGAAATAAACCAGCGTGCTGTTGCCACCCGAGGTACGGCCGGCCATCCTGACCAGCGAGCCACCGGCACCCCACAGGTTCGGCGCCATCGGGAAAGCCCACATTTCGATGTCCGAGCTGTGCAGATCCTCCAGTTTGGTCTCGAAGACGGTTTCGTAAAATTTTTTGGCGCGATCCATGTCTTCAACGTAGATCTCGAACCAGCAGACGGGATTGGGTTTCATGGTGAGTCTCCTTCGTTTCGGTAAGCGCGCTGCAAGGCAGCGATATCGAGCTTCTTCATGCCCAGCATGGCCGCCATGGCGCGTTGCGCGGCGGCGTTATCCTTCTTGTTCAACATGTCGAGCAGCGCTTGCGGGACGATTTGCCACGAAACGCCGTAGCGGTCGGTCAGCCAGCCGCACTGCACTTCTTCCCCGCCCTCGCACAGCCGCTGCCAGTAGGCATCGATCTCCTTCTGCGTATCGCATTTGACGACGAACGAGACGGCGGGCGTGAACCGGTACTGCGGTCCACCGTTCAGGGCGACGAATTCCTCGCCGTCGAGGACGAAGCGGACGGTGAGGACCGACCCGGCCGGCTTCGCCAAGCCTTCGACGTAATGCGTGGTGCCGAGGATGCGCGAATTCCGGAAGACGGAGACATAGAAATTGGCCGCTTCTTCGGCTTGATCGTCGAACCAGAGGCAAGGGCCGATTTTCTGCATGCGCTGCTACTCCCCGGAGCGGGCTGTTGAGGGAATTCAAACGGGAATGGCAAGGCCTGTCCTGCCCGATACGACAGCCGGAGCGGTGTCGAGTTCAGGGGCTGTTTTGTGCCCCTGATGGCTTGCCGCCGGCTTCTATGCCGCCTTGACCTCGTCGAGCAGATCGGGGTGACGGTCGAGCACCTTGAGCAATTTCACCAGCGCCAGAGGCGGCTTGGTCTTGCCGTTTTCGTAGCGCGAAAACGCAGTGACCCCGCCGCCGAAAATTTCGGCGGCTTCGCGCTGGTCGAGCGCGAGCTTCCTGCGGACGCTGGCGATGAAGCCCGGATCGACAATCGAGGCATTCACCTGTTTGATGAAATCATTTCGCTGGCCAGCAAGATCCTGGTCCTGACCACCGAGGAACCGGAAGCGGACGAAACGCGGGGCCAGTCGTTCGCCATCGCCGACGAAATCACCCGCCTCTATGCCCGCGCCTTCGACATCGACCTGAGTCATGTCGAAAGCGTCTTCGAAGCCGATGCCGATCCGGCTATCAAGGAACGGGTGCGGGTCGAGCAAAAGGTCTATCTGCTGACGCCGAACGGATGACGGAAGCGGCGCAAGGTTGGCTAGCCCGATTACCCCGCGACCGGGGAAAAGACTGCCCGCTGGGGGCTGGCAAAGCCAGCCCCCAGCGATTGATTGCCCTTAGTAGGGCGGATTGACGACGATGTACTGCGAGCCCTGGGGCTGGTACCAGGTGCTGCCGCACTGCTGGTAGACCATGCCACCGTAGTTGACCGGGACACAGTTGGCCGGCGGGGTACGTACTATCGAACCGATCACTGCCGCCGTCCCTACGACTACCGCGGCCGCGGCGACCGGGTGATAGTCATTGTCCCAGCCACCGCCACAGCATCCGCCATTGTTGTCGACATTGACATTGACGTTGCGGTTGGCATTGACGTTGGTATTCCGGTTCACGTTGGTGTTCCGGTTGGCATTGACATTGGTGGCGCTGGTGTTGCGGACGTTGTTGGTCCGCGCATCGGCACGACTATTGTCGATCTGCCTGCCGCCACCACCACCGTAACCACCACCACCGCCAGCACGAGCACCCCCACCGCCCCCGCGACCGCCGTCGCGTGCTTCGGCAACCGGCTCCAGGGTGAAGCTGGCGAGAACGAGAACCGTCAGGGGAGCCAGGAACAGCTTGCTGAATGTATTTTTCATGATGGCGCTCCTTTACTTTTGGGCCAGCGGACGAAGTTCGACGGCGGTGCTGCCTTTCGGTGGCGTGAACTTGAACACGGCGTCCTTGAAGGTCGGCTTCAGGTTCCAGTCCATGTACGAAACCGATTGCGGGCGCGCTTCGTCGGCGCGGTTGGTGATCACCAGCTTGCGCGGCAACGGCTTGCTGCCGGTCGTGATCCAGATCTGCCAGTCGAAGAGGCCCTGGCGGAACGCGTAATGGTTGCAGAGATCGCCATCGATGAAATCCTGGCCGGCATTCATCGCCGAATCGATCTTGTCGAGTGGCGCCGCCGGGGTGCCCCAGAGGAACAGGTCGGCAAGCGGGATATCGACGCCGTAGCGTTCCTCGAGCTTGTTGATCAGCCCGCCGATGTTGTCGGTGAATTCGACCGTCGAGTAATACTTCTGCGCCGGCGTGAAGAGCGTGACCGTCTTGCCGTCGTAGAAGATCTCGCGTTCGGAACGGGCACTGACCATGCGGGCACGCAGCATGTTCGGGCGATGGACTTTCAACTCCGCTGCCGCCGAATGCTGCAGTTTCTGGCCGTCGGCCAGGACCCGCTCGCCGGTCAGTTCGGTCGACACCTGGAAGCGCGTCAGGGTCTGCAGATGGGCGCCCATGTCCTTGAGCGCCTGGATCGACGCCGGATCGACAGCATTGGCCGTCGGTGCTGCACTGGCCGCCGGGGCGGTCTGGGCATGGAGGCCGGGGGCGGCGAGCGACAGGGCCAGTATGGCCGTTGCAAGTTTCTTGTATGTCACGTTGATCTCCTCGATAGGGAAGCCAAAGCCTTGTTGGAACGCTGCAATGCTTCCGGGAATGGACGCCCGCTTCACCGTAATGCCCGCAAGGGATGCGGTGATGGCCTCTTTCCGGCCCGAAGCGGCGCAAGCCCCGATGGCTTGCAGGCAGGTTTCCAGTAAATCAGTTTATGCAGAATGCGTCCACTGACAACGGGGCATTGCCACAACATCCTTAGCGAATGAAGCTTGATCTTGATTTGCTGTGCCGGGGCGGAACCTGGCCATGTCCCGGCCGCAACCGGCAGGCGTCCGATCAATGCTTCACTCGATCATGCCGAGGCGACCGTTGTGACTGCCCATGTACCAGTAGCGCCCGCGGGCATCGATGATCGCCTTGCGGATGCCGACATCCTTCGACGGCAGCGGGATGACCCGGAACTCCTCGCGCGCCGGATCGAACAGCGAGACCGTGTCGGTATCGATGCCATTGACCCAGACCCGCCCCGCGGCATCGACGGTCACCGCGTAGGCGCCCTTGCCGCCCGCCTGCGGCAGTTCCCAGGTCTTGACAATGCGCTGCGCGACGGGGTCGATGCGGGCCAGCCGGCCGTTGCCGTAGAGGGCCACCCAGAGGCTGCCGTCCGGCCCGGCCGCGATACGGCGCGGCCGCGAACCGGGACCGGTCGCCAGTTCACCGCTGCGGCCGCTCTGCGGATCGATCCATCCCAGCGAATCGCCGGCCAGGCGGCAAACCCAGACGATGCCCTGGCGGTCGATCGCGAGGCCGTAGGGATTGCCGCTCATCGGGTACTCGTCGATCCGTCCGCTGCCCTTGTCCAGCCGGCCGACGCGCTGGCCGCCCTGCACGGTAAACCAGAGGTTGCCGCTGGCATCGAAGACGATCGTATGCGGGTCGCCGCCCGACGGCAGCTTGAATTCGCTCACCTTGCCGGTTTTCGGATCGAGCCGGCCGATCGTCCCGTTACCGTTGCCGGTGTACCAGACGATGCCCTCGGCATCGACGACGAGACCATGCGGCCGGGCGCCGGCGGGCAGATCCCACTCGACGAAACGCTGCGTCGCCGGCTCGAAGCGGGCGATGCGATTGCCGGTCATCACGGCAATGTAGATGTTGCCGTCCGGACCCGGCGCCGGATCGCGGGCGAACTTCGGGGTCGGCACCGCCCATTCGCTGACCTTCCCCGCAACCGCCGGCAGGGCCCCGGGCACCACGCCATAGTTGGAGCCGCCGCCAAATGCGATACCGGCCAGCCCCCAGGCAGCCATCCCGATCAGGCTACGGGCGACTCCGCCGAATGAACGTGCCATGGCATTCCTCCTTCGCTGGCCTTATTGGACTCTGACCGGGGCGGCATGAAAGCGTTTCCCGCGGCAGGGCTGCAGCGACGATCCGGCCCGTCACCCGAGCCGGATTCTCTCGCCATAGCCCGTCATTTCCAGGTAGCCGCGCCCGATCTCCCGGCCGCCTTCCAATAACCGGACCGCGCCTTCCCAGTAGATGGCGCCGGTCGACCGGCGGCTGTCCAGTTCCTGGTCCTCCATCAGCACCTGCAGCAGAAAAACCCGCTGCGCGATGCGTACGCGCCATTCGACCGGGTAAGTGATGCCGGTGCGCGGCGAGCGCCATTGCCGCAAAGGCTCGAAGGCGATGGCCGCGGGCGGGAAGGTTTGCGTGCTGCCATCGGCCCGGCGCAAGCTGGCGGCGGACCACAGTGCCGCCTCACGATCGCCGCGCAGACGGAAGGCCATCAGCGCGCTGCCATCATCCAGATTGATGCCGATCCAGTCCCAGCCTTGCGCCCCGTCGGCCAGCAATTCGCTCGACCATTCGTGATCGAGCCAGGCCTGCCCGCTCACCGGCTGCGTCCGGCCGGCGAGCGTCACGCTGCCGTTCACCGTGAGCTGCGGCCGGCTGTAGTAATGGCTGGCGTGGCGCCGGTCGGGCGCCTTGGTGCTGAACCCGGCGAGGCCGTTGAGCATCGGCGGGGCATTCGATACGAGATTCAGGTCGTAGGCGAATTCCTGGCTGCGCACCGCTGCCCGATAGAGGCCCCCGTCCTGTTCGAAGCGCCAGTCACCGACCCAAACCCGGGTCCGGTCCATAGCGAATCCGGCACGGCCGAAACCAACCCGGGCCGAGCGCTGGTCATGGCGCAGGCGGCCGAGCGCCGGATCGGCGATGGCGGCATGGGCGACGATCAGCTGGCGCGGCGCAAAGGCGCTGGCGTTGTCTTCCCCGATCCCGGTGCGCACGCGGAAAAAGGTGGTCTGAAAACCGATCGGGCGACCCTCTGGCAAATTCAGCCAGCCCGTTGCGTACCACCATTCGGTGCGGAAATCTGGATGCGCGCCGTGGTCGGCCGGGAATGCCAATTTTCGCCCTGGCAATACCTGGGCGAATTCGACTGCGGCCTTCGCCTTGGCAGCGAAGGCGATGAAACCCGCCAGCGCCAGCAGGAAATCGCGACGCTCCATCACCAGTCCTCGCGCACGGCCAGCACCGCATCCTGACGCATCGCCTGGCGCCCGGCGAGCACCGCCGCCAGCGCGGCCAGGGCGACCAGCCCGGTGGCGAACAACGCCAGCGAGCCCCACGGCACATGCAGATCCATGCTCCAGTGGAAGCTCTGGCGATTGACCACTTCGACCAGCACGAGGCCGATAGCGCCACCGGCCAGCAGGCCGGCGACAACGCCAACGCCGGCGGCCAGCGCGCCTTCCTGCGCCAGCATCCAGCCAATCTGGCGACGAGTCAGGCCGAGGTGACGGAGCATGCCGAACTCGCGCCGCCGGGCCGCCGCCAGCGCGGCGAAACTGGCGGCGACACCAGCCAGGCCGATGACGATGGCGACCGCTTCGAGCAGGTAGGTGACGGCGAAGGTGCGGTCGAAAATACGCAGGCTGAGCGCCCTGATTTCTCCCGGTCGGGCGACTTCCAGCACGCCGGGGCCGGCCAAGGTGGTCAGAGCTGCAGCCACCTGGCCGGCATCGACATTCGCTGCGAGGTCGATCGCGGCATCGTTGACCAGACGGTCACCGGTCAGCCGGCGGTAATCGGCCAGGTCGATCATGATGGCGCCGGTCTGCCGCGCATAGTCGCGCCAGACGCCGGCGACATGCAGGTCGACCAGCTTCCCGGCGAGTGGCAGCGCCACCGTCTGGCCGATCCGCCAGCCGTAAAGATCAAGCATCGCTTCGGATATCCAGATCGCCGGCCCGGCCCCCGGCTGCGCCTTGCCGACCAGCGGCAGATTGCGGCCGTCGGCGGCGATCGGGCGGGCGATCAGGGCAACCGGCGCCATTCCGCCAGCCAGCCGCAGGTTGTCATGGCGCGTGAAGCTGCTGTGGTCGACCCCGTTTACAGCCGCAATTCGGGCCTGCAGGGCTTCGTCGAGATAGCCGCTGGTCCGCACCTGGCCAGCGCGCAGATAGAGATCGGCGGGTAAAAGCTGGTGCAGCCATTGATCGACCGAGTCGCGGAAGGAAGCGACCATGATCGCCATCGCCGCCGCCAGCGCGACGCTGGTCAACACCCCCGCCGCGGCCACCACGGCATGCCCCGGCGCCGCGCCGAGACGCGCTGCCGCCAGCCGGGCCGACACCGGGCCGCGGGCGGGCAACAGGCGGGCGATGGCGGCGGCGAGCGCCGGCAGCAACATGACACTGCCGGCCAGCAGACAGGCCACCGCCAGGTAGCCACCGACCGGCAGCCCGTCCAGCGGCGGAATGGCGCACGCCGCCAGGCTCGCTGCAAGCAGGCCGAGGCCCAGCCACGGATGCCCGCGGCCGCCGGGCAGCGCGCCTTCGTCGCCGGCCTTCAGGGCCTGGGCCGGCGCTACGGTCGCCGCCTCGCGGGCCGGCAGCCAGGCGCCGGCGATCCCGGCCAGCAAGCCGAGGGCGACATAGACAGCCGTTATCTGCGGCTGGAATTGCAGGACCGGCGTCAGCCCGGAAAAATAGCCGGCGCCCAGATCGCCGCCGAGCACGGCGAGCGCCGCCCAGGCCAGGCCATGGCCGAGAACGACCCCGACCACGCCCCCGGCCAGCCCGACCATGGCACCTTCCGCCAGCAGCCAGCCGAACAGGCTGCGGCGCGCCAGCCCGAGGGCGCGCAGGAAGGCGAACTCGGTGCGGCGCCGCACCACAGAAAGCGCCTGCGCGGAAAAGACGAGAAAGCCGCCGGTCAGCAGCGCGATGGCCGCCAACAGGGTGAGGTTGACGCGGTAGGCGCGCGACAGATTGGCTGCCTGATCGGCCGCCGCCTCCGGCACCTCGACCAGCACACCGGCCGGCAGCAAAGCCTGCAGCGCCGAACGCGCTGCGCCGGGCATCACGCCCTCGGCCAGCCTGAGGTCGATGCGGGTGAGCCGGCCGATCTTGTCGAAACGGGACTGTACGGCGGCGATATCCATCACGGCGAGGCGGCGGTTTTCGGCGACACCGGGAATATCGCCGGCGATCTTTAAAGTGATGCGCTGTGTGCCGGCCTGGAAGTCGATGCTGTCGCCGGGCTTGAGGCCGAGGGCGGCCTGTGCCGAACCGCTGAGAAAGACGCTGTCGTCGGCCAATGTGGCAAAGTGCTCTGCCGTTGCAGCGGGCTTCGGCAACAAGGCCGGTGTCACGCGGGCCAGCGCGAAGATATCGATTCCCAGCAATTGCAGCGTTTCTTCCGTCCCTGCCCGCTTGATCTCAAGTTCCAGAACGGGACTCGCTTCGGCGACCTCCGGGCGGCTGGCCAGCAGGGCGTAGACGTTTTCGTCGAAGCCGCCACGCGGCCCAACCACCTGCAAATCTGCTGCGCCGGCCAGCGTGCGCAGGCCGCGGCCGAATTCGTTGAGGGCCGCTTCATGCACCGCCTGCACCGCCATGCCCAAGGCGACGCCGAGAACGATGGCGATAAAGGAAAACAGAGTCGCCATCCGGCGCCGGGCCAGCGAGCCGAGAAAGACCGGGGCCAGTCTCATCCCTGCAACCCGGCGGCCGTCAAACGCAGAACACGATCCGCGGTTGCCGCGGCCGCCGGCGAATGCGTCACCAGAATGCCGATGGCGCCGGCCTGACGAATCCGTTCGGCCAGCAGCGCAAGCACTTTGGCGCCGTTGGCCGGGTCGAGATTGCCTGTCGGTTCGTCGGCCAGCACCAGGCGGGGGCTGTGCACTAGCGCGCGGGCAATCGCCACGCGCTGCATTTCGCCACCGGAAAGCTCGCGCGGCCAGCTTGCTGCCCGCTCGCCCAGGCCGACCGCATCGAGCAGCTGCTGCGCCGGCGCGTCGGCGGCATCGCCGTGCATGCCCTGCAGCCAGAGCGGCAGGGCGACGTTCTGGCGTACGCTGAGATGCGGCAGGACATGGAAAGCCTGAAAGACGAAGCCCAGCTTGTCGCGCCGCAGGTGGGTCAGCGCGTCTTCATCGAGCGCCGCGTAATCGA
>ERZ795055.1386-NODE-1386-length-19559-cov-5.729799_pt1 | contig 19559 bp, 13 predicted proteins | sample MGYA00375139_ERZ795055 | MGnify/ENA primary metagenome ERZ795055 (study PRJEB30184, sample SAMN05720283) | anaerobic digester metagenome | isolation source: active sludge of municipal wastewater-treating anaerobic digesters | place: USA | collected 2015-01-23 ... | reverse complement strand
AACGTTCATTGTTTGTAATGAAACCCATGCTGTAGTTGCTGAGTACCTCTTCAACCTGTTCGTAACCCTCAGATACAAATTTTGTTTTTTCTTCAGGTATGATAACATCATCGAGGTTGAAGGAGAGACCTCCCTTGAATGCTGTGTAGAAACCGAGGTTCTTTATTGCATCAAGGAAATCAGCTGTTTTAGCTGTTCCTGCAAGTTTAAGAACACGGCCGATAATATCCCTCAGGGATTTCTTTGTAAGAAGATCATTTATATATCCTACCTCAATTGGAACAACCTGATTGAAGATAACACGACCGACAGTTGTTTCAACAAGATGATTTACAAGTTCTCCATCCTTGCGGTCATTAACCTTAACTTTAATGAATGCATGAAGGTCAATTTTACCTTCATTGTATGCTATTGTAACCTCTTCAGGAGAATAGAATACAAGCCCTTCGCCCCTTACTTTATCCTTTTCGGTGCTCTTTCTTCCTTTTGTTATGTAGTAAAGGCCAAGAACCATGTCCTGTGAAGGAACTGTAATAGGTGCTCCGTTTGCAGGGTTCAGGATATTGTGTGAAGCAAGCATAAGCATCTGAGCTTCAAGTACTGCAGCATTGCCCAGCGGAAGATGAACAGCCATCTGGTCACCGTCAAAGTCAGCGTTGAAAGCTGTACATACGAGAGGGTGAAGCTGGATAGCCTTACCTTCAATAAGTTTAGGCTGGAAGGCCTGAATACCGAGTCTGTGAAGTGTGGGAGCACGGTTAAGAAGAACAGGATGTCCCTTAAGTACGTTTTCTAGGATGTCCCATACAACAGGGTCTTTCCTGTCTACTATCTTTTTAGCTGATTTAACAGTCTTTACAATACCACGCTCAATAAGTTTCCTTATAATGAATGGCTTATAAAGCTCAGCAGCCATGTCTTTCGGCAGACCGCACTCATGAAGTCCGAGTTCAGGTCCTACAACTATTACAGAACGTGCTGAATAGTCAACCCTCTTACCAAGGAGGTTCTGACGGAACCTTCCCTGCTTACCTTTAAGGCTGTCGCTGAGCGATTTAAGAGGCCTGTTGGCATCTGTTTTAACAGCGTTTGCTTTTCTTGAGTTATCGAACAATGAGTCAATAGCTTCCTGCAACATTCGTTTCTCGTTACGGAGAATAACTTCAGGAGCCTTGATCTCTATAAGTCTCTTAAGCCTGTTGTTCCTTATTATAACCCTCCTGTAAAGATCATTGAGGTCACTTGTTGCAAAACGTCCTCCATCGAGGGGAACAAGAGGTCTCAATTCAGGTGGAATTACAGGTACGACTTTTATTATCATCCATTCAGGCTTGTTCACATGCTTCGAATCCCTGAAAGCCTCAACAACCTGCAGTCTCTTAAGAGCCTCATTTTTACGCTGTTGTGAAGTTTCTGTACTTGCCCTGTGACGAAGTGAATATGATAATTCATCAAGATCTATACGATTGAGAAGCTTGTTAAGAGCTTCAGCCCCCATGTCAGCAACAAATTTATCAGGATGGTTATCCTCAAGATACTGGTTTTCCTTTGGAAGTGATTCAACTATTTCAAGGTATTCCTCTTCAGTAAGGAAATCGAGGTATTTTACACCATCAACGGCTTTAATACCCGGGTTGATTACAACATACCTTTCGTAGTATATTATTGAATCGAGCTTTTTTGTAGGAAGACCAAGCAGGTAACCGATCTTGTTTGGAAGTGAACGGAAGTACCATATATGGGCAACAGGAACAACAAGTGAAATGTGTCCCATTCTTTCGCGACGCACCTTCTTTTCTGTTACTTCAACACCGCAGCGGTCGCAAACTATTCCCTTATACCTGATGCGCTTGTACTTTCCGCAATGACATTCATAGTCTTTTACCGGTCCGAAGATCCTTTCGCAGAAAAGACCGTCACGTTCCGGCTTGTATGTTCTGTAATTAATTGTTTCGGGCTTGAGCACCTCACCACTTGAACGATCAAGGATTTCTTCAGGTGATGCAAGACCTATTGAGATTTTTGAATAACTGGTCTTTGTCTTATTATCTCTTCTGAATGACATATTCTGGATAATTATAAATTCAAATAATTAATTTTCAATACTCTGTGTAAATCTCAAGCTAGTCAAGTATAACACTGAGTCCGAGTCCCCTGAGTTCATGAAGCAGAACGTTGAGCGACTCAGGAATTCCTGCCTGAGGCATTGGTTCACCCTTCACGATAGATTCATAAGCTTTTGCACGGCCTACAACATCGTCTGATTTTATTGTAAGGATCTCCTGGAGTATATGAGCTGCACCGAATGCTTCGAGAGCCCAGACCTCCATTTCACCAAACCTCTGACCACCAAACTGTGCTTTACCACCAAGAGGCTGCTGGGTGATGAGAGAATACGGACCGATTGAACGGGCATGCATCTTATCATCAACCATGTGACCAAGCTTAAGCATATAAATAACTCCGACTGTTGCAGGCTGGTCGAACCTTTCGCCTGTTCCACCGTCATGTAGGTAAGTCTTACCGAATTTGGGGATTCCTGCTTTTTCAGTATGCTCTGTTATCTGGTCTATTGTAGCCCCGTCGAAAATCGGAGTTGCGAATTTCATACCAAGCTCCTTGCCTGCCCAGCCAAGAACAGTTTCATAGATCTGCCCGAGGTTCATCCTTGAAGGAACACCAAGCGGGTTAAGCACTATGTCAACAGGAGTACCGTCTTCAAGGAAAGGCATGTCTTCGGCGCGGACAATCTTGGCAACAATACCCTTGTTTCCATGGCGTCCTGCCATCTTGTCGCCGACTTTAACCTTACGCTTCTTGGCAATATATACTTTTGCAAGACGTACAATACCTGCAGGCAGTTCATCGCCAATAGTAATGTTGTATTTCTTGCGCTTGTAAATACCGTCTATCTCCTTGTACTTTATTATATAGTTATGAAGCAGCTGTTTGATGCTGTCATTTTTCTTTTTGTCGGTAGTCCATTTATTCGGATTGACATTCAGAAAATCAACATCCTGCATCTGCTTAAGGGTGAATTTGCTTCCCTTTGGTATTACATCAACATTGAGGTAGTCCTTAACACCCTGTGATGTTTTTCCATTAACAAGTATGAAGAGCTTGTCAACAAGTCTTGCCTTGAGGTCTTCAATGCTTTTGTTGAATTCAGCTTCAATCTTGTCAAGAAGAGGTTTCTCAACTGCCTTAGCCTTCCTGTCCTTTATTGCTCTTGTGAACAGTTTTTTGTCAATAACAACTCCGTCGAGTGAAGGACCTGCTTTAAGTGAGGCATCCTTAACATCACCGGCCTTGTCGCCGAAAATTGCTCTCAGCAGTTTCTCCTCCGGTGAAGGATCAGATTCTCCCTTTGGAGTAATCTTTCCTATCAGAATATCACCTGGTTTGATGTGAGCGCCAATCCTTATGAGACCGTTCTCATCGAGGTTCTTTGTTGCTTCCTCGCTGACGTTAGGAATATCTGAGGTAAGTTCCTCGAGACCGCGTTTTGTATCGCGCACTTCAAGCTGATATTCATCAATATGCACAGAGGTGAAGTAATCTTCCTGAACAACCTTTTCAGAGATCACGATAGCATCCTCGAAGTTATATCCTTTCCAGGGCATGAAAGCCACCTTAAGGTTTCTTCCAAGTGCAAGTTCTCCGCCTTTTGTTCCGTAACCTTCTGTGAGCACCTGACCTTTTTTAACCTTTTCACCCTTTCTCACAACAGGGAGAAGGTTGATGCAGGTATTCTGGTTTGTTTTGCGGTACTTTGGAAGAGTATAGCGCTTGATGTCATCATCAAAGCTTACAAATTTCTCTTCATCGGTACGTGAATATCTGACAACTATTTCATTAGAATCAACAAATTCCACAACGCCGTCACCTTCAGCCATATACAGAATACGACTATCCCTGATCACCTGTCCTTCAAGACCGGTTCCGACTATCGGGGCCTCAGGGTTAATAAGCGGTACTGCCTGGCGCATCATGTTCGATCCCATGAGAGCCCTGTTGGCATCATCGTGCTCAAGGAAGGGAATCAGTGAAGCGGCTATTGAAGCAATCTGGTTTGGAGCGACATCCATAAGGTCAACTTTTGTAACTTCCTCGAAAGGATAGTCAGCCTCATAGCGGCATTTTGCCCTTTGATTTTCAAAATGACCATCCTTTGTAAGAAGTGCGTTAGCCTGGGCGATCATTTTATTCTCCTCTTCTTCAGCGCTGAGCCACACAACACCCTCTTCATTAAGCTCAACCTTTGAGCCTTTTTTCTCATCATGAGTAACCTTCAGGTAAGGTGTTTCGATAAAGCCGAGCTCATTGATCTTTGCAAATACGCATAGTGAAGAAATAAGACCGATGTTCGGACCTTCAGGTGTTTCAATGGGGCAAAGCCTTCCGTAGTGTGTATAGTGAACATCCCTTACTTCGAAACCTGCTCTTTCGCGTGAAAGACCGCCGGGTCCGAGAGCCGACATACGGCGCTTGTGAGTCATCTCTGCAAGCGGGTTTGTCTGGTCCATGAACTGTGAAAGCTGGTTTGTGCCGAAGAATGAGTTTATAACTGAAGAAAGTGTCTTCGAGTTGATAAGGTCAACAGGTGTAAACACCTCATTATCCCTTACGTTCATCCTTTCTCTTATTGTTCTTGCCATACGGGCAAGGCCGACACCGAACTGTGAAAACAGCTGTTCGCCCACAGTACGCACCCTTCTGTTGCTGAGGTGGTCGATATCGTCAATATCGGTTTTTGAATTGATAAGCTCAATAAGATAACCGATAATTTTTATGATGTCTTCACGTGTCAGAATTTTGACATTCATATCGGTTTCAAGTCCGAGCTTTTTGTTGATCCTGTAGCGGCCTACTTCACCGAGATCATATCTCTTATCGGAGAAGAACAGTTTGTCGATAATGTCGCGTGCTGTTGCTTCATCCGGTGGTTCAGCATTACGTAACTGCCTGTAAATGTATATTACAGCCTCTTTTTCAGAGTTGCAGGGATCTTTCTGAAGTGTATTGTATATTATTGCGTAATCCGAGAGGGTTGTATCTTCCCTGTGCAGCAATATTGCTTTTGCACCGGAGTCAACAATCAGGTCAACATGTTCATTTTCAATAACAGTTTCCCTGTCAAGGATTACCTCATTTCTTTCAATTGAAACTACTTCACCTGTATCTTCATCAACAAAGTCTTCAACCCATGTTTTTAGTACCCTGGCAGCCAGTTTCCGTCCGACAAGTTTTTTAATGCTTGTTTTAGAAACCTTATGTTCTTCAGCCAGGTTGAAGATTTCAAGAATCTCCTTGTCACTTTCGAATCCGATAGCACGGAGGAGGGTTGTCACAGGAAGTTTCTTTTTCCTGTCGATATAGGCATACATCACGTTATTGATGTCGGTGGCAAACTCTATCCATGAACCTTTGAAAGGGATTATTCTTGCAGAATAGAGTTTTGTTCCGTTGGCATGAATGCTCTGTCCGAAGAATACCCCGGGAGAACGGTGGATCTGTGAAACCACAACCCTTTCGGCGCCGTTAATAACAAAAGTGGCGCGGTCGGTCATGTACGGAACTGTACCCAGGTATACATCCTGGATAACTGTATCGAAGTCCTCATGTTCGGGATCGGTACAGTAAAGTTTTAATTTTGCTTTAAGTGGGACGCTGAATGTAAGTCCGCGTTCGATACACTCCTCAATTGTATAGCGGGGAGGGTCGATATAATAATCAAGAAATTCAAGTACGAAATTGTTCCTTGTATCAGTTATGGGGAAATTTTCCTGGAAGACTTTGAAAAGACCTTCTCTTTTTCTGTTCTCGGGAGTAGTTCCAAGCTGAAAAAACTCACCGAATGATTTTAACTGAATCTCCAGAAAATCAGGGTAGTCGATCTGATTTTTCCTGGATGCGAAACTTATTCTTTCGGTATTTTTTGAGGACATTTTTAAAAGATTAAGTGAACTTATAATTTAAAGAACAAAAAGGCTTAGTCCCACATTAAGCGGGACTAAACCTATAACCCGGTATTCAGGTATAACTTATTTAAGTTCAACTTCAGCTCCTGCTTCTACTAATTGACCTTTAATAGCTTCTGCTTCTTCTTTTGTGACACCTTCCTTAACGGGAGCCGGAGCAGCATCAACTACTGCTTTAGCTTCTTTAAGACCGAGTCCGGTGATGTCTTTTACAAGTTTAACGATCTGTAATTTCTGTCCGCCTGCATTTTTGAGAATAACATCGAATGTTGATTTCTCTGCTGCTGCGGGAGCAGCACCACCTGCTGCGGGAGCGGCAACTGCAACAGCTGCTGCAGCGGGTTCAATACCATACTCTTCTTTAAGTATTTTCGCCAGTTCGCTTACTTCTTTTACAGATAAGTTAACCAGTTCTTCTGCAAATTTCTTAAGATCTGCCATTTTTATTGATTTTAAATTTGATATTACTTAATTACTCTTCTCTTTTTGAAAGTGTCTCAAGCACTCCGTGAATTTTATTTCCACCTGACTGAAGGGCAGAGATGACGTTCTGGGCAGGTGACTGCAGCAGCATGATAATATCGCCGACAAGTTCTTCTTTTGTCTTGATCGAGATAAGAGCATCAAGCTGATTATCGCCTACATAAATTGATTCCTGAACGTATGCGCCTTTAAGCACAGGTTTTGCATGACTCTGTCTGAATTCCTTGATAAGCTTTGCAGGAACATTTCCAGACTGAGTAAACATGATAGAGGTAGTACCTTTAAGAACCGGATACAGTTCTTCAAAGTTTCCGGCGGTCTGCTGAAGTGCTCTCTTAAGAAGGGTGTTTTTTACAACGATAAGTTTGATATCGTTTTCATAACACTTTCTTCTGAGGTCACTTGTATCAGCCGCGTTAAGCTGAGCGATGTCAGTCAGGTAAAAGTGACTGTACTCCTTCAGAGTCTCAGCAAGGCTTTCTATGATAGTGTTTTTATCTTCCCGTCTCATTATTTCTTTCGAATTAAACTTAATAATTATTCATCCAGACCTTTAGGATCGATCTTAACACCGGGGCTCATTGTACTTGAAATGAATATACTGCGCAGGTAGGTACCTTTTGCAGCAGCCGGTTTAAGTTTATTTACCATTGCGATAAATTCCTTAGCGTTATCAGCGATCTTCTGAGGCTCAAATGAGACTTTTCCGATAGAGGCATGAATGATTCCGTTCTTGTCGACTTTGAAATCAATCTTACCTTGTTTCACTTCCTTAACAGCCTTACCTATCTCCATAGTGACAGTACCACTCTTGGGGTTCGGCATCAGTCCGCGGGGACCGAGTATACGACCTAACTGACCCACCTTTCCCATTACGGATGGCATGGTTATGATAACATCCACATCAGTCCAACCTGCTTTGATCTTATCGATGAAATCGTCAAGACCAACATTATCGGCACCGGCTTCCCTTGCTTCATTTTCCTTATCGGGGCTGCAAAGCACGAGTACCCGTGTCTGCTTACCTGTTCCGTGAGGAAGAGAAACAACGCCGCGAACCATCTGGTTGGATTTTCTCGGATCAATACCTAACCTTACATCCAAATCAACTGAAGCATCAAATTTGGTTTTGGTCATTTCCTTAACCAGAGCAGAAGCTTCTTTCAATGAATAAAGTTTGTCCTTGTCGAGTTTTTCAAGAGCAAACTTCTGATTTTTGGTAAGTTTAGTCATCTTTTCTACTTAATTAATTGTTTTTAGGGAAGTCTCCTTTAACGGTGATTCCCATACTTCTGGCGGTTCCAGCTACCATTCGCATCGCAGACTCAACTGTAAAACAGTTCAAGTCTTCCATCTTATCCTTAGCAATTGTCCTGACCTGGTCCCAGCTGATGGAAGCAACCTTTTCGCGGTTAGGTTCTTTTGAACCTTTCTTCGACTTGGTAATCTCAAGAAGCTGAACAGCTACCGGGGGAGTTTTTGTGACAAAATCAAAAGTCTTGTCAGCATAAACTGTAATAACTACCGGTATAACTTTTCCAGCCTTGTCCTGGGTCCTGGCATTGAACTGCTTACAGAAATCCATGATGTTCACACCTTTTGAACCCAGAGCGGGTCCTACAGGTGGAGATGGATTAGCTCCTCCGCCACGAATCTGTAACTTGATTAGTCCAGCAACTTCTTTTGCCATAGTTTTAAATTTGCGTATTTATTGCGAGTACATGACAGTCGTTCAGGAAGCATTATAAATATCACAACTGTCAATATCTTCTGTTAATTTTCCTTTTCCACCTGCATAAAACTTAGCTCAAGCGGTGTTTTTCTTCCGAAGATCTTCACCATTACCTTGAGTTTTTTCTTTTCCTCATTCACTTCCTCAATAATACCTGTGAAGCTGTTGAATGGGCCGTCTATAACTTTCACCGATTCACCTACAAAGAACGGAACATTGAGTTCCTCATCGCTTGCATTAAGTTCATCAACTTTCCCGAGGATACGGTTAATCTCTGATTTCCTGAGCGGTACAGGATCGCCGTCCTGTGAACCAAGGAATCCGATTACATTCGGTATGTTTCTGAGAAGGTGAGGCACCTCTCCGCTAAGCACTGCTTCAACAAGCACATAGCCCGGAAAGAATGTTCTTTCCTTGCTTATCTTTTTGCCTGCTCTTATCTGGTAAACCTTTTCGGTAGGAATAAGAACCTGCGAGACATAATCCTGTAATTTAAGCCGGGTTACTTCGCTTTCAATATATTCCTTTACCTTCTTTTCCTTACCTCCGATTGCGCGAAGCACGTACCATTTTTTTACATCCTCACTCATTGGGATCCTGCTCTTATTAGTACAATAAACTGTAAATAAACTGCATAGCCCTGCTAAATACGAGGTCAATGCCGGCAACAATAAGAGCGAAAATCAGAGAAGCAACCATGACAAGCACGGCGCTGTTCTGAAGTTCGTTCCAGGTTGGCCAGGTAACCTTGTGTAACAGTTCTGTGAATGAGTCCTGAAAGTATCCTTTTATATTCATTTTACCTTTTTATTTTAGCACGGGAGGAGAGACTCGAACTCCCGACACCTGGTTTTGGAGACCAGTGCTCTACCAACTGAGCTACACCCGTGTAAATTGTAGTGCCGCGGTTAAACGGCACTACTTTATATCCAAAACCGATTATTCTATAATTGCGGTTACTGCACCTGCACCAACTGTTCTTCCACCTTCGCGGATTGCAAAGCGGAGACCTACGTTGATAGCAACCGGGTAGATAAGTTCAACTGTTATTGTAACATTATCACCAGGCATAACCATTTCTGTTCCTTCCGGGAGAGTGATTTCACCGGTAATGTCAAGAGTTCTTACATAGAACTGAGGACGATATTTGTTATGGAACGGAGTGTGACGTCCACCTTCTTCTTTTTTAAGAACGTAAACCTCAGCCTTGATCTTTGTATGAGGTGTTATTGAACCTGGTTTTGCGAGAACCATACCTCTTTTGATCTCTTTCTTGTCAACACCGCGGAGGAGAAGACCTACGTTATCACCAGCTTCACCCCTGTCAAGGATCTTACGGAACATTTCAACTCCGGTACAAACTGACTTACGTTTTGCAGCACCAAGACCGATAAGTTCAAGTTCATCGCCTGTAAGAACAACGCCGGTTTCAATACGACCGGTAGCAACTGTACCACGGCCTGTGATTGAGAATACGTCTTCAACCGGCATAAGGAATGGTTTTTCATTTTCACGCGGAGGAATCGGAATATACTCATCAACAGCGTTCATGAGTTCCATAACCTTATCTTCCCATTTAGCTTCGCCGTTCATAGCACCAAGAGCTGAACCACGGATAATAGGAGCATTGTCGCCATCAAATTTGTAGAAGTTGAGAAGATCACGTACTTCCATTTCAACGAGATCAAGAAGTTCAGCATCTTCAACCATGTCAACCTTGTTCATGAAAACAAGTACCTTAGGTACGTTTACCTGGTGAGCAAGAAGGATATGTTCACGTGTCTGAGGCATTGGTCCGTCAGTAGCAGCAACAACAAGAATTGCGCCGTCCATCTGAGCAGCACCAGTAACCATGTTCTTGATATAGTCAGCATGTCCGGGGCAGTCTACGTGTGCGTAGTGGCGTGCAGCTGTCTGATATTCTACGTGAGCAGTGTTGATTGTAATACCCCTTTCCTTTTCTTCAGGAGCATTATCGATTGAATCAAAATCCCTGATTTCAGAGAGACCTTTTTTTGCAAGGACCATTGTGATCGCTGCAGTCAAGGTTGTTTTGCCATGGTCAACGTGACCGATTGTACCAATATTTACATGCGGTTTCGACCTGTCAAATTTTTCTTTTGCCATAACTCCAAGCTTATTAAATTTAGTTTATCTATAATCAATCATATCATCAAACTTTGTTGAGCCGGAGGGGGGAATTGAACCCCCGACCCCTTCCTTACCAAGGAAGTGCTCTACCCCTGAGCTACTCTGGCCTCAAAATTGAGCGGGAGACGGAGCTCGAATCCGCGACCCTTAGCTTGGAAGGCTAATGCTCTACCAACTGAGCTACTCCCGCAATATTTATATTCAAAGACCTTAAACCTGGCTCTCCAGATTATCAGCTCATGCTCTACCTCCCGATAGCTATCGGGATGAGCTACTCCCGCTTATATAGTCAAAAGAGACCGCAGCCTGAGGTTACGGCATATTTCTGTTTTAAGTGGGGAGAGCAGGATTCGAACCTACGAAGGCATTTGCCAGCAGATTTACAGTCTGCCCCAGTTGGCCACTTTGGTATCTCCCCTCTTGAAACAGAGTCAAAATTCTTAAGACACACACTTTCAACTCTCTCAAGAGCCGATGAAGGGATTCGAACCCCCGACCTGCAGATTACAAATCAGCTGCTCTGGCCAACTGAGCTACATCGGCAATTTAAAGAACGCACCGTTTGAGCATATTCCACCCTTAAAAAACGGTTTGCAAATGTATGAATTTAAAATTTATTATTCAAAATAATTTGACATATTTTTGAAAAACTCCTGATCAGACTCCGCGCCTCTTTTGCTTATGCCTGGTAATCTGTTTCTTAAGAGCATCAATTGCATCATCAGTTGCTTCTTCAAAAGTCTTGCTCTGCTTTTTTGCAAACAATGGTTTCCCGGAAATCTCCAGCTTAATTTCACTAATTTTATTTTCTCTCTCCTGATCTTTGTCAAGTCTTAAATAGACTTCAGCATTTACAATATCCTCACCAAACTGGCTAAGCTTCTCAAGCTTCTGCTGAACAAAATCGATCAGCTTTTTGTCGGCATCAAACCGTACTGAATGAATCTGAATGTTCATGATAGTACCTCCTTTATAATTAATTAGTGTTAAGCTCGCGGATGAGCCTGTTTATATATTTTTTTAAGCTTTTCAAATGTATTATGCGTATATACCTGTGTTGCAGAAAGATTAGCATGCCCAAGCAATTCCTTAATCGAATTCAGGTCAGCTCCGTGGTTCAGCATGTGGGTGGCAAAGGTATGGCGAAGTATATGCGGACTCTTCCTGTCGGCAGTGGTAACTGCTGAAAGATATCCCCTTACTATATTATATACATACTTGTCATAAAGCTTACTTCCCCTGTCTGTCACAAAAAGCCATTCACTGCATCCTGTTTCAAGACTTGCATTCCTTATATTAATATATGTCTCCATATTCTTTATGAACGGCATAACAAGCGGAATTATTCTCTGCTTATTCCTTTTTCCTGTTACCCTTACAGTCCCTTCACGAAGATCAAGGTCCTCATCCTTCAATCCTATAAGTTCCGCTCTTCTCATACCTGTAAGGTACAACATCTCAATTATTGTTTTGTTTCTCACTCCTGCAAAATCTTCTCCGAAAGCGAAGTCGTCAAGAAGTGTGGCCATAGCCTTTTCCTCAATAAAAACCGGAAGTGTTTTTTTTCGTTTGGGCAGTACGACCTTCTGCAACGGATCATTTTTCACATAATCCTCTTTGCGCAGATATCTGAAATAAACCCTGAGGCAGGATATTTTCCTGTGAACCGACACAGCTGAATACTCCTTGTCCATCAAACTTACAATCCATGCCCTTATGTCATGTGAAGTCACAGCAACCGGATCTGAAGAATGTCCCAGAGCTGTAAGAAAGGACTCAAACTGGTCCAAATCATTTAAATAGGATCTGACCGTATGCGGTGAATACCGCTTTTCGATTCTCAGATATTGTAAGAACGATTCCTTATAACTCATAAAGGAACCTCCTTGTGTGTTGTTATGTTAAAAGGAAAATAACAGAAGAGGATTATTCCTCGTTCTCCTGCATTTTCTGAACATACATAGCCTTCTTGATTTCTTCTCTGCGGCGTACTGAAGGTTTAACAAAAGCCTGACGGGAACGCAATTCACGGATAACACCCGTCTTTTCAAATTTCCTTTTGAACTTTTTTAAAGCTCTTTCAATGTTTTCGCCCTCTTTTAATGGTACAATGATCATAATTCAGAATTATTCATTTTAAATGAGGCGCAAAGTTAACAATAGAATTAATTATTTCAAAACATTTATGGACTATTTTTTCTCATAATTCCTGTTTTTTAATTGATATTGAGATATTTTACTGATTTTCGCACACTTAAAGTTTCTTAATAAAAGTAAGAATTTTACCGTATAAAAACAAGAAAAAAGCAATTTAAATTGAGGTGAGGAAGGATAAAATGATGCTGGTTGCTGGTTGGATTAGTGATTCCCCTCCCTGGAGGGGCAAGGGGTGGGTTGGTCTTGTTGCTGCTTGCTGTCCCGTTAGCTCCTGATAGCTATCGTGATGGGAGCTGGTCAGTCATACCGGAGGTAATGTTTAACCTTCAGTGCCGTTTCTTCATCAACAAGCTTATTTACGATCATTTCATCCAGGCTCCTGATTTTTCCCTGCAGCTGCCGGTATTTCAGAATTGAATTGATCTCTTCCCTGTCAAAATATGGCATGCGCGAGAGCCTCCTGTAATCGGCTGAATTAATATTGATCAACTCAATCAGCAGGGTATCGGCAGAAACGAGTGAAGATATCTTTTCAAAGGTTTCCGGAGGAAGCCCGTAAACCTCCTTTAACTGCTCAACACTGGCATAGCCGCCCAGCAGCGTCCTGTATTTTATTATCCTTGCCGATAAAACCGGACCAATGCCCGGTAAGCTTACAAGCTCTGAAGTATCACATTTATTAAGCTCTATCGGTCTGGCCACGGCTGCCCTGGCAGGTAATTTGCTTTTCCGGGTGTCCCTGCTGACCCTGACATCCTGTTTTACCACAGGCATGAGTGTATCAGGCTCTGCAGCAAGTAAAACAAGTTCAGGAGCTTTGTTCCTGTCAGGAACAAGAAACCTGAGTGACACAACACAGGCAATTATCAGAAGAAGAATTGCTGAGGCCCTTCGCTCCCTCCGTGAAAAGCCGAACCACTCCCTGAAGGAATCAGTAATAATTTTCATAAGGCAGAATTTTCGCAACGAGAACAGTGCAAGATAATAAATTCCGGCCAAAAAACCTTTGAAGCTGAAATAAACAGAATGTGTCTGTCAGAATGGATAGCCAATACCGAGTACCACAGCAAAGTCACTTTTTTTAAGCCCCCTGTTTGCAAGTATCCACTTGTTGCCTTCAGCTATCGAAGGATCACGCAGTTTCATTCCCAGATCGATCCTGCCAAGGAAGAAGCTGAGGTCAAAGCGCAAACCGGTTCCGGTACCCACGGCAATATCCTTGTAGAAAGTCTCCAGCCTGAACTGTGAACCGGGCCTCGAAGGATCGTCCCTGTAGTTCCAAATATTACCTGCATCAACGAATAATGCGCCTTCAAGTATCCAGAAGAGCTTGAACCTGTATTCTGCATTCAGCTCCAGTTTCATATCGGCAGTCTGGTTAAGGAATGAAGTAACTGTTGTGTCTGGCCTGTATGATCCCGGACCGAGTGTTCTTACCTGCCAGCCACGCAGGCCGTTTGAACCACCACCGAAATACTGTTTTTCAAAGGGAACGGCCCGTGAGTTGCCATAGGGGACGCCTATGCCGAAAAAGCCCCTGTATACTATTGAGGAGGCTTCATTAATTATATAATTGTATCGTATGTCAATATCTGATTTAACATACTGTGCATAAGGCTGATTCAGGAACTTATACGGAACTGTGTCGGGCCTTGCTTCTGAAAATGCATTGTTATATGCCCCCAGCAGGTTTCCGGCTGATTCAACATTCCAGCGCAGGAACCAGTAATCGCGTGATCGTTTTATTGACTGGTTATTGAATATAAATGAATAGTTGCCGCCAAGGATAAGCACATCCCTGTAGGCATAAGCAAGATATGACGACTTGTTGACCTGTTCGCGGAATTGGGGATCAATTGTATCGAGCTTAACAAGGTTGAACTGAACAGGATTTACAAAATGTTCATTGTATCTTCCTGCCTTCCAGTTATATCCGAAAGATGAGTTAGCCATCTTACGTATATAGAAAGGCATATTCTGGTAGTTGTATGCTGCAACTATGTTTGTCGTGGGATTGTATTTCTTTACAAATTCATCACTATTGAAAAATGGCATAAGAAAATCAGGCAGCCTGAGGCTTGTTTCAACACCATATTCCTGGGTTGGTTGAAGTTGTATGCCTTCCTGCCGCATTGCTTCATAGGCTCCCTTAAGCTTCATGCTGAAGAGTTCAGCCCCGTGGAACAGGTTCTTATTCTGATAAATAAGGTTAAGTGCCCCACCGAGGTTTCCTCCTGAATGTGTTCCCTCAAGTTCAACCTTGTATGACTGCTTGCTCAGCAGAGTAAGCTGAATCACACAGTCAATCAGTCTTGTACTGTCAGGCTTTCTTTCAATATCCACCGGTTCACTGAAAGAAATATTTACAAGCCTGTAAACTTTCGAGCCCATGAGGTGCGCCTGCGACTGTTCGGTGTTTGTCAGGTTATAAGTAAAACCCGGTCGCAGGTAAAGTGTCCGGATTATAAAATCATAGCTTACAGCAGGTTTCCTTTCATTGCTGATAAAATAATAACCGTTGTAAAAGGTGGTATCAAGACCGGTGAAATATTCATTTTCCTTTTCAAGTGCAGCTTTGGGATCAAAATCGGGATAGATGTAAATATCCTTTACTTTGAACAAGGAGTGCGGAACAATTTTGATGTTGTTGTTGGCATCAGCCCATGGAAAATTCTTTACAATGAAAGTTATATCAACCTGCCTTCTGCCCACTGTACTGTCAACTTCAAATGAAATAAAATCACTTGAAAATTCATAAAAGCCATGATCCCGCACGAGCCTCTCGAACCTGAGCCGTTCCTGCTGAAGCACATCCACATCATAAGGTTTTCCACGTTCAATAGCACTGTTTAATGAATCGAATCTGTATAGCGAAAGCAGGTTGGAATCGGCAATTTCATACTTAACATCCCTTATTGTATATGGAGTGGTAATTTCAACATTATAAAGAACTTTTGAACGTTGCTTTTCAGTAACAACAGTATCAGCCACCCTTCCGTCAAAGTAGCCTTTTGATGCCACATAAGACTTTATCTGACCGGCAGATTTTGATGCTGCATAAGGGTCGAAAATCACAGGTTCCTCTCCAATATCCCTGAGCCATTTATTAAAGCCTTTCTCTTTTTCAAGATTTGAGATATTGTAAAGCCCCAGATGAAACCTTGTACCAAAAATCCTTTTATTGGGTTTCTGCTTGATGTAAGGTTCCAGGTCAACAACCTTCACTCCTTCGGTATTTATTCTGATACGGTTCTCTTCAAGGAGGGTATCACCATCAGGAACATATTTTGTCGGGTTGCATGAAAATAAAAACAACGAGATTATTATCAGAAACAGAAACGTCCAGCATTGAAACCTTCTCATAATTATCCAGAAATCGCCAAAATCCTTACCCGGAATTGTCTCCAAATATATCAATAAAAAATTATCCTTTTTAAAACTGAATGCAGTAACATTTACCGGGTATGCAAACTTTACTTATTTTTAAGCTTTTATTCTGCTTCGAAAAATCAGGATGCAGCAAATGCTAAGTAAAAACAAAATCCGCTTTATCTGCTCCCTCAAAACAAAGAAAGCAAGGGATGAAGAAAACCTGTATGTAATTGAGGGTGATAAACTTGTGAGAGAATTCCTGAATGCAGGCATCCGCTTAAAGCTTCTTGCAGCCAAAGCTGAATTTCTTGATTCACTTCCTGCTGATAAGCTGAAGCTGGCTGATGAAGCAGAGATTGTGAGTTATGAGGAACTGAAACAGATGAGTTCTCTTAAAACACCTCATAATGCGCTTGCCCTTGTTAAAATAACTGAATCTGTACCTGACTACAATGAAATATTTTCAGGTCTCTCTTTAGGACTTGACTCTATACAGGATCCGGGTAACCTTGGTACAATTATAAGAGCAGCAGCATGGTTCAATATCAGAAACATTATATGCTCAACCAATTGTGTTGATGTATATAATCCGAAAGTGGTTCAGGCAAGCATGGGTGCACTCCTTCATGTGAAGATCTGCTATGCTCAGCTAAGCGAAACTCTTGCAAAAGCAGTTTCAGCAGGAGTGAAAGTATATGGCACAATGCTCGACGGAAAATCAATATATGGGTGTCAGCTTGTTGAAAAGAGCATAATTCTCTTTGGCAATGAATCGAAAGGAATATCAGATGAACTGATTCCTTTCATCACTGACAGGATAAAAATCCCCAGATATGGATCTGGCCAGGAAGGCATTGACTCGCTTAACGTTAGTATGGCTGCATCAGTTGTGCTATCTGAATTCAGGAGAAGAATACATACCGGTTTATTTTAACCGATTATTCAGCAGTAACAAGAAAGATAGTTTTCAATTCAAAGCTTCTTCCTGACAAGCATACTTTCCAGCTCCTCAAGACTTTTTCCTTTTGTTTCAGGAAGCTTAATTAAAACAAAGAGAAGAAGCAAAACGCACATTACATCGAAAAAAAGAAATGAAGTTACACCGCCTAATCTGTTCAGCATCATAGGAAATACAAGGATCAGTGCAAAATTTGACAGCCAGAGTGAGACAATCGATACTGACATGGCTTTGCTACGAAGCTTGTTAGGGAAGATCTCCGATACAATTACCCAGGTGACAGCTCCGACCGAAGCCGAGAAGGAAGCAATATACATAAGAATGAGAACGAGGAGGATATAACCTTCAGTTCTTTTCATGTAAAAAGCCGCTGCAATTGATGTAAGAGATACTATCATACCAGTTACCCCGCCTATAAGCAAAGGTTTTCTTCCCAATCTGTCAACAAGTGCAATCGCCACGAAGGTAAAAATCAGATTACCTCCTCCGATAATTGCAGTCTGAAACACCGCATTACCTGCCCCTGCGCCAATGCTCTGAAAAATAACAGGTGCATAATACATAATTGAATTGATACCTGTTATCTGGCTGAATACACAAAGAAACACTCCGATCAGGAGCACAGGACGCATTGAGGGAGAAAACACCTCTCCGAAGCTTCCGCTATCCTTTTCTTCAGCTATTGAGGCTTCAATTGTTTTCAGCTCCTCACCTGCAGCAGAACTGCCATTTATTTTGCCGAGAATCACTAATGCCTGCTCTGAAAATCCTTTCTGAACAAGCCATCTGGGACTTTCGGGAGCAAAGAACAGAGAAACAAGGAAAAGAAGAGCCGGCATTCCCATGACAGCCAGCATCCATCGCCAGTTATTCTCACCTGTATCGACAAGCAATGCATTAGATACAAAAGCAAGGAGTATGCCTATTACTATTGCCAGCTGGTTGAAGGATACAAGCCTGCCCCTTTGTGCAGCAGGCGATATCTCTGATATGTACATTGGTGAGAGCATCGATGCTATACCTACTCCGAGTCCTCCGATAATTCTGTAAATAATGAAAACAACCAGGCTTGATGCAAGGGCTGAACCTGCAGCTGAAACTATAAAAAGAAAAGCCGCTGCCATAAGAGTCTTCTTCCTTCCGAAAATATCACCCGGCTTGCCGGCAGATATCACACCGATTATACATCCGAATAAAAGACTGCTAACCGTCCATCCAAGCCAGAAATCATCGAGGCTGAAGTAAGGTTTGATAAAAGGAGTTGTTCCTGAGATTACAGCTGTATCGAAACCGAAGAGCAACCCTCCCAGGGCAGCAATGGAACTTATCAGAAGGACATAATTTTTTCTGGCAGGATTCATAGTTTTGGTGGTTAATATATTGAGATCTTATATTTTATACTTATCCTACTTCAGATACCTTGAAACAGCTTCAGCTGCATTAGTTCCATCGACTGCTGAAGATACTATTCCGCCTGAATACCCCGATCCCTCACCGCATGGATAAAGTCCACTTACTCTGGTGTGATTCAGCTTTTCAGGATCCCTTGGAATTCTCACAGGAGAAGAGGTTCTTGATTCCACACCAAGTATTACCGCTTCATTTGTAAGATAACCTGTCATCAGTTTTCCGAACAGGGAGAAACCCTCCATGAGTCTTTTTCCTATTTCCTGTGGAAGCCATTCATGAAGCGGTGAAGATGTAACTCCCGGAAAGTATGATACTTTGGGCAGAGAGCCTGAGGCTTTTCCCGCAACAAAATCAGCAAGTCTCTGGGCAGGCGCTCTCTGGGTACTGCCTCCGTTTATCCAGGCATCTCTCTCAAGTTCCTTCTGATATTCTATTCCTGCCAAAACTCCGGCAGCACTGTATTTGCCTAGGTCTTCCGGCCTGATTTCAACAACAATTCCCGAGTTTGCATAAGGTGAATTCCTGTTTGAAGGCGACATACCGTTAACAACAAGTTCCTCCTGTGAGGTTGCTGAGGGTACAATAAAACCACCGGGACACATACAGAACGAATATACTCCCCTTCCGTCAACCTGTTTAACAAGGGAATAGGAAGCAGCCGGAAGATAATTGCCTCTTTCATTACCATGATACTGTATCCTGTCGATAAGGCTCTGGGGATGTTCAACCCTCACTCCCATTGCAAAAGATTTCATTTCAAGGTCAACATTTCCTGAAAGACACAGTTCATAAATATCTCTTGCTGAATGGCCAGTTGCAAGTATCACACAGGGTGAAAGAAATGATTCATTTCCGGCAGTTTTAACGCCATTTATCTGATTGCCGTTAATAAGCAAGCCAGTCACTCTTTTCTCAAGCAGGAATAAGCCGCCTGCATCAATTATTGTCTTTCTGATTGCAGAAATTATTCCCGGTAATTTGTCTGTTCCCAGGTGAGGATGAGCCTCATACAGAATGTTGCGGTTAGCCCCGTGAAGGCAAAGCAATTCCAGAACACGCTGATTATCACCTCGTTTCTTTGAGCGCGTATATAGTTTCCCGTCAGAGTATGTTCCTGCACCTCCTTCCCCGAAGCAGTAATTGCTGTCGGGATCCACAATGTGCTCCCTGCTTATCCTGGCAATATCCACTTTGCGTGCCGAAACGTCCTTTCCCCTCTCAATGATTACAGGCCTGATTCCCAGTTCTATAAGCCTGAGGGCAGCAAACAGTCCTGCAGGACCGGCTCCGACAATTATAACTTCTTTTGAAGAGG